>Ga0265298_10000300_pt1 | contig 75492 bp, 74 predicted proteins | sample AusTroGonzalo_MG_3_FD_193486 | JGI IMG/M metagenome (GOLD analysis project Ga0265298, IMG submission 193486) | Bovine rumen microbial communities from tropical cattle in Woodstock, Queensland, Australia - Gonzalo_01 | ecosystem: Host-associated > Mammals > Digestive system > Stomach > Rumen ... | reverse complement strand
GGAGAGGTTCTCCATCGCGGGCGTCTCGATCTGGGCATAGTCGTACGTACGGAACACGGAACGGATCGTGTCGAATATATAGTTGCGCCGGGCCGTCTCCTGCGGTCCGAAGTCGCGGGTCCCCTTGGGTATGGAAGGTTTCTGTGCCATCGCTGTTTGAATTATTCTGCAAATTTACCTACTTTTGTTAAAATATCCTTTAGGTCAATATGAAAGATTTTATCAAAATGGTCCTGGCAGTGATTTGCGGCGTTTTCATCGCCGGCGTCATCTGCCTCTTCCTCTTCTTCGGTATGCTCGGTTCGCTCGCGGCCAGCAGCAAGCCCCTCCTTCCCAAGTCCGGCGTGCTCAGGATCGACCTCGCCAGCCTCGCCATCGGCGAACAGACCAAGGAGGCCAATCCTCTCGAGGATTTCGATCCCACGTCCCTGCTGACGGGCAGCAAGAGCTCCGGCCGTACCATCGGCATCCTGGATGCCGTGCAGGCCATCGACGAAGCCGCCGAAGATCCCGGCGTCAAATATATCTATCTCCGCCCCTGCGGCAATCTTTCGGGCGTGTCCGCGCTCGAAGAGCTCCGCGTCGCGCTCGACCGCTTCCGCACGACGAGCGGCAAGCCCGTCATCGCCTACCTGGAAAGCTTCACCACACAGGAATACTACATCGCCTCCGTGGCCGACAAGATCTATCTGTCCTCCAACGTCGGTGTCGAGGCCGGCATCAACGGCATCGGCACGCAGATGCTCTTCTTCGGCGACCTGCTGAAGAAGTACGGCATCAACGTCCAGCTGATCCGCCACGGCAAGTACAAGTCCGCCGGCGAGACGTACACGCGCGGCAACTCCAGCCCGGAGAACCGCGAGCAGTACCAGCGGATGGTCGACTCGATCTGGGAGACCCTGGGCGACAAGATCGCCGAATCCCGCGGCATCAGCCGCGCCGACCTGGACGCCCTCATCGACGGGCTCAAGCTCCGCTCGCCGCAGGACTGCTTTGCATATGGCCTCGTGGATGAGCTCGTCAACGCCGAGCAGCTCGAGGACAAGCTCACGACGATGGCCGTCCTCGAGGAATACAAGGACATCAAGTGGATGAGCCTCCCCGACTATGCCGAGGCCAGCAAGGTCCCCAGCAAGGCCCGGAAGAAGATCGCCATCATCTATGCCGAGGGCGAGATCGTCGAAGGTTCGTCCAAGGGCAACATCGCCGGCGACCGCTTCGCCGCGCTGGTCGACAAGGCGCGCGCCGATTCCACGGTCAAGGCCGTGGTGCTCCGCGTCAACTCCCCGGGCGGCAGCGTGACCGCTTCCGAGAAGATCAAGCAGGCCCTCGACCGCCTGCAGCAGGACAAGCCGCTCATCGCGTCCTATGGCTCCATGGCCGCTTCCGGCGGCTACTGGATCACCAACAACTGCGACAAGATCTTCTCCGACGCCACCACCCTCACGGGCTCCATCGGCGTGTTCGGCCTCGTGCCGGACATCTCCAAGGCCGCCAAGGAAGTCGCCCACATCGGCATCGAGGCCGTCACCTCCCACAAGCACGGCGACATGCTCTCGATGATGCGTCCGCTCGACGCCAGCGAGTACAACTATATGCTGGCCGGCATCGAGGACGTCTATGACCGCTTCACGACCATCGTGTCCGAGGGCCGCGGCATCCCCAAGGAGACCGTAGACGCCATCGGCCAGGGCCGCGTGTGGACCGGCGCCGACGCGATCGGCATCAACCTGGTGGACGAGATCGGCACCCTGCAGGACGCCCTCCGCTATGCGGCCGTCGCCGCGGGTGACGAGGACCTCTCGGCCTGGCGCATCGTCAGCTATCCGACCCCGCCGAGCGCGATGGAGCAGTATATGTCGCTGCTGGGCGGCAAAAATGACGACGACAACGCCATCATCGCCGCCTTCAACCGGCTCACTTCGCCGAAGGCCTACGCCCGCCTGGACAACGACATCCGCATCCGCTAACCCGGAAGGAAAAATCACGAATTTTTAAAAAAATTTGGAATCTCGAAAAAATTGCCTACCTTTGCAGTCCCAAACATCGCGGGGTAGAGCAGTTGGTAGCTCGTCGGGCTCATAACCCGGAGGCCGGAGGTTCGAGTCCTTCCCCCGCTACGAAGAAAAAAGTCAGCCAGACAGGCTGACTTTTTTGCTTCTCCGCCTTGAGGGGGCGCTGCCCCCTTATCCGCTCACTACGTTTCACTCCGTTCGCTACCCCCGCGGCTCCCGACCTACCGACATCGCGCTTCGCGCTCCGTCCCGGTCTCCGCCGGGCGGTCTGAGGACCGCCTTCACTTCGCTCTAATCCTTCCTACCATCCCCTTCCGGCCTCCGAATCTCGTCGCCCCAGCCGCAGCGATCCGCGGACGGCTCCGGCATCCGCAATGCGCCTAGTGGTCCAAAAACTTGCAGAGTAGGCGCAAAATAGGCCGTTTTTGCTCCTACCGGTCCAGCGTTTGGACCACTAGGCGCACTCCTCTCCCCTCGGAGTCCCGCAGCGGATCTTTGGAGATGAGGAGAGAGGATATATCCACGGAGCAGAAAGTCAGTCGGGATCGACCGGCTTTCTTGTTTCTCCGCAGGAGACGTCCCAAGAATTTGCAGGTTACCCGCAAAAACAGCCATTTTTGCGGGAGACGTCCCGCACAATGGGACGTCTCCCGCACTTCACCCAGCAATAGCCCCTCCCGTCAATCCGGGATTTGGACATCTCCCGCCAAACCACTACCTTTAACAACAAATCGACAACGCTATGGAAATTGCATTCGGCCCTTTGAAGCGGGAGGAGATCCGCCAGGCGGCGGAGCTCGCGACCCGCGCCTTTGATGATTACGAGTATTTCACGAACTGGTTCCCGGAGAAAGCGGAAAGGAACCGGGTGCAGCTGGCCGTCATCTCGCACGAATACAGGACCACGTTCAACCGGGTCCACCAGCTGGCCGCCCGGATGGACGGGAAGATCGTCGCCACGGCCCAGCTCAACGCCCCGGATTTCAAGAAACCGTCCGACCTGTCCTATATCCTGCACGGATGGATGAGCGTGTACAAGGCGGGCGACCGCAAGCGCATCGACGACTGGCTGGCGATGGACGCCGCGGCCGGACAGCCCTGCCACGACTATCAGAAGACCGGCCCGGGCATCTGGTATGCGAGTTCCCTGACCGTGGACCCCAGCGTGCAGGGCATCGGCCTGGGCTCCCGGTTCCTGGAATACTGGACGGACTATGTCCGCGAACGCGGCGGCAGGCAGATCGTGTTCTTCACCAATTCCCGGAAAAATCTGGATTTCTACCTGAAGCGCGGCTACGAAGTGTTCGACGAACGCGAAATCGAGTACGACGGCCACAGGATGGGCAGCTGGAGCCTGAAGAAAGCTTTGACATCCCCCGCCAAATGATTATCTTTATCCTGAAAAACGGCATCCAGATGAAATTTGATTGGAAAGAAATCCTGTTCTATCCGGCCATGACTGCGGTCGTCTGTTCGGGGCTCAATGCGTTCGGTGATTGGAGAAGAGGCACTTTAGCCTCCTTCTGGTGGTATGTGATCGCCACCTTGATCCTCTTCGCCGTCATCGCGCTCGGCAGGTTCCTGATTTTCCGGAAAAAGGGGAAGAAGAATTCTTAAGACCTTCAGCTATGGGCATCGGAATCAGAGAATGGAGAATCGAAGACAAGGCCGCGCTTGCGCAGGGCCTGAATAACCGGAACGTCCTGGACATCCTCCGCATCTTTGCGGAGCCGTTCGCCTTCAACGTCGCCTCCTGCCGCGTGCTGGAGAAGGCCGGATTCACCTGCGAGGGCACGCTGCGATGCAACGCCTTCAAGAACGGGCGGACCGAAGATATGAAAATGTATGCGCTGTTAAAAGATTAAACCTTTTCCGCTATGAAATCTTCCCGTCCCCATGGCATCAAGCACGGCAAGTTCCTGATCATATTCTTCTGCGTCTGCCTGGCGGCAGTCTGGATCGCGTGGTCCGTCATCAGCTCCCGGTATGTCGGCGCCGACCATTTCGGCAAGCAGCACCCGATCCCGGAAGGGACCGAATATTTCCTTCCACTGGAATCATCTTTCGAGCAGGAACCGATCGACAGCCTGGACGACAGGACCTACCTGCAGCTCCGGAACGGTTACCAGGGAGGCATCTACGAATATGACTTTTACTATCCATACCTGCCGGCCGGCGACCTCTTTCTCCGTTGCTATGAATTGACGAAAGACATCCCGCTCTCGGAAGACCGCCTGCCGGAGAAGAGCAAGGTCTCCGTCGATTCGGTTTTCACCTTCTCACAGGTGGTCGACAAGCAGGAGTTCACCATCTATGAAGGGGAATGGGGTGACTACTATGCCGCGCGGATCGAAGTCTGGTTCCGGGACGCCCGGACCGGCGAGGAGCGGAAACTGCTGGAGAAAGTCTACCGCGTGGAAGGCTGGATGAGATAATCCCGGACTCCTGAAGGAATGCCCGTAGACGAAAGAATCCATTCGACTTGATTGACAAGAGCCCAATGCCTGAAGTTAAAATTATCGGCACGCGCCTGAGTGAGGGTTGGCACGCCGTCGCCTATGACCTCCAGATCCGATACGGCTATGATTCCATGATTACGCTCTTCGACCGTTTCATCGTGGAATACGATTTCCGGCTCAAGCGGATCGGCCGCGCGCAGGTCGCCGGAATGGAACACGAGATCCTCTATGTCGTGTCCCTGTTCAAAAAGACGGAACAGCTGTCCCGGATGAAAGCCGTGAAAGAAGAATGCGGAGAACTCGCCATCGGAGGAAACGCCAAGGCGCTTGGCGGGCTCAAGCTTTTCATCACGTTGACCAACCAGACAAGCGTATTGGTCATCCAGCTCTACGAAGACCAGTATAACGAGAAGGTCCAGGAGCAGCTTGACGGCATCGCCCGATTCTTCCAGTCAACCCTGATCAAAGGATAATTAGGACGCCCGCGCGTGCGGGAGACGTCCGCCTGGAAACGGGCGGGCGCCCCCGGCCAGTGCCTAAAGGGCAGCAGCACAGGGGCGTGAGGGGGCGGTTTTCCCAAAAAAATGAAAAAAAATTTCGAAAAAGTTTGGAATTTCAAATATATCGCCTACCTTTGTATCGGAATCCGATATAACGATTAACAATATAGCTTATGAAAAATTCAACGACAGCTTTAACTGAAGCGATCTACTACATCCTGCTTGCGTTGCAGGAACCGATGCACGGGTATGGCATCATGCAGAAAGCCTCCGCGATGAGCAAAGGCCGCCTGACCCTGTCGGCCGGCACCCTCTACGGCGCCATCGCCAACCTGCTGGAGAAGCGTTGGATCGAACCCTGTGGGGAGACCTCCGACGCGGACGGAAGAAGAAAGATGTACCGCATCACGAGTGCGGGTCAGAACGTCCTCCTGCTCGAATTCGAGCGCCTCGAGGAACTTGTGGAAAATGGCAGACTGAACATTAAAAAGTAACGACATATGAAAACGAGAAAAATTTCCATCAAATGGTTCGTCGACTTCGACAAAGAGGAGAAGTGGCTGAACGACATGGCCAGGGAAGGCTGGGCCTTCTGGCACTCCAACGGACTCGTCTACCGCTTCAAGCAGTGCAAACCCGGCGAGTTCATCTATCAGATCGACTTCGACGAGGACAAGTCGAAGCAGGGCGTCGGCGACTATGTGGTGTTCCGCAAATCCTGTGGCGACCAGTTCGTCCATCAGTGGAAGCGCAAGATCTACTGGAAGCGCGAGACGGCCTCCGGCCCGTTCGAGGCGGAGAACAACGTCGCCGCGAAGCTCCACCTGACGAACAAGGCGTTCAACTTCCACCTGAACAACCTGCTCGGCCTCACGTTCATCGCCGCGATCGCCTTCCTCGTCCTGCGGACGGTGGGCACGCATCTTCCGCCCAGCGCATTCGCCGAATGGCTGACCGACGTCAGCACCGGACTGACCTTCGGCATCTTCGTGGCGGAGCTGGTCATCCTGCTCCCCATCCTGAAGAAGCTGCAGAAGAAGATCAACGAGCTGGTCGACCAGATCTTCTAGCTCCTGTCCGGAAGGCCGGGCCCCCTTTTTCTATCACCCGACATCCGTCTTTTCGGGCAAACTATTCGAGTCTTAGTCTATGCGAAATATTGGTTAAAAAGGAAGACCCTCCCGGAAAAGATCCGTAATCCAGACGGGGTCGGCCTGCCGGACAACAGCCAGTCGGAAGCGACTGGCTGTCTTCGTTTCCGACCGGAGATTTGGACATCTCCGGCCAAAATCCTATCTTTGAGAGGATGGACATCGAACACTTCTACAGAGAGCAAGGGTCGGGATTCCCGCTGATCCTGCTCCACGGCAACGGCGAGGACGGCAGCTACTTCGAACATCAGATGGCGCCGTTCTCCAGGCATTTCCGCGTGATCGCGGTCGACACGCGGGGCCACGGGCAGACGCCCCGCGGCGACGCCCCCTTCTCCATCCGGCAGTTCGCGGAAGACCTGCTGTCCTTCATGGACCGGCTCGGCATCGAGAAGGCCCACCTCCTCGGCTTCTCCGACGGCGGCAACATCGCGATGGTCTTCGCGCTCGCGCATCCGGAGCGCGTGGAGAAGCTCATCCTCGACGGCGCCAACCTGGACGCCTCCGGCGTCAAGCGGAGCATCCAGATCCCGATCGAGATCGGTTACCGCGTCGCAAAGCAGTTCGCGAAGAAACGCCCGGAGGCCCGGAAAAACGCCGAAATGCTGGGCCTGATGGTCAACGACCCCAACGTCCGCCCGGAAGAACTGGCCCGGATCCAGAACCCGACGCTGGTCGTCGCCGGCAACAAGGATATGATCCTGGAGCGGCACACCCGCCTGATCGCGCACTCCATCCCCGGCGCGAAACTCGCCATCCTCCAGGGCGACCACTTCGTCGCCAACAAGAATCCGGAGGCCTTCAACGACACGGTACTGCGCTTCCTGCTCCCGACCGATTAATCAAACAAGATATGAAAAAACTTCTGCTTATCCTGGCTTTTATCCTGTGCGGCGTGTCGATGACGCACGCGCAGTACGTCGACAGCGTCAGCTGGCGCGGACAGGGCCGGCCCGAGTTCAGACTCGGCAAGGGCCTGATGGTCAACGGCGCCATCACCACGGCCGTCGGCAGCGGCCTGATGCTGCTCGCCACCTCCCCCGCCCTCAACAAGCCGGCGCCGGAAGGCGCCGTGAACGAGAATATGGGGCCGTCCTTCCTGTATGTCCTCGGAATGTCCTGCGCCATCACCGGCGCCGCGCTCGTCCTCGCGGGCGTCCCGGTGACCGTCGCCGGGCACTCCATGATGCACTGCGACGGGCCCTGGCGCGATGCGCGGTATGACGCCCGCGGGCTGGGCGTCCTCCTCGAAGGCGGCTACTACCTCCCCGACGTCCTGCAGATGCGGGCCTCGCTGGGCTACCATTTCAATTCCCACCTCTATCTGGGCGCAGGCGCAGCCCCGGGAATCTGGCTCAACAAATCCTCCCGCACCGAAGGGCTCTCCCGCGTCTCGATTCCCCTGTACGCGGATTTCCGCTGGAGCATCCAGAACCGGATGACGTCACCCTACCTGGGCGTGTCGGCCGGCCTGGAGCTGACCGACACCACACCCTACCTGGGTATGGAAGTGGGTCTCCGGGTCCGCACGGGCCGCACCTCCACGCGCTCCCTCTGGAGCGCCTTCTGCAGCGAGGTCTCCGGCAGCTATTCGCGGATCGGTATCAAGATGGGGTATTCCTTCTAGTTATTCCTCGTCGGGATCTTCTTCCAGGTCGGCCCCTTCGGGATCCGGCTGATAATCCAGGATATCGCCGGGCCGGCAGTCCAGCACCCGGCAGATCTTGTTGAGCGTCGAGAAACGGATGGCACGACCTTTCCCTGTCTTGAGCAGGGAAAGGTTCGTCATCGAAATTCCGATTTTCTCGGAGAGCTCCGAGAGCTTCATATGCCGCTCCCAGAGCATTCTGTCAAGGTTGACGGTAATCATATCGCGAGACGGCTGTCCAGCTCGGAAAGGTGGGCGATCTTGTAGAGTTCGGCGAAGAGCAGCACGATGACCGGGACGAAGAACGTGCTGAACGACAGCGTGGAAGTCGGATCGCCCGAATAGGCGGCCGAAAAGTTGGCATCCGCCATCGTGGTAAAGACCGACACGAGCGCCGCCCAGCGGATCAGGCTGATGTTCGCTTTCGGGAACGCCTCACCGGATGCGAGGGAGCGGTTGATGCGGAGCAGGAAGATCCAGCAGAATGCGTACAGCAGCGACGCGCCGACGATCCAGCTGCCGAAGACGAAGACCTGCCAGGCGATGCGGCCCGGAATCCAGACGATATGTTCCGCGCCCGGACTCGCAAAGAGCCGGGAAATGACTGACCAATAGGTGACAATCACCGAAATGGTGGCAAAAAACAGGATTACGGCGGAGAGCCATCTGACACTTTGTCGGGTCGCTTTTTTCATCTCGTAAAATACTTTTAAGTTTCTTCCGGACAGGACAAAGACAGTGCCAATTTTACGAAAAACATAAAATAATTTTACGAAATTCATAAATACACCCCGGGCATTATTGCCCTCCATCGGACGAATCGTATTGAATTTGAACGGTTTATTGTTTCTTTTCAAGACAAAATCGTTATCTTCACATCGACAAACAGGATGATAACGCTATAATAACCACTGCAATATGAAACGGATCGCATTGGCCGTCCTCTTTGCCTGCTGCTCGCTGGCGCTCGCGGCGCAGGACGGCATCCAGGTGAATTATCAGGGCGAGAAGCCCACCATCAGCGACTTTGTCCAGGCCCTCCTCGACACCCCCGACGAAGCGGACGGCGAAGAAGGCTACTATGACGAATCGACCAACGCCTTCCGGCAGGCCTGGACCCGTCACCACCAGGGCGAGCCGCTGGAGGAGAACGAGACCCTGACCATCGACCAGCGGAACGGTTTCGTGTGCTTCGAATCCCGCTACGAGGAGCACCTGCTCCGGATCGAGATGTGCTTCTGGAACGAAGCCGACCAGAAGCACAAAATCATCGCCTACAACGTGATGTGCTATACGGACGGGAACTACAGCCCCGGCCAGTTCGACGGCCTTTCCTTCCTCCGCTACGACAACGCCAAGAAGGAGATGCTCTGGTACGACGACTTCGGTTTCGACGTGGAATACGGCACGGAAGACGGCGCCTATGTATCCTACGACCTGCCCCGCAGCGGAAAGGACATCACGGTCACCTACTGGTACAAAGACCGGAAGGAGCAGAAGACCCTGAAATGGGACGGGCACCGCTTCAAGCTTTGATTCCCCGGAACCGGGAAACGATTACGCAAATAACCACATAAAATCAGCTTATGAAAAAGATCTTGTTGATAGCTGCGGGTCTGCTGTTGGGCGCCGTGGCGCTCTGCGGCCAGGAGGCCATCTACGGCATCAAGTCCGGCCACCTGAAGTTCGAGACCCAGACCAGCGGGGGCATGCAGTACAACGAACTCTGGTTCGACGACTACGGACGCCTCCGGAAGCAACACGACCAGACGGCGATGGAAGGCCTCGGGACCTACCACACCGAGATCCTGTATCGCGACGGGAAGGCCTACACCAACGCCTGGTTCGACAACGAGAAGAAGGACGAGGCCAAGATGACCGACCTCGGCGAAACCCCCAACTTCCTGACGATGGACGAGGAGTTTATGAAGAAGCACAAGATCCAGACCCTCGGCACCGAAGAAGTCCTCGGCCGGACCTGCACGATCTACACCTACAAATACAAATCGTTGCTCCGCACGATCACCCGCAAGGACTGGGTCTGGAACGGCATCGTCCTGAAGATGGAGACCAAAGGCATCCTCGGCGCCAACAACCTGATGGTGGTCACCGAATTCCAGGAGAACGTCCGGATTCCCGCCTCCACCTTCGCCCTCCCGGCGAAAATCATCGAATAAACGACTTTGAAAGATTGGCCGCCCCACATTTTGAAAAAAATTTAATAATGTGTAATTTCGCGGCCGGTTTAGTAAAGTGTATTCAATGGAATTCAAAGTTGGTTTCAAGCCCAAGCTGTTCTCGACGTTCAAGAACGGCTACAACAAACAGACCCTCGTACAGGACCTGCTCGCAGGTGTCATCGTAGGTATCGTGGCGCTGCCGCTCGCCATCGCGTTCGGTATCGCATCGGGCGCCTCTCCGGAGGCCGGCATCCTGACGGCCATCGTGGCCGGTTTCCTCATTTCCTTCTTCGGCGGCAGCAAGGTCCAGATCGGCGGTCCGACCGGCGCCTTCATCGTCATCGTCTACGGAATCATCCAGCAATACGGCATGGGCGGCCTCGCCATCGCGACGTTCATGGCCGGTGCTTTCCTCATCCTGATGGGCGTGCTCCATCTCGGCACGATCATCAAGTATATCCCCTACCCGATCGTCGTCGGCTTCACCAGCGGTATCGCCCTGACGATTTTCGCGACCCAGATCAAGGACCTCTTCGGCCTGCAGATCGAGAGCGTCCCGGCCGGTTTCCTGGACAAGTGGGCCGTCTATTTCCAGCATTTCGACACGGTGAGCTGGTGGACGCTCCTGATCGGCGTCTGCAGCATCCTGGTCATCGTCTTCACCCCCAAGATCAGCCGCCGCATCCCGGGCTCGCTCGTGGCGATCATCCTGATGACGGTCGTCGCGCTCGTCCTGAAGCGGATGGGCATCGAAGGCATCGAGACCATCGGAGACCGCTTCTCCATCTCGTCCAGCCTGCCGAAGCCTGAAGTCCCCAGCCTCAACTGGGAGAGCATCACCCGCCTGGCGCAGCCGGCGATGGTGATCGCGATGCTGGGCGCCATCGAGTCGCTCCTGTCCGCGGCCGTGGCCGACGGTGTGATCGGCGACCGCCACGACAGCAACCAGGAACTGGTCGCGCAGGGCATCGCCAATATGGTTTCGCCGCTCATCGGCGGCATCCCCGCCACGGGCGCCATCGCCCGTACGATGACGAACATCAACAATGGCGGCCGCACGCCCGTCGCGGGCATCGCGCACGCCATCGTCCTGGCACTCATCTACCTCTTCCTGATGCCGCTCGTGCAGTACATCCCGATGTCCTGCCTCGCCGGCGTGCTGGTGGTGGTGTCCTACAATATGAGCGAGTGGCGCAGCTTCCGGGCCATCCTGAAGAACCCGAAGTCCGACATCATCGTGCTGCTGGTCACGTTCTTCCTGACCGTGATCTTCGACCTGACCGTCGCCATCGAGGTCGGCGTGCTGATCGCCTGCCTGCTCTGTATGAAGCGGATGGCCGAGACGACCAACGTCTCCGTCCTGAGCGACGAGATCGACCCGAGCGCCGACACCGACGTCCAGGGCAATCTGGAGCACCTCATCATCCCCGAGGGCGCCAAGGTCTACGAGATCAACGGCCCCTACTTCTTCGGCATCGGCAACAAGTTCGAGGAAATGATGGGCGATATGGGCGGCCGCGCCAAGGTCCGCATTATCCGGATGCGCAAGGTCCCGTTCATCGACTCGACCGGCGTGCACAACCTGTCCAACATGTGCCGGATGTGTACGCAGATGGGCGTCAAGGTGGTGCTCTCCGGCGTCAACCCCAACGTGATGAAGGTCCTCGAGAACGCCGGTATGGACGACCTGGTGGGCAAGGAGAACATCTGCAGCCACATCAACCTCGCGCTGAAGCGCGCCGAGGAGATCCTCGCAGAGAACAAATAGCCGCCGCGGCCGGTTCCGCGAATTTCCCCGCAACCGCCAATAATATTTGGCAGTTGCGGGGAAATTCGTATTTTTGGGTAATGAAATTCCCAACTATATGAAAAAGTTCATCTGCCTGTTGTTCGCCGCGCTGACATTCTTCACCGCGTGCGAAGAGAAAGGCCCGGTCATGCCGGAATCGTATTATTCCATTTCCGGAGAAATCTCGGACGCCGACGGCGACCTGCTGCGGCTGACCGCCACCCCCATCCTTGTAAACGTTGCGGACCGCAAGGGCCAGAGCGTCTTCTCGGACGAGTTCAGTCTGACGGAAGAGGACCGCAGCTTCAGCATCCCCGACCTTCCCGCGGGTAAATATTCCCTCGTTTTCCGTGCTGCCTACTACGAAGACCTGTCCTGCGAGATCATCGTCGAGAAGGACGTGGTGCAGAACGCGACCCTGAAGCCGATCCATTGTTTCACCGTCGACCAGACCTCGCTGAGCTTCCCGCCGCGGGTCTCGACGCGGGCCTTCAACCTCACCAATACCAGCGGAAAGGACCTCCGTATCTCTTTCAGGACCACCAAACTTGGCGTCAGCAGCATCAGCAAGATTGCGAACACCCAATCCGTTTCCGCAACCTGGAACATCAGCCTCGCTGCCGGCGAGACCCGGAAAATCGACGTCGAGGTCAACCATCTGGACTTCGGCGAAGAAACGGGCTATCTGGACATCAGCGCCGAGACGGACGGCCAGCGCTATGCTTTCATCCGGATCCCGATGTCCATCGTGACAGACGACAAGACCTTCGGGCCGACCGTGCTGGGACGTGTCACCGACAAGCAGGGGAAGCCCCTCCAGGGCGTCCTGCTCGTCTGCGACGGCAGGACGATGCAGTCCGGCGAAGACGGCCGGTATGTCTTTGACGCGCCGTTCCACAGCAGCATGGTCAACGTCGCGGCCTACTCGGAATTCTACAATTACCAGGTCTCCGAACAGCACGAAAGCGTGGCCGACGATATCGAGATCAACTTCGCGCTGGAGCCTTGCGCGAACCACCTGACCCTGGACAAGACGGAAGTCGCTTTCGGCACCGGTTCCATCTCGGGATCGAGCGGCATCGAGACCATCCAGATCACGCTTACGGCGGAGAAGGCCGATCCGGTCACCTGCCGGCTGGGCCAGTTCCTCACCGACCAGCCCTTCCCCGGATTCATCTATTCGCCCACGCTCGTCACGATGGAGAAAACCGGACAGCTGGAGTTCACCCTGAGCCGTGAGGTCGGGAACGAAGGTACCAGCCAGTTCACCCTCATCCTGACGACGGACACGGCCGGCACCTATTTCATCCCCGTGTCCTTCACGAACACCCCTTAGTCCGCCCCCTGGAAACGACGTTTACACCTAACCCAACCATAACCCTAGCTAAAACCAAGAAAATGGAACAAATCAGATGGATTTCCCTGAAGAATTCAGGCGCGGTCATCGTCCACATCCGCGTGACCGGTCCGCATGGAGATTACACGTTCAGTGAGCGTATCACCGCTGGAGAGGATTATCAGGCAGACCTGTCCAAGACCGGCGGCAAGATCAAAGAAGGCGATACCGTGCGCCTGCTGGCGGACGTCGTCGGATCCAAGAGAGACAACGAGGCGAAGGAAGCGTTCGTTTACAGCAAATCTTCCAACAAAAAGGCGCACTACACGCTCAAGGGAACGGCCGGACTCACCAAGATGACCTTTGACGGGGTTTCCGACGCCTATTCGTTACTCACGATCCCGATCCGCGGAATCAGGCTGCACAACAAGGGCGTTTTCACCGCCATGATCCGCGTCATGGGGGACGACATCGACTTCAACGACTCGAAGGACATCACCGCCGGGACAAAGCGCTTTGTCGACCTGGCCGCCTTCAACAAGTTCAAGGAGGACGAACGGATCCGGTTGAAGGTACTTGTGTCAGGCGGGCACGACAATACGGCGGCCGAATGCCTGATTTACCGGAAATCCGCGCACTTTATCGTGAATTATGAGATTACCGGCTCGACGCTGGACAACAAGTTGAATAAAACCGGCGTGGAATCATTCTTCGTGCAAAGACCCGAACAGCTCCGGTTCCTTACGCTGGAAAACAAAGGAGCCTTCGTCGCCCGTATACGCATCAAGAAAGGCACCCGCGACTATGAAGTGTTGAAAGACATCCCGGTCGGCCAGTCGCTGCGGATCGACCTTGCCAACTATGACAGCCTGATCGGGAACGGGCAGCGGATCCAGCTGGAAGCGTACGTGTCGGGCGGAACGGATAACCTGGCCGCCGAGTGTTTCGAATACCAGAAGTCCGGGCGGATGAATGCCGTCTATCAGATCAGCGGCACGACCCTGGACAACACCCTGACGCTGAAAAGCGTTTACGCCATGCCGCTGCCCGGCCCCGCCTTGGATGCGGCTACGCGGGAAAGCCTGGAGCAGCAGCTTGACGAATGGGAGCGCGACGGAAACACCCGCAGCGCCTGGCGCGACATCACCAAGGCCCAGGTCGTCAAGGGCCTGAAAGCGATCCTGGGTTACCATTTTGACTTCATCGAGAAGAAAACGCCGATCGAGGAACTCGGCAACCCCGCCTCCGAAGAGTGTCTGAGCGGCATTGACCAGGGCGCAGACTTTCCGATCTGCGGTCCCGTCGCCGCCATGTTCCTCTTCCAGCATTATGACATCCGCGCGTTCGTCCCCGCGATCATCAAGCTCTATGAAAAAGGCGACCTTCTGGGGCACCCCGTGCCCTCGGATTTGCGGGAGGCGAGCTGCAATATCGGCCCGACCTATCGCTGCCACGGCGGCGCCGCTGAAGTCTGCTGGATGTTCCAGGCTTCCCTGGCCCAGCAGAAAACGCCCCTGAACGTCAAGCTGGAGCCCAACAGCGTCACGATGGGATCCTTCCTCACGAAGGAAAAATCCTATATCAAGCTCCTGTTCAACGCGCACGACATCAAGCGGCAGACTTACACGAGCTTCGGCATAGCCAGCAAGGCGCTGGAGAACCTGAAAGAATGGCAAAGCTATCTGGCGGACTCCGGTGCGATCATCTGGAATATGCACGGAACGGCGCTGGAGAACCTCCGGGACGGCACCGACAATCACTATTTGCGCTCCGGTCGCCTGGACCTCCACCTCGTTCCCGTCATCAACGTCCACCAGATCACCGCGGACGACGTCACGCTCGACGTTGCTTCCTGGGGTCATCTCTGGCGCATCAAAGTGAAGCACGAGGAATTCCGGAAGATGACCGTCACCGCGCTGCTGTTCAAATATGACTAGGTGCCTCCTGCTCTTCACCCTGTTGCTCGCCGCACCGGCTTTCGGACAGATGACGGCCGGGGATTACCTGGCGGACCTCGACGAAGGGACCCGGATCGTGGAACGGTATTACTCAGGCTACCGGTACAAGGTGACGGAGCGGACGGCCGCCTCCTACCAGGCCGTCAAGGATTCGGTCCGCGCGCTCGTCGCGGAGGGCGCGGCCCCGTTCGAAGACGCCTTCGGCCGCTACCTCGCCTGGTTTAAGGATTACCACCTGCACGACCTCTGCGGCGCCCAGGACAAGTATATGGACGGTCCTGTCGATTACGCCGCGCGGATGGAGTACGCCCCGAAGGACGTGTTCCGCCAGGTGGACGCGAACACCTTCCTGATCCGGCACAGCAGCTGCGTCTGGAGCGGGCGGCGGATGCGCTGGATCCGGAAGGCGGTCCGCGCGTTCCGCAAATCCGGCTGCGACAACCTGATCCTCGACCTGCGCGGCAACGGCGGCGGCTCGGACGGCACGTCCGATCCCTTCATCGAACTGCTGTTCGACCACGACGGCTTCTATAACGGCATCGCCATCCGGAACACCCCGGTCAGCATCGGTTTCTTCCGCAAGGAAATGCGCAAGGACAGATACTGGCAGACGCACCTGGACGCGTGCGAGCAGTCCGGCGAGGAATATCCCGTGCTCTTCGAGCCCCATCGCATCCATTACGGGGAAGTCTCCGGCCGGCCCGTCCGGGCCGCCGTCATCATCGACAACCGGACCGCCAGCTCCGCCGAGCAGCTCGTTCTCGTCCTGCGGCGCGTCAGCGACCGCGTGACCGTGTTCGGCAAGGACCACAGCCTGGGGTGCCTCGACTACGCGAACCCCCGCGGCGTCAGGCTGAGCCGGAGCGGTTATGCGTTCCGCCTGCCGCTCACCTGCACGCTCGGGCTTCCGGAAGCGGGCATCGACGCGGGCGGCATCGTCCCGGATGTCATCATCGACTGCGAATATCCGGAAAAACTGACCGACAATATTGACGCCTGGATCCCCTGGGTCGCGGCAAGACTTCAAGAAAACCAATAGCAAAATCAATCGAAAGTACGATGGAAGAATACATCAAACGTGAAATCGACCGATTCGTGGAATTGCTTTTAGCGATCGCCCACAAGATGGGTTTGTTCCTGGACGACGTGCCGGAATACCCCCTGTCCGACCTCGACGCCGAGTTCGAACGGGTTCAGCTCGGCCTGGACCTGGACGACGTCCTGGCCAGGGAATATCCGGTCCTGTATCTGGTTGAGCACAAAAACATTTCGGATCGCGGGCTGGAGGCCTTCGTCGAGCTCCTGTTCCATTCCGACCTCGAAGACGCCCGTAAGGAGGAAATCCTGCAGGACGCCGTCAACTATCTGGACAACAAGGGATACTACTCATTCCGGCTCCACGCCCTGCTCAGCTGAGCGCTTCCACCTTTTCCGAGGACCGGGCCGAAGGCATTTTTGAAATGCCGGCGGTCCGGCCATTGTTTTTTCCGATAGCAAGTTTCGGAGATTTGCCTATCTTTGCAATCGTGATGAACGATTGATAATTGGTTTGGCGTTCAGGAAAAGCGATCGCCGTTATAGAAACAAACACGAACCAAAGCTTTCCCAGCCTGTGGAGTGAACCTACCTTTGCATTGTCGAAACGACGACGAAGTAATTTTGTTTCACTTAACACAAAACAACATGAAAGCATTGATCATTATCGTAGCATGCCTCGGACTCGCAGTGGTCCTCAGAATCGCGGACGTCCTCCTCTCGCGCAAACCCATCAACAGCGTCGGCGCCAAGGCCAACGACAAGTCCAAGGATATGCCGAAGATGGATATCAACAATCCGGAATCTGTCGCCGAGGCGCTTGCCCACTACAAAGACCTCGACGACTAATTTACTAACTAATTATCTATATCATGGAACTCCGGCAGCTCAGGTATTTCGTAAAAACGGCGGAAACGCTCAATTTCTCGGAGGCGGCACGCGCCCTCTTTGTCACGCAGAGCACCCTCTCCCAGCAGATCCGATCGCTGGAAGAAGAGATGGGTACCGAGCTCTTCCAGAGAGACAGCCACAGCGTCAGCCTCACCGAGAGCGGCGAGCACCTGCTGCCCATTGCGAAACACACGCTCCAGGACGCCGAAGACTGCTACACGCAGATCAGCGACCTCAAGCAGATGCTGTCCGGAGTTCTTAACATCGGCATCACGTATACTTTCGCGCCGGTCCTCACCGAGACCGTCGGAGAATTTACCAAACAATATCCGGGAGTCAAACTCAACATCATCTGCCAGACGATGGCCGCCTTGCTGGAAATGCTCAAGCGCCGGGAGGTGGACTTCGTCCTCTGCTTCAAGCCGAACGTGGTCGATGACGAGATCGAATCGCATACCTTGTTCGACAACCAGCTGTCCGTCATCCTGAGCAGCGAGCACCCGCTCGCCGGCCGGTCCACGCTGTCGCTGGAGGACATCCGTCCCCAGCGCATCGCGATGCCCGCCAAAGAGACGCAGGCGCGGAACGCCTTCGACAGCATGTTCCCCGGCGAAGTGCAGCGGCTGGACGTCCAGGTCGAGATCAACGAGGTCAACGTCCTGCTGGACCTGATCCGCGCCACCCAGATGATCACCTTCCTGTCCGAAGCCACGCTGTACCAGAAAGGGGGCCTCAAGGCCATCCCGCTCGACGCGCCGAACACCCAGATGGAAGGCTGCGTCCACACCCTCAAGAAAGTCTACCGCAAACGTGCCGCCGATGAGTTCATCCGCATCCTCAGTCAGTCCAACGCTGTGATGGAGCGGGCTCATAACTGGCTCAAATGACACTCGCATTATCTATTATCATTCTCAGCACCGTCATCGCCCTCGGAAAGATACTCGGCAGGTGCAAACTGTTTGGAATTTCACTCGGCGTCACCTGGATCCTCTTCATCGGGATCGTGTTCGCCCACTATGGATATAACCTCGATCCGCAACTGCTGCATTTCATCAAGGAATTCGGCCTGATCCTCTTTGTCTATTCCATCGGCATGCAGGTCGGACCCAGCTTCTTCTCGAGCTTCCGGTCCGGCGGCGTCAAACTGAACCTGCTGGCCACGCTCCTCGTCCTGTGCGGCGTGGCTGTCACCTGTATTCTCATCAAGGTCACCGGAACGGATCCGGCCACGATGGTTGGCGTGATGTCCGGAGCCGTGACCAACACACCCGGCCTTGGTGCCGCGCAGCAAGCCTATGCAGACGCGACCGGCGGCGACCCGTCGAGTATCGCGCAAGGCTATGCTGTCGCTTACCCCCTGGGTGTCGTAGGCTGCATTCTCTCCTTTATCCTGTTGAAAAACTTCTTTAAGAAGGAAGAGAAGCCGCAGCCCGTCTCCCGTCCGAGTGAGACGCCCGACACCCAGGTTTCCGGTAAGCTGGTCCAGCGCAAGATCAGCATCTCCAAGCGGAAGCTGAACGGCGCCGTGCTCGGCAAGCTGGAATTCGACAAATATATGGGGGTGACCATCACGAAGATCCGCCGCGCGGGCATCGAGCTGACGCCGGGCCCCGACGCCATCCTGCAGATGGGCGACGTGCTGACCGTCGTCGGCAGCGAGCCGGCCGTGGCGGGTATGGAAAAGGTGCTGGGCAACTCGATCAAGCGGCTCGACGAGCCGAACCTGATCGCCATTTTCGCGGGCATCGCCCTGGGCTGCGCCCTGGGCAGCATCCCCATCCATTTCCCGGGCATCCCCCAGCCGGTCAAGCTCGGCCTGGCGGGCGGCCCGCTCATCGTGGCCATCCTGATCAGCTGCTTCTGCCCGCGCTTCAAGGTCGTGACCTACATCACGACGAGCGCCAACCTGATGATCCGGGAGATCGGCATCTCGCTGTTCCTCGCCTGCGTCGGGCTGGAAGCGGGCGCCGGCTTCGTGGACACGATCGTCAACAAGGGCGGCCTGCTCTGGATCGCCTACGGCGCCATCATCACCGTCGTGCCCATCCTGACCTGCGGCCTGCTCGGCAAGTTCCTCTTCAAGCTGCGCTACAACACGCTGATCGGCGTCCTGTCGGGCGCCAGCACGAACCCGCCGGCACTCGCCTTCGCCGGCGAACAGGACAAGAACAGCGACGAGGCGGCCGTCGGCTACGCGACGGTCTACCCGCTGACGATGTTCCTGCGCGTCCTCGCCGCACAATTGATGGTTTTGGTGCTGTTGTGAGTTGGATATTCCGGATTAATCCGTATCTTTATGTAAAGATTGATCTGAATTGATTATGGAAGATATCAAACTCTATTACGCGTCCAAAGGCGTTGTCAAGCACCTGCTGTTTATCCTGGTCGTGGCCGGCAGCATCATTTATAGCCTGATCCATGCGGAAGATGCGGCCCCCGGGATCGGCACCTGGACCCTCCTGGCATTATTAGTCCTGATCGGCGTATTCTTCGTCTACTACGGCATCAAGAAGGGCAAGAACGGCAAACCCGTCCTCACGGTCCGGCAAGACCGCGTCATCCTCCACGGGATCAAGGACTGGGAGGTCCATTACTCCGACGTGGAGTCCTTCTTCCTGTCAGACGACAAGGACCTGCTGCTCATCAACTATAAGGAAAACGTCGCCCACAAGAAAATGGCCGACGCGAGCGCTTCCGGCCGGGTCGTCCGCAAGTTCTCCCGGGCCGTCATCGGAAGCGAGGAAGGGCTCCCCGCGTCCGACCTGAACCTGAAACCCGACGAGCTGCTGAACCTGATGGAAGAAAGATTGAACGCCTACCGGGAAAAGCAACAAGAAAAATAAACGGACATCGCCAATCAATGCTGGCATTTGTTTTGTCTAAAAGGGCTGCGTCATTAAAACCTACAACTTATGCGCAGTCCTTTTATTGTTTTTGCATCCCTGCTGCTCTGCCAGGCGCTTTCCGCACAGGAAGTCGCCGACACCCTGCGCGGCCGCGTCGTCAACGCGGCCGGAACTCCCGTCGAATATGTCCACATCGGCATCCCGGACCAGAAACTGGGGACCATCTCGACCCGTGACGGGCAGTTCGAGCTGGTCGTCCCGCGCGGCAAGGCCGGAACCGTCGAGTTCCACCACGTCTCCTACGAGACCTACTACCTCCCGGCGTCCGACTACGCGGAAAACCTCACCATCGCCCTGTCGAACCAGCAGCTGGCCCCGGCCATCGCCCATAGCGGCAGGGTCCGCGAGAGATACCTGCTGAAACGCGGCGTGTCCTTCCTGGACGGCCAGGCCCTGGGCGTCTTCACGCCCGCGGAAGGGACGGACCAGAGCGGTGAGCTCGGCTCGGCCGTCAACGTGAAGCACCCGTTCCGCATCGAGGAGATCTCCCTCCCGACGGTCAGCAACAGCATCGCGGGCTGCGTCCTGAGCTTCAGCATCTACCGGGTCTCGGACCACGACAGCGTCTTCGAGAACATCCTCACCCGCCCCATCTACGCCAAAATCCCGGTCTCGTCGACCGAGCAGACGGTCACCGTCCACCCGGGCGAGGACATCGTCCTGGAACCGGGGCGCTATTTCTTCGGATTGCAGGTCGTCGATTACGACCGGACCGCCTTTAAGGAGCACGACGGCCTTGCCTGCAAGATCTACCTCCAGACCAGTTACTACCGGGAGACGCCCGTCGCGAAACCCGTGCGCACCCCGGTCAACGTCGGCCTCACGGTAAAGGGGAAAGAGTATCTCTAACAGCAAGTTTTCCCGTCGAATCTTGGATTTTACCCCAGGAATCCTATCTTTGCAGGAAACTATTAATCCCGAGAAAACTATGAGTCCTGAATTGGTGCAATCCTTCCTCGTCCGCTACAGCGACTGCTTCGACACGATGGCGATCGTGGACGTGCAGAACAAACTCAACGAACTGGACGATTCCAAGTTCGGCATCCTGATGTCGATGAACCTCCAGAAGCCGACGATCATCCTGCTGATCGCCATCCTGCTGGGATGGGAGCGCTTCTTCCTCGACGACATCGGCGCCGGCGTCCTGAAGGTCCTCACCTGCCAGGGGCTCTGGATCTGGTGGCTGATCGACATCTTCACCGCACAGCGGCGGACCTACCAATACAACTACCGGAAGTTCACCGAAACGCTGATGATCTGCAGATAACGATATGGAAATCATTCACGACAACGACAAGAAGGGATCCTCCTTCCTGCTTCCGCCCCACAAGGACCGCCTGGTGCTGTCCATCCTCTGCACGCTGTTCTGCTGCCAGATCGGCGGCATCGTGGCCATCATCTATGCCGCCAAGTCCAACAGCTCCTACAGAGGCGCGATGATTTCCCAGGATGATTCCGCCCGCCAGGCGCTGTATTATCAGTCCGAGGCGGAAGGCAAGACGTCCAAGACCTGGATCATCGTCTCCATCTGCACCGGACTTGCCGGCGTCATCACCTACATCGCCCTGGTGACGCTCGGGGTCATCGCCTCGCTATGGTAATGGCGAAGGGGAAGACGGTCGGCGTGATCCTGATCGCGCTCGCCGCCCTCTTTGCCATCTATATCTACGCGAAGTTCGACCCGGAGACGACGCCTTTCCCCAAGTGTCCCTTCTTTTGGGCGACCGGGCTCAAGTGCCCCGGCTGCGGCTCGCAGCGTGCCCTGCACCAGCTGCTGCACCTGCGCGTCGGCGCCGCCTTCGGCTATAACGCCTGCCTCGTCGTGTTCATCCCCATCCTCGCGTTCCTCTGCGGCGCACAGGCGCTGCGGGGCCGCTTCCCCGGGCTCTACCGGGCGAGCCACCATCCCGTCCTGTCCTGGGGGCTGCTGGCCCTCCTGCTGCTCTGGTGGATCTGCCGCAACATCTTCGGCTGGTAGGGCCCGCGTATTTTCCGAAAAAGGCTATATTTACGCCGCGAAACCAATAATCTATTACAATAAAATGAAGAAACTTCTCAAAATCGTGCTCCTGAGCCTGCTCGGCCTGCTGGTCGTCTTCATCGTCCTGACCGCCATCAATTTCGGCCCGTTCATCAAGGGCGCCACGTCCGTCCAGAAACTGGACGACGGGCTGTACTGCCTGGAATACAAAGGCGACGACGGCTTCGAAGGACTCATCGAACAGGGCGGCGGGCGCAGCGCCGCGCAACTGATTCCTTACGTCATCAATTTCCTCTCCAAGGGATACTATACGCCGCCCGTGCAGGAGCTGGCGCCGAACGTGTACGGCTGCTCCGCCCTCACGGCGCGCACCCCGGAAGGCACCGTCCTGATGGGACGCAACTTCGATTTCAACGCCTCCACCAACCTCATCACGCACGTCATCCCCAAGAACGGATATGAGACCATCACCACCTTCAACGTGGACTTCTTCGGTTTCGGCGAGAACTGGGTGCCGGAAGGCATGCCCAACCAGTTCATGGCCCTGTCCTCCCTCTTCTTCGCCCTGGACGGCATCAACGAGAAGGGGCTGGCCATCGCAGACCTGATGGCCGGCGACGAGGAGGAGACGCACCAGGAGACGGGCAAGCCGGCCCTGACCGGCTCCGCGGCCATCGCCTACGTGCTGCGCCGCGCCGCCAACGTGGAAGAGGCCCTCGCGACGCTCCGGAGCATCGATATGCACTCCGACATCGGCGCCGCGCACCACTTCGCCATTTCCGACGCCTCCGGCAGGAGCGTCGTCGTGGAATATGTCAACAACGAAATGATGGTCGTAGAGACGCCCGCCGTGGCGAACCACTACCTGTGCGAGGCGAAGAAGAACGTCGGCCTGCTCGATTGGGACCGCCGCTACGAGTATCTCTGCGCGCGCTTCGAGGCGGCAGGCGGCGTGATGGAGCGCAAGGCGCTCGAAGAAACCGTCTTCGCGGTCTCCCAGCCGCAGCAGGAAGGCTTCCTCGGCACGGCCTGGACGATGGTGATGAACCTGACGGATCCGTCCGTCACCTATTACAATCTCCGGAGATTCGACAAGCCGTTCGAATTCAAGCTCGGGAAATAACAAAACCAAAGCGGGCCGCTGCGACCAGCGACCCGCTTCCACCCTTTTTGTTGTGGGAACCGGCTACTTGTTCAGGTAGCGGGCTATTTCGTCACACGCGAGGCAGAGCTGCACGTACTGCGGAGCCGTGTTGATGCAGCATTCGTTCTCCCCCCAGTGGAACGGATAGTCGTCTTTGTTCTCGAAGTAGTCTTCCTTGACCAGCAGGCCCGGCACGATGCCGCCCGGGATCACCGCGTAGTCCGCGCGGTTGTTGCCGTAGGCCACCTTCTTGGTGTTGACGCCGACTGAGGTCACGAAGGACACGTTGCTGCCGGGGTGGCAGCCGAAGATGAAGTTCAGGCCGTTGAACACATACTCGGGATCGATCATGTCCGGGAACAGCTTCCAGACGCGGTAGCAGTTGTAGGCCGTCATGATGATCGAGGCGTTGCCCGCCCAGCCGGTGCCGCCGATGGACACCCCGTACGGATTGTCCTGGCCGCCCCGCGTGAGCACTTCCACGTAGGCGGGTACGAGTTCCTTCACCTTCTTCTGGAACTTCTTGTCCATATAAGGATAGAGTTTGAGCGCGGCGGCGAGGTTCGGGCCGCCGTTGAACTCCGTCATGAACATACCGTTCTGGACCGGGCCGTTCGAGCGGCGCACTTCCGGCTTGGCCTCCAGCTGCTTCTCGACGAGCGGCAGGAAGAAGTCCTTGTATTTCCGGTCGCCGGTGGCGAGCCAGAGCTCGATGGCCGCGTTGATGCGCGGATCGCCGCCACCCATCATCCAGCGGCCCATCATCGGGCTCTTGGCCGGGTCGGCGTCCTCGAAATGTTTCTCCCACAGCATCACCGCGTTGCGCAGGGAGCGCTCGGCCTCCTCGGGATAGTATTCCTTCAGGGCCGGATAGGCGGCGGCCAGGGACACGATGTCCTGCATCACGCTGACGGCGCTGAAGCGGCTCGTGAAGACGTAGCGGTCGTCCGGAGTGCCGGAGCGGTTGCCCTTGACCTCGTAGGGAGCGAGGGTCGGGTCGTAGATGAGGCCGTCGGTCAGCGTCATCGCGTCGCCGAGGTGGTGGTAGTGGTGCATGTCGGGCTGGCCGATGACCTGCGCCACGAAACCGATGTTTTCGACCTGGGCGTTGATGTTGAGCGTGCCGTGCATGATCAGCTGGACGTTGTCGGGCACGCCGTCGGGGACGTGGATGTCGGCATACTGGGTCTTCTCGTCGATCAGCGTCTGGTCACGCTCCGGACGGAAATAGCGCCAGATGTAGGCCAGGTCCTCGGTGGTGTTGAGCACGGAGTTGGCCTGGATGTCGAAGTCGCCGGCATCATACCAGCCGCCGACCGCGAGGCCGGGGATGTGCTCCAGGGGCTGGTACTTCGTATTGGTCACGTCGCCCTGGAAATAGCCGTCGTGCAGGCGCACGTTGGCGGGCGCCTGGAGGGCGTCGTCCATATTGGCGCGGCCGTGCCAGATGCGGTAGGCCTCGTTGACCTCCATATGGTCCATGTTGACCACGAGGGAGATATCCATCGAAGGGTGCCACTTGTCGCTGTAGACTTCCTTGTCGATCGGGAAGGCGTTGGTCACGACACCCTGGTAGTCAATGCAGTAGAGGCCCGGCTCCCGGACGTCGGAGAAGTCCAGCCGGACGTAGTTGTAGCGGTGGTGGTATTCGCCCCAGACCTGGGCCGGGACCTCCTTGGCCACGGTCTTGGTGCCGTCCGGGTTGACCTTCAGGATCCTGGCGGAAGCGGCGGGGGTATCGTTCTTGTCGAGCTCGACCACGGCCACCTTCTTCTGCGCGGGCGTATAGCCCACCTGCGAGAAGCCGATGTTCGCCGGGCGGGTCCAATCCTGCGAGATGCTCGGCTCCAGGAACCACTCGAGCACCTTGCCGGTCTGGCCGGCGGGCAGCAGCGAGCGGAGCACGAAGGTGCCGTTCTGCGCGAGGTGGCGGCCGTCATAGATGCCGATCTCCAGGTCGGAGGTCACGCTCACGCGGAGCGCCTCGTCCTCCGGCGCCATCACGATGCGGTGGCCCGTGGAGAGCGGCAGCGGCACGAGGAAGTCGCCGCGACCGCGGTCGTCGAAGGTGGATTCGCCGAAATACTGCGGGATCTTCTCGGAGACCGGGTGCACCTCGGTGTCGTGCATCGGATACTTGGGCAGGATGCGCGCGAGGTTGTCCACCAGATAGTTGCGGCCGAAATAGGAGGCCGGGAAGAATTCGAGGTTCATGCCGGCCTTGCCAACCAGCTGCTCGGGCACGGGCTTGTCCAGCCAGACCTGGACCAGGACGCCGTCGCCCTTGGGAAGGACCTTGAGTTTCGGCGCGAAGCCGTAGTCCTCATAGGTCAGGGACACCGCCACGCTGCTCTCGGCGCGGTCGATCTCGCGCGGGCTCACCACGCCGAAGATGTCCCACTGCTCCGGGGTGTTCATCAGGCGGATGCCGCCGCCCGTGGCGATGCGCTCGCCGCGCTGGATGATCTCCAGGCCGGCGAACTTCTCGTCATAGAAGCCCCCGTTGTACAGGTTGTTATACACTAAGACATTCGTGCCCCGCGCCTCGAAGTAGCCGAGGTCGTTGAGCTGAAGGGTTTGGGCGGACACGCCAGTCGCCATTGCGAGCGAAACGGCCGCCGCGGCGAACAGAGTTTTTCCTTTCATACTAACGTTGGGTTGGTTCGATTTGATTATCAGTACCGGAAATATAGGAAAAAAGAACGAATTCCGTCCATCGCTCCGGGTCCGGACCGTTCGATTGACGGATTAGTGAAAGGAATTGAAACGCGCCCGCCAAACGGGAACGCGGAGATTCGCTATTTTTGTCCCACTGAAATTGATAATCGCAATGAGAAAGACTTTCCTTCCCCTAGTCGCGGCCCTCGCGCTGAGCAGCGTCGCCGCTTCCGCACAGAACATCCAATCCCTCGAAGATTCGAAATACAGCATCGCCGTCGGCGATGTCACGATGACCGTCGACGCCGCCCGCGGCGGCAAGGTCCTGTCCTACAAGCTCGGTGACAAGGAGGTCCTCAACCAGGGCCGCTTCCCGAACTCCTTCGGCAGCACCTTCTGGACCAGCCCGCAGAAAGAGTGGAACTGGCCGCCGGTGGCGGAATATGATACCAAGGCCTTCGAGGCCGCGGTCGAGGGCAATACCCTCGTGCTGACCGGCCAGAAGTCCGAGCGCTTCGGCTACCGGATCCGCAAGGCGTTCGCCGCCGATCCGGCCGACGGCGCGATCGTCATCACCTACACCATCGTCAACGAGTCCGGCGAGACCCGCCAGGTGGCGCCGTGGGAGATCTCCCGCGTGCCCAACGGCGGCGTGCTCTTCTTCGACGCCAAGGCCGTCGAACCCGCCAACAACATGGCCGGCCTGCCCTTCGAGTACAAGTTCGACGCAGCCTGGTACGTGATGGACGAGGCCGGCGAGAACCGCAAGGTCAACGCCGACGGCAAAGGCTGGCTCGCCTTCAGCGCCAACGGCATCCTCTTCGTCAAGAAATTCCAGGACCTGAAGCCGGAGGAGCCGGCTCCCGCCGAGGCGGAGATCCAGGTCTACGCCAACCCGGGCAAGACCTTCGTCGAGATCGAGGAACAGGGCGCCTACACCACCCTGCAGCCGGGCGGCGAGGTCAGCTGGACCGTCCGCTGGTACCTCGTCCCGCAGACCGGCGCCGACGAGCCCTCCGAGGCCCTGCTCCAGCAGGCCCTCGCCCTCGTCAAATAGCATCGTCTGAAAACCGTTATAACGGGACAGGGTGGCACCGCGGTGCCACCCTGTCCCGTTTCCTTCAAGCCCGTGGCCCTCAGGATACCTTCTTGATCACCACGCCGATCACGTAGTAATGGGGAACCAGCTTCAGCGTCTCGGACTGCAGGTCCGCGGAGAACTCATTCTCCCCGCAGAAGCGGAAAGCCTTCACCCGCTCGTCATACCAGTAGGAACCCATCAGGAGAAGCGGCGTGAACCCGTCCGTCTGGAACGCCTCCCGTTTGAAGGGCCGGATATCATAGATGTAGCGTCCGTCATATCCCGGCGCGAACACCGGCTTCAGGGTGAGCCGCTTCCCGTGCCGCATCGCACCGTCAAAGCTCAAGACCAGCTGTTTCAGCGAATCCGCGGCCGCCGGAGCGAAGCCGATGGACATCTTCGTGTACAGCTTGTAGATCCCCTTCTCCGGATCGCAGGCAAGGCCTTCGGCCCGGATCCGCTCCTGGGATTCCTCCGAGAAATCCGAAATCATCATCCTGTTCTCGATCTCGTTGACCATGCGCTGCGGAGGTGCCGGCACAAGCTCTCCGTTGACATACTCCCGCACCTCCAGGGTGAACGTGTAGGTCTCGTCCTTCAACGAGGAAATATCATACGTAAAGGCCTCATAACCAGCGGACTTCAGCAACGGGATGTAATCGGAGACCTCGGGGGTCGTGGGTTTCAGTTCCTGCGCGAAAGCGCTCGCGCCCAGCAGGACGCCGACCAGGCAAAAACAAGTAATCTTTTTCATAGTGCATTGATTATTATGGTATTCTTCCCCAAATATAGTGATTCCTAAAAAATTTCGGAGTTTTTGCCCGATTTTTTTTCAAAGTGAGACTTCCCCATCGGAATGCACCTCTCAAGTGCGCCTGGAGGTCCAAATAATTGCAGAGTAGGAGCAAAAACGGCCTTTTTTGCTCCTGGTGGTCCAGCCTTTGGACCACTAAGCGCACCTCCGTCCCCCGGGGGTGCAGGGGGATCGAGGACGCTTCGCGCCCCAAAAAAGAAAAGGGTCGGCGTTTTGCCGACCCTGTTTTTGGGGTGCGATGTGGGGCTCGAACCCACGACACCCAGAACCACAATCTGGTGCTCTACCAACTGAACTAATCGCACCATATTCAGAAGGAGTTGCAAAGGTACAAAAATATTTTTTACCTGCAAGCGGGGGACAAAGAAAAATAATTATCTTTGTAGGATTTCTCTTCTGAGCAAACACCGAATTATGGCAAAAGAAATAAAGTTCTCCCTTGTATACAGGGATATGTGGCAGTCCTCCGGCAAGTATCAGCCGCGTGTGGACCAGCTGGTCCGGGTGGCCCCGGCCATCATCGATATGGGTTGTTTCGACCGTGTGGAGACCAACGGTGGCGCTTTCGAGCAGGTGAACCTGCTCTATGGCGAGAACCCGAACGTCTCCGTGCGCAAGTGGACGGCCCCGTTCCACAAGGCCGGTATCCAGACCCATATGCTCGAGCGCGGTCTCAACGCCCTGCGTATGTACCCGGTGCCTGCGGACGTGCGTGAACTGATGTTCAAGGTCAAGAAGAAGCAGGGTACGGACATCTCCCGTTCCTTCTGCGGCCTCAACGACCCGCGCAACCTCAAGCTCTCCGTCGAGTACGCCAAGAAAGCCGGGATGATCTCCCAGGCCGCCCTGTCCATCACCCACTCCCCCGTCCACACCGTTCCTTATTATATGGGTCTCGTGGACAAGCTCGTGGAGTACGGCGCCGATGAGATCTGCCTCAAGGATATGGCAGGTATCGGCCGTCCGACCTTCCTGGGAGAGCTCGTGAGCCAGATCAAGAAGAAACACCCCAACATCAAGGTCCAGTACCACGGCCACAGCGGCCCGGGCTTCTCCCCCGCCTCCATGCTGGAGGTCGCCCGCGCCGGCGCCGACTACCTCGACGTGGCCGTCGAGCCCCTCGCCTGGGGCAAGGTCCACCCGGACGTGATCACCATCCAGCAGATGATGAAGGGCGACGGGTTCCTGGTGAAGGACATCAATATGGACGCCTATATGGAGGTCCGCCGCCTGACCCAGGAGTTCATCGACGACTTCCTCGGCTACTGGATCAACCCCACCAACTCCCAGATGACCTCGCTGCTCGTCGGCTGCGGTCTGCCGGGCGGTATGATGGGTTCGATGATGGCCGACCTGACCGGTTTCAAGGCCGCCATCAACGCCTCCGAGCGCGCCAACGGCAAGCCGGAGAGCAGCCTCGACTCCCTGATGGTCCAGCTGTTCAACGAAGTGGAGTATGTGTGGCCCCGCCTGGGTTACCCTCCCCTCGTGACCCCGTTCAGCCAGTATGTCAAGAACACGGCCCTGATGAACCTCCTCGCGATGGCGCAGAACAAGCCGCGCTTCTCCACGATCGACAAGGACACGTGGGGAATGATCCTCGGCAAGATGGGCAAGCTCCCCGGCGAACTCGCCCCGGAGATCATCGCGCTCGCCAAGGAGAAGGGCATGGAATTCTATACCGGCAATCCGCAGGACGAGTATCCTGACGAGCTGCCGAAGTTCCGCGAGATGATGAAGCAGGAAGGCTGGGATTGCGGCGAGGACGACGAGGAACTCTTCGAGATGGCGATGCACGAGCGCCAGTACCGCGACTACAAGAGCGGTGTGGCGAAGGAGCGCTTCAACAAGGACCTCGAAGCCTTCCGCGAGAAGGCCGGCGCCCCGATCGTGGTCAAGCGCCCGGTCGTGGAGATGCCCGAATTCGACATCGACGCCCTCGTGGCCAAGTATCCCAACGCTACGCCGGTCCAGGCGCCTGTCAAGGGCCAGATGCTCTGGCAGGTCGACGTGGACGGCAAGTCCACCGCCCCCGCCGTCGGCACGAAAGTCGCCGCCGGCCAGCCTTGCGGCTATGTCCAGACCTGGTACGGGATGGAAGAGCTCTTGCCCGCCACCGGCGGGCAGATCGTCGCCATCACGGCACCGCAGGGCAAGACGGTCGCCAAGGGCGAGATTGTCGCACTGGTCCAATAAAGATATGAAGAAATTTATCGGTCTTTTCTTGCTCCCGTTCCTCTTCGGTACGGGAGCTTTTGCTCAGGAGACGGCCCCCAAGACCGGCTGGAAGGTCAGCCCCTTCCCGGCCGTGGGCTTCGACTCCAACAACGGCCTGCAGTACGGCGTGTTCGGCGACGTCTACAACTATGGCGACGGCAACACCTATCCGGATCCCCTGCAGAAGTTCACCTTCGAGGTGTCCCACTTCACCAAGGGCCGCACCCGGCTCCGTCTCTCCTTCGACAGCAAGTACCTGATCCCCAACATGCGCCTGACGCTGTCGGCGATCTACTGCCACGACCCGCTCTACCAGTTCTACGGCTTCAACGGCGCGGCGAGCCCGTACCTGCCCGAGCTGAACGACAAGTACTCCGGCATCCGCTACAACAGCATGCAGCGGTCCTACTTCCAGGGCTTCGCCAACTTCCAGGGCACCATCACCGGCCATCTCAACTGGGCGGCCGGCGCCACCTACTGGCGCTACCGGACGGGCGTCTTCGCCGGCGACAAGTTCGACGCGGATCCTACCAACACCCTGTACCACGCTTACGTGAAGAACGGCCTGATCAGCGAAGAAGAGAAGGACGGCGGCCACGTCGTGGAGCTGCGCGCGGGCCTGGCCTACAACAGCCGGGACATCGAGGCGGCGCCCAACAAGGGCATCAACGCCGACCTCTTCCTCAACGGCGCGCCCGACCTGGCCGGCACCGGCCACGGCTATCTGCGCCTGTGCGCGAACTTCGCGCACTTCATCCGCATCCCGGTAGGCTTCATCGCCGCCGGCGACCCGGTGTTCGCCTACCACATCGGCCTGCAGCACACCTGGGGCGACGCCCCGTTCTACATCCAGCAGAACGTCCCGCAGCTGGTGCCCCGCCGCATCATGTACGAAGGCCTGGGCGGCAACAGCACCATCCGCGGCCTGTACGACAACCGCATCATCGCGGACGGCTTCGTCTGGGCGAACGCCGAGCTGCGCATCAAGCTCGTGAAGTTCCACATCGGCAAGCACGACTTCTACCTGGCCACCAACCCCTTCGTCGATGCCGGCACGATCACCAAGCCGTACCGCCTCGAGCGGATGGCGGCGGCGCTGGGCAAGCCCGCGGACGCGCTCCGCAAGGAGGCGCAGCAGTTCACGGTGTCCGCCGGCGCCGGCCTCAAGCTGGCCTGGAACGAGAACTTCATCCTCTCCGTGGAAGTGGCCCGCAACCTCAACCAGACGGGGATGGGCGGCAACCTCTGGATGAACATCATCACCAACTACTGCTTCTGATCCCCGCATCGGGCAAGATACCGACCGGCAGGCTTCGACGCCTGCCGGTTTTTTTGTGCCCCGGAATGAGGTCCAGGCCGGAAATTGCGTGCTCTGTGTAAAAAAATGGAAGAGAATGGAACAAAATGGAAAAATATTGTTAACTTTGGCGTTGCGTATAAGAATTGATTTTGATGGTCACTTTCATCGGCGAATACACATCCCGCGTGGACGACAAAGGAAGGCTGGTCCTTCCCGCGCCGCTCAAGGGTGCGATGCCGCCTGGAAGCGATATGAGGTTCGTCGTGAAGAAAGACCTTTTCGAGCCTTGCCTGGAGATGTACTGCTTCGAAGAGTGGGAGCGCCAATCCGGCAAGGTCAAAGACAGCCTCGACCTCACTTTCAACCGCCAACACGCAACGTTCTGGAGAGAATACATGCGGGACCGGGATATCGTGGAGCCGGACGCCAAGTTCGGGCGCATCTCGATCAGCCGCAAACTCCTTGATTCCATCGGTGTGAACAAAGAAGTGGTTTTCTCCGGCAATGATTTCAAGATTGAGATCTGGGCCAAGGAGCGGTTCGAGGCGTCCAGATTGTCCAACCAAGATTTCATTGCCATCGCGGAAAGCCTCTCGAAAAAGTAGAGGTCCGCTATGTCAGAATACCACAATCCCGTCCTTCTCAAACCCAGCGTAGACGCCCTGGTCCTCAACCCGGACGGCTTTTACGCGGATGCGACCTTCGGCGGCGGCGGCCACAGCCGCGAAATCCTTTCCCGCCTTTCCCCGAAGGGGCACCTGATGGCCTTCGACCGCGACGCGGACGCCCTCGCCCAGGCGCCGGACGACCCGCGCTTCATTCTTATACACAACAATTTCCGCTTCATCCATAATTATACCCTCCTCCACGCGGAAGGAGGGCTTGACGGGATCCTCGCCGACCTGGGCGTGAGTTCCCACCAGTTCGATACGGCGGAGAGAGGATTCTCTTTCCGCTTCGACGCTCCGCTTGACATGCGGATGAACGTGCAGGGCAATAAGACCGCCTCTGGCATTGTCAATTCTTATACGCAAGAAGAATTGGAAAAGATTTTCCGCCTTTACGGAGAACTCGACAACGCCCGCCGGCTGGCCCAGCTCATCGCTACCGCCCGCGCCGCCGCGCCGATCCTCACCACGGACGACCTCGACCGTGCCATCGCGGCAGCCCTGCCCTCATTCGCCGAACATAAGTACCTCGCCAAGGTCTACCAGGCCCTGCGCATCGAGGTCAACGACGAGATGCGCGCGCTGGAGAAATTCCTCTCCGGCGCCGCCGCCTCGCTCAAGCCCGGCGGCCGCCTGGCCGTCATCACCTACCATTCCCTCGAGGACCGCATGGTCAAGAACTTCATCCGTTCCGGCCACATCAGCGGCGAAGAGGAGAAAGACGTCTTCGGGCGAAGCAGCGCGCCCCTGAAGCCCGTCGACCGCAAGCCGATCCTGCCCGACGAGGCGGAGATCGCGAGCAACACCCGTGCGCGCAGCGCCAAACTGAGAATCGCCGAACGCGTATGAAGACCTGGAAGATAGCGGACATCGGCCTGTTCATCACGAACAGCTTCAAGGCAGTTCTCAAGGGGGAGTTCCTGCTCCGCCTCAACATCGGGCGCTATTTCATCCACATCGCCTATACCTTCCTGCTCTTCGGACTCGTCATCTGGTTCAGCCTGATGATCGAGACCACGATGAGCAAGGTCGAGAAGAACAAGGCGGTGCTCAAGGAACTCGAGATTGTCCATTCGCAGAAGGTCTTCGAGGTCGTGAACGTGAGCCGGCGCTCCACCGTGGAGCAGATGCTCGGCGAACTGGGATCCAAGGTCAAAGAGGCTGAGAAGCCTGCAACGGTCGTAAAGAGATGAGTACGGAGACGATGACACCCAAGCCCAAGAAGCAGCGCGACAGGATCGGCGTGATCCTGTACCTGCTCTACGTGGCCCTGCTTGTCGCTTCGGTGCTGCTGATCGTCAAGCTGGCGGGAATCCAGGTATTCTGGAGTCCCGACCCCAAGATCGAGACCGCCCTCACCCCGTCCAACACGGTGAGCGTCATCGAGCCCGCCCGCGGCAACATCCTCGACGCCGAGGGCCGCCTGCTCGCCATCTCCTGCCCGATCTACCAGTTCTATATGGACTGCACCGTGCTCAAGGACACCAACACGCCGGCCCAGGAGTCGGCCTGGCTGGAGAAGGCCCGGCAGCTCGCCGAGGGCCTCGCCGCCGAATTCGGCGACAGGACCGCCGACCAGTACTACAAGCTCATCAAGGACGGCCGCGCCAACGGCCGCAAATACGTCCGCCTCGGCCGGCCGGTCGACCGCAACGCCTACAACCGCATCATCGAGCTTCCGCTCTTCCGCGACGGCCGCTACCGCAGCGGTATGATCGTGGAGCAGGAGCACGTACGCCAATACCCCTACGGCAAGCTCGCCCGCCGCACGATCGGCTTCGTGCGCGGCAACAAGTCGCCCGTCACCAACACCCACATTGGCCTGGAAGGCAAGTTCGACTATGTCCTCCACGGCCAGGAGGGGCGCGAATGGATGCGCGTGACCGACTACGGCCGCGTGCGCAACAGCGACAGCGCCTATGTCAAGGCCACCGACGGCAAGGACCTGCGCATCACGCTGAACATCGACTACCAGGACATCGCCGACAAGGCGCTCCGCGAGCAGATCACCGAAGAACCCGACCTCGAGGGCGCCTGCCTCGTGCTGATGGAGGTCAAGACCGGCGCCATCCGCGCGATGGTCAACCTCGTGCGCGAAGACGGCACCGGTCCCTTCGAGGAGATCCAGAACCTGGCCATCGGCCGCAAGGGCGAGCCCGGTTCGGTCTTCAAGACCGTCACCCTGATGTCCGTCCTCAACGACGGCTTCATCAAGAGCCTGGACGAAACCCTGCCCGCCACCAACGGCAACGTGGCCGGGACCTCCATCCGCGACGCGCACATCCCCGATTTCGTGCGCCAGCACCACACCAACCGCATTTCCATCCTGGACGGCTTCAAGATCTCGTCCAACTACGTGTTCGCGACCCTCGCGGTCAAGAACTACGGCATCGACAAGAGCAAGGGCCGCGGCAAGGGCCTGGAGAAGACCGAGCGTTTCCTGCAGAACATCTACAACTACAAGCTCGGCGAGGCTTTCGCCTTCGACCTGGACGGCCTGCAGACGCCGACCATCCCGAACCCGTCCACGCGCTACTGGACCGACACGGACCTCGGCTCCATCGGCTTCGGCTACAGCACCGAGGAGACGCCGCTGCACATCCTGACCTTCTACAACGCCATCGCCAACAAGGGCCGGATGATGAAGCCCTACCTGGTCGAGGACATCGAGGAGAACGGCATCGTCACGGAGCGGCGCGGACCCGGCGTGCTCAACGCCGCCGTCTGCTCCAAGGCCGTGGCCGACACGATCACCCGCGCCCTCAAGGGCGTGACCGAGGACGGTACGGCCAAGCGCCTCAAGGACGCGAAATGCACCGTCGCCGGCAAGACCGGCACCTCTTTCGGAACCTACGCCAACGGGCAGTATCAGGATGCCCAGGGGCGCCGTAAATACCAGGGCACCTTCGTCGGATTCTTCCCGGCGGAAGCGCCGCAATACAGCGTCATCTGCACGGTGTACTCCAAGCCGACGTCCAAGCAGTTCCAGGGCGGCGGCATCCCGGCCCGCGCCATCCGCACCGTCATCGACCAGCTGTACAACATCGACCCCTGCTTCCGTGAGGAGCTGAGGCGCAGCACGACAACGAAATGAGACTGAAAGATATCATAAAAGACTGCGGAGTCAACTCCGTGAGCGGCCGCCCGGACGTGGAGATCACCGGGCTGACCAACGACTCCCGCCAGGTCCGGCCGGGCAGCCTGTTCATCGCCGTGAACGGCTGCGGCAACGACGGCCGCGCCTATATAGACAAAGCCATCGCCGCCGGCGCCGCCGCGGTGATGTACGAGGAGATGCCCGGCCAGGCCGGGTACGGCGACCAGGTGACGGCCGTCGTCGTCGAGGACAGCCGCAGGGCCGTCGCGATGGCGGCGGACGCGTTCTACGGCCACCCGAGCGGCAAGCTCAAGCTCGTGGGCATCACCGGCACCAACGGCAAGACCACGACCGTGACCCTGCTCTACCACCTGTTCCGCCACCTCGGCTACGAGTGCGGCCTGCTCTCCACCATCGCCAACTACGTGGGCACCCGCCGCAGCGAGACCGCCAACACCACCTCCGACCCCGTCACGCTCAACGCGCTGCTCGCCGAGATGGTCGAGGCCGGCTGCGAGTATTGCTTCATGGAGGTCAGCTCCATCGGCGTGGAGCAGCAGCGGATCGCCGGGCTGGAATTCCGCACGGCCATCTTCTCCAACCTCACCCACGACCACCTCGACTACCACGGCACCTTCGCGGAGTACCTCCGCTGCAAGAAGCTTTTCTTCGACGGCCTGCAGCCGTCGGCGACCGCCATCATCAACCTCGACGACAAGCACGGCGAGGTGATGGTGCAGAATACGCACGCACACGTGGTCGGCTACTCCTGCAGGGGTGCCGCCGACCATACCGCCCGCATCCTGGAGCAGAGCCCCGAGGGGATGCTGCTCAAGATCGACGGGCGCGAGGTGTGGTCGCGCCTGATCGGCGCGCACAACGCCTACAACCTCCTCGCCATCTACACCACGGCCGTGGTGCTGGGCGTCCCGGAGGACGAGGTCCTCGTGGCCCTGTCCCGCCTGGAGCCCGCTCCGGGCCGCCTCGAGACCCTCCGCGGCCCGAAGGACCTGAGCGTGGTGATCGACTACGCCCACACGCCGGACGCCCTGGAGAACGTCCTCAAGACCCTGCGCGACGTCGCCCCCGACCGCGAGCTGATCTGCCTGTTCGGCTGCGGCGGCGACCGCGACAAGACCAAGCGCCCCGAGATGGGCGCCGTGGCGGGCCGCCTGGCCGACCGCATCTTCATCACCTCCGACAACAGCCGTTCCGAGCGGACGGAAGACATCATGGAGGACATCAAGCGCGGCCTGGATCCCTCCGCCGCCGCCCGCGCGATCTGCATCGCCGACCGGCGCGAGGCCATCCGCACCGCCCTGCTGCTCGCCCCCAAGGGAGCCACCGTCCTGCTGGCCGGCAAAGGCCACGAGACCTATCAGATCCTCGGAACGGTCAAGAGCCATTTCGACGAACGTGAAATTGTACTGGACACCTTCAAAACCCTCGAATCATGCTGAACCACCTCTTCGACTGGCTGCAGGAGCTCGGCCTGCACATCCCCGGCGCCGGACTGTTCCATTACCTGTCCTTCCGCGCCATGCTCGCGGCCGTGATCAGCATGCTGATCGCCTATTTCGCCGGCGGACGCATCATCAACCTGCTCCGCAGGAAGCAGATCGGCGAGGACATCCGCGACCTCGGCCTCGAAGGCCAGATGCAGAAGAAGGGCACGCCCACGATGGGCGGCCTGATCATCATCGCGGCCCTGCTGGGCTCCGCGCTGCTCGTCTGCCGCCTGGACAGCATCTACACGCTGCTGCTCGTCGTCACCACCCTGTGGTGCGGCGCCATCGGCTTCACCGACGACTATATCAAGGTCTTCAAGCACAACAAGGAAGGAATGAGCCCGCGCGGCAAACTGATCCTCCAGTTCGGCCTCGGCCTCTTCGTGGCCGTGACCGTCTGCCTCAGCCCCGCCATCCCGACCGACAAGCTCGTGACCACGATCCCCTTCGTCAAGGCGCACGAATTCGACTACTCCTGGCTCTCCCCCTTCCACGGACAGCTGGGCGTGTATTGCTCCTGGGGCATCTATATGGTGATGATCATCCTCGTGACCCTCGCCTGCTCCAACGGCACCAACCTCACCGACGGCATGGACGGCCTGGCGGCCGGCACCTCCGCCATCGTGGGCGTGGCGCTCGGTATCATCGCCTGGCTGGGCGGTGACGCGCTGGACGCCAAATACCTCAACATCATGTACATCCCGGGATCCGGCGAGGTGGCCATCTATATGGCGGCCTTCGTGGGCGCCCTGCTGGGATTCCTGTGGTACAACACCTTCCCGGCCCAGGTCTTCATGGGCGACACGGGAAGCCTGACCATCGGCGGCGTGATCGGCGTGAGCGCCGTGCTCATCCGCAAGGAGCTCCTGCTGCCCATCCTGTGCGGCATCTTCGTGATGGAGAGCCTGTCGGTGATCATCCAGCGCACGCACTTCAAGCGCACCAAGAAGAAATACGGCGAGGGCCGGCGCGTCTTCCTGATGGCCCCCCTCCACCACCATTACCAGAAGCAGGGTATCCCGGAGGCCCGCATCGTCGTCCGGTTCTGGATCATCGGGATCATCCTCGCTGTCAGCACATTGGCTTTACTTAAAATCAGATAGAAAAACAAAGAGATGGCAAGAATAGTAGTATTAGGCGGAGCGGAGAGCGGCGTAGGCGCCGCGGTGCTCGCGAAAGTCAAGGGATTCGACGTCTTCCTGTCCGACAACGGGAAGATCAAGGACGAGTACCTGGCCACCCTGAAGGAGTGGGACATCCCCTTCGAGCAGGGCGGACACACGCCGTCCCTCGTCCTGAACGCCGACGAGGTCGTCAAGAGCCCGGGCATCCCCAACACCGCCCCGATGGTCAAGGCCCTGCGCGAGCAGGGGACGCACATCGTCTCCGAGATCGAGTTCGCGGCGCGCTATGACAGCGCCAAGAAGATCTGCATCACCGGCTCCAACGGCAAGACCACGACCACGTCGCTGATCTACTACCTGCTCCAGGAAGCCGGCCTCGACGCCGGCCTGGGCGGCAACATCGGCAAGAGTTACGCGATGCAGGTCGCGACCGAGAAGCACGACTACTACGTGCTGGAGATCAGCAGCTTCCAGCTGGACGACGCCTACGATTTCCGGCCGGACATCGCCATCATCACCAACATCACGCCCGACCACCTCGACCGCTACGACCACAAGCTCGAGAACTACGCCCGCTCGAAGTTCCGCATAACGCGCAACCTGCGGCCGGAGGACTGCTTCATCTTCGATTCCGACGACGCCATCACCATCGAGCAACTCGGCCAGATCGTCGTCAAGGCCAAGATGCTGCCGTTCTCCCAGGAGAAGGAGGTCGAGCAGGGCGCCTTCGTCCGCGATGGCAAGATCATCCTCCGCTACGAGGACCGGGAGACCGAGATTTTCCTGAAGGAACTCGCCCTCGGCGGACGCCACAACGTCTACAACTCGATGGCCGCCGCCCTCGCCGCCAAGGCCACCGGCATCAGCGACGAGGTCATCCGCGAGAGCCTCAAGACCTTCTCGCCGATCGAGCACCGGCTGGAGCCCGTGCTCAGCATCGGCGACGTCCTCTATATCAACGATTCCAAGGCCACCAACATCGACGCCGCCTGGTACGCCCTCGAGTGCCAGACCCGGCCCGTGGTCTGGATCGTCGGCGGCACCGACAAGGGCAACGACTACAGCGTCCTGGACAAGCTCGTCCGCGAGCGCGTCAAGGCCATCGTCTGCATGGGCGTGGACAACGCCAAGATCCACGCCGCGTTCGAGGAGATCGTGGGCAAGGACAAGATCGTGGACACCCGCTCCGCGGAAGAGGCCGTCAAGGCTTCCGCCGCCTTCGCCGAGCCCGGCGACGTGGTGCTGCTGAGTCCCTGCTGTGCCAGTTTCGACCTGTTCAAGAATTACGAAGACCGCGGCCGCAAGTTCAAGGAGGCGGTGCGGCACCTGTAGCATATGGCTGACGCGAAGAAGAAAAAGATCAGTTTCTGGACGTTTGCGGACCACTTCGAAGGAGACAAGGTGGTATGGATCATCGTGCTCCTGCTGGTCCTCTTCTCCATCGTCTGCATGTTCTCTTCCTCCTCGCGCCTGCTGCGCGACGGGATGACCCGTCTGGACCTCGTCAAGAACCAGTTCTTCGTGGTCCTGGCCGGTCTGGCCGTCATCATCGTCTGCTACAACATCAAGAATATCAGATTCTTCCGCTGGTGCAGCCAGTGGGGATTCCTCATCTCGTTCGCGATGCTGGGCCTGCTCGACCTCCACGTCAGCCTGCCTTTCCTCAAGGCGCTCAACATCAACAACGCCTACCGCATCCTGTCCGTCGCGGGCTTCCAGGTCCACGTCTTCGAGGTGGTCAAGGTCGCGATGGTGCTCTACCTCGCCTGGGCGATGGACGCCCTCAAGCAGGGCGAGCTCCGCGGACCTTCGGACATCTTCTGGAAGAAGGTGATGTACCTCTACGCCCCGTTCCTGATCATCTTCGTGATGATCATCCCGGGCTCCAACTCCAGCGCCCTGATCATCGGCCTGCTGATGTTCGTGATGATCCTGCTGGGCGGCGGCAACCTGCGCGACATGACCATCCTGGCGCTCGCCGCCATCGCCATCATCGGCATCATCTTCGGCCTGTACAGCGCCACCAAGCACTCGGAGCACCCGTGGTTCGGCCGTATCGGCACCGGTATCGCCCGTGTGTTCGAGGAGGACAACTGGGAGCAGCAGGCCATCGACAATCCCAAGGGGACGATCGCCTATCAGGAGGCGATCGACGCCATCCGCCAGCCCTACAGCGCCAAGATCGCGATCAAGCAGGGCGGCTTCCTGGGCAAGGGTCCGGGCCAGAGCACGCAGCGCTACGTGGTCCCGGATATGTCCGAGGACTTCATGTACAGCTTCATCATCGAAGAATACGGCCTGATCGGCGGTATCTTCGTCATCTTCCTCTACGTGTCGCTGCTCGCGCGCGGCTCGATCATCGCGCGCAACTGCGGCAACGACCACTACGCCAAGCTGACCGTGGCGGGACTGTGCCTGCTCATCACCGGACAGGCCTTCCTGCATATGTTCGTCAACGCCGACATCGGCCCGATGACCGGCCAGACCCTCCCGCTGATCAGCCACGGCAACAGCGCCTTCCTCTGCTTCAGCATCGCCTTCGGCATCATCCTCTCCTTCAGCCGCATCGCCTCGCGGCGCATCGACAAGGAGACGCGGATGGCGGCGCCGCTCGTAGAGATGCACGAGAGTGCCGTCCAGGAGCGCCTCGACGACCTGGACGCCTTCGAATCCGGACAAATCGACCCTCAAAACGCAGACGACAGTTATGACTTATAAGAAATTGCGCGTGATCATCAGCGGCGGCGGCACCGGCGGACACATCTTCCCGGCCGTCTCCATCGCCGGCAAGCTCCGGGAAGTCAACCCGGAGACGGAAATCCTCTTCGTCGGAGCCGAAGGCAAGATGGAGATGGAGAAGGTCCCGGCGGCGGGCTACAAGATCGTGGGCCTGCCGATGGCCGGTCTGCAGCGCCAGTTCAACTGGGGCAATTTCAAGAACAACGTCCGCGTCCCGTTCAAGGTGGCCAGCAGCCTCCGGCAGGCCGGCCGCATCATCGACGGGTTCAAGCCGGACGTGGCCATCGGCGTGGGCGGCTACGCCAGCGCCCCCCTGCTCTGGCAGGCCACCCGCAAGCACATCCCGGCCCTGATCCAGGAGCAGAACGGCTTCGCCGGCCTGACCAACAAGATCCTGGGCCGCCGCGTGCAGAGCATCTGCGTCGCCTACGACGGGATGGAAAAATTCTTCCCCGCCGACAAGATCGTCTTCAGCGGCAACCCGATCCGTCCGGAGATCCATCCGTACGGTGCGGAGGAGCGCGCGGAAGGCTGCCGTTTCTACGGCCTGGACCCGGACAAGCGCCACCTCTTCGTGGTGGGCGGCAGCCTCGGGGCCGGCACGCTCAACCGCGCGATGCGCGCCTGGATCGAAGCCGGCTGCCCCGGCGGCGAGGACGTCGAGGTGCTGTGGCAGTGCGGCCGCTACTATAAGAAGGGCATCGACGAATTCATGGCGGGACGCGAACTCCCGCAGATCCACTATACGGATTTCATCGGGCGGATGGACCTCGCCTACGCGTGCGCGGACGTGCTCATCAGCCGCGCCGGCGCGTCCTCGGTGTCCGAGATCTGCGCCGCGCAAAAGGCGGCCGTGTTCGTGCCTTCGCCCAACGTGGCCGAAGACCACCAGACCCACAATGCGATGGCGCTCGTCCGCAAGGACGCCGCGCTCATCGTGCGCGACGCCGAGGCGGCGGAGCAGCTGCTCCCCACCGCCCTGCAGCTCCTCCACGACCCGGAGCGCATCGCGGCGATCGCGGCCAACGTCGCGCCGCTCGCCCGCCTGGACGCGGCGCAGACCATCATAGATGAAGTATATAAATTGGTATGAGATATAAGAACGTCTATTTCATCGGCATCGGCGGCATCGGCATGAGTGCCATCGCCCGGTACTACAAGTTCAAGGGCTGTGCCGTCTCCGGCTACGACCGGACCCCTTCCGACCTCACGCACGCGCTGGAGGCGGAAGGCATCGCCGTCCATTATGAGGACCGGCCGGAATGCATCCCGGCCTCCGTCGAGGACACCCTCGTGGTCTACACCCCGGCCGTCCCGGCCGAATTCGGCGAGCTCGTCGCGGCGCGCGAACGCGGCTACCGCGTGATCAAGCGCTCGCAGATGCTCGGCGAGATCACCACCGGCCAGCGCTGCCTCGCCGTCGCCGGCACGCACGGCAAGACCACCACGTCCACCCTCGTGGCCCACATCCTCACGGAGAGCGGCAGCGGCTGCTCCGCCTTCCTCGGCGGCATCTCCAAGAACTACGGCACCAATATGCTCGTCAGCCACACGCCCACCGTGGTGGTCGAGGCCGACGAGTTCGACCGCTCCTTCCACCAGCTGCACCCGGCGATCGCGGCCATCACCGCGATGGACGCCGACCACCTCGACATCTACGGCGACCTGGCGCACGTGCAGGAGGCCTTCCGCATCTTCGCCGCGCAGGTCAGCGAGACGCTCATCCTCAAGTACGGCCTGCCGATCCGGCAGTCCGACGTGAGCGCCCGGATCTTCAGCTACCACTTCGACGACAGGCGGGCCGACTTCCACAGCGAGAACCTGCGGCTCGACGCCGCCGGCCACTACACCTACGACCTCGTCTATCCGGGCGGCGTGCTCAGCGACATCCGCGTGGGCGCCCTGGGCTGGATCAACGTGGAGAACAGCATCGCGGCGGCGGCCATCTGCCTCTGCTACGGGCTCGACGCCCAGAAGGTCCGCCACGCCATCGGCACCTTCGAGGGCGCGCAGCGCCGCCTCGACGTGCACCTCAACGAGCCGGGTCTCACCTACATCGACGACTACGCCCACCATCCGGCGGAGCTGGCCAGCGCCATCTCCTCGGTCCGCCAGATTTTCCCGGGCCGCCGGATCACCGGCATCTTCCAGCCGCACCTCTTCACCCGCACGCGCGACTTCGCCCCCGAATTCGCCGCGGCGCTGAGCGGACTGGACAAGCTCATCCTGCTCGACATCTATCCCGCCCGCGAGGAACCCATCCCGGGCGTGACTTCCGAGATCATTTTCCGCGACGTGACCGCCCCCGAGAAGGTGCTCATCACGCGCGACGAGCTGCTGCCCCTGCTGGAGCAGGAGCCGCTTGACGTGCTCCTCTCCCTCGGCGCGGGCAACATCGACCGCTGCATCGAACCGATCACCGAAATGCTCCGCAAGCGCCTGTAGATGAAAGCCGCCGTCAAATATTCCATAGCCGGAGCGCTCGCCGTCCTGTTCTGCGCGGGAATGTTCTTCCTGTACCGGAACGTGCGGCAGGCGCAGCGGGAGATCGTCTGCGGCCGGCTGGACATCACCTTCGCCGACAGCCTGCGCTTCGTCAGCGAACAGGATGTCCGGGAATATCTCGACGCGCACTACGGCTCTTACGTCGGGCAACGGGTGGACAGCGTGCAGCTCGCCCGCATCGAGCAGATGCTGGAGAGCCGCAGCTCCGTGACCCGCTGCGAAGCCTGGACCGGCGACGACGGCGTGCTGCACGTCGAAATCGCCCAGCGCGCCCCCGTGCTGCGCTTCCAGGACGGCAACAAGGGCTTCTACGTCGATGCGCAGGGCTTCATCTTCCCGCTCCATCCGACCTATACGGCGCCCGTCCCCGTGGTGGACGGCGCCATCCCCGTCGATTTGCCGGCCGACTACAAGGGGCCGGCGGAGGACCCGTACGCCAAAGGGTGGATCGACGGCGTGCTGACGATGCACCGTTTCATTTCCTCATCGCGCAACTGGCAGCGCGGCATCCAGCACATCCGCGTCCGCCCGGGCGGCGACCTCGTCCTGACCCTCAAGGGACGGAACGAGCAGTTCATCGTCGGGCAGCCGGAGGACGTCGTGGACAAACTCGGCCGGATCGACCGGTACATCGGCCTCATCGCCCCTTCCAAGCCGGAAGGATATTACAAGACCGTCAATGTGAAATATAATCAACAAATCATATGCAGGCAGAAAGATACATAGCAGCCGCCGACCTTGGCTCCTCCAAAATCGCCCTGAGCGTAGCCAAGATCGAGGGAGATGACATCCAGGTCATCTACTACAAAGAGAGCCCGTCCGACGGGATCCGCAACAGCTACGTCTTCAACCCGAAGCGCGCAGCCGCCCCGCTCCGCAACGCGATCCGCGAAGCGGAAGAAGAATTGAACATCAAGATCCTGCAAGTGGTCGTGGGCCTGCCCCGCTATGATGTGCGGCAGGAAATCGCCAGCGCCCGGATGGAGCGCAGCGATCCCTCTTCCTGCATCACCAGGGACGAGATCAACACCCTCAAGAGCATCGCCATCGACTCCTACCCCATCGCCGACGAGGCGAAGGAAGAGATCTACGGCGCCGTGGCCCAGTCCTTCTCGGCCGACGAGGAGCTCGTCTGCGCGAGCGAGAACGACGTCGTGGGCGTGACCGCCGACGCCATCGAAGGCAATTTCAAGGTCTTCGTGGGCGCCCAGAAGGCGGTGAGCAACATCGACATCATGCTCAACGAAGTGGGCGTGGCGCCCGCGCGCAAGATGTTCCTGCCCAACACCGTGGCCCGGGCCGTCCTGACGGACGCCGAAAAGGAGAACGGCGTCGCCCTCGTGGAGATCGGCGCCGGCGTGACCTCGCTGACCATCTACCGCGGCAAGCTCCTGCGCCACTACTCCGCCATCCCGTTCGGCGGGCGGAGCATCACCACCGACATCAAGTTCGAGTGCGGCTTCAACGAGCAGCTCGCCGAGAACATCAAGCTCGCCTTCGGCGCCTGCATGCCCGACAAGCTCCAGTCGCTCAGCGAGAAGATCATCCAGATCAACGACGAGGAGAACGGCTCCTACGAGCAGCTCCCGGTCAAATACCTCTCCGAGATCATCACCTGCCGCGCCCGCGAGATCATCGAGGCCGTGCTCTGGCAGATCCAGGACAGCGGCTACGCCGACAAGCTCCGCAACGGCATCGTGCTGACCGGTGGCGGCGCCAACCTGGTCAACATCGCCAACCTCTTCAAGGAGATGTCCGGCTATACCGTCCGCATCGGTTATCCCCGCAGCCAGGCCTTCAGCACCATCGGTTGCTCGGGCACGACCGAGGCCGGCGCCGTGGCGTCGATTGGCATGATTCTCGAAGCCAAACGCGACTACCGCCTCAACTGCATCGAGGAGGCGCCGGCCCCGTCGGCCGCCGCCCCGCAGGAAGACGGCGCGGCCGAGCCGCAGGGGCAGGAAGCAGCCTCCCCGCAGGACAACCTCTTCCCGGAATACGCGCCGGGCGACGTCATCACGCCGCGCAAGCAGAAGCCGGAGAAGAAGACCAGCCGTTTCGTCTCCTGGATCCGCCAGAAGAGCCATCAGGTCGGCGAGGCAGCCGAAGGCGCCTTCGACAGCACGATGGGCAGCCTGTTCGATGAAATGAAATAATAAAAAGACAAGGATATGATAGACGACAGCATGATCGACACGATCGCCCCGATGGACTGGGCGACGTCCGACGAAATCATCAAGGTCCTCGGCGTGGGCGGAGGCGGCTGCAATGCCGTCAACTATATGTTCACCCAGGGGATCAAGGGATGCAGCTTCGTGGTCTGCAACACCGACTCCCAGGCGCTCAAGGGCAGCCCCGTCCCCGTCAAGATCCAGATGGGCCGCGGCCTCGGCGCCGGCACCAATCCGATCAACGGCCGCAACGCCGCGCTCGAGAGCCAGGACCAGATCGAGAAGGTCGTCCTGGACACCCACACCAAGATGCTCTTCATCACCGCCGGTATGGGCGGCGGCACCGGTACGGGCGCCGCGCCGGTCATCGCCAAGATGGCGAAGGACAAGGGCATCCTGACCGTGGCGGTGGTCACCCTCCCCTTCCTCAACGAGGGCAACGAGGCGCTCTCCCGCGCCATCGACGGTATCCACGAGCTGGAGAAGAACGTGGACAGCCTGCTGATGATCAACAACGAGAAGCTGCACGAGTATTTCGGCAACCAGCTCATCCAGGATGCGTTCCCGCAGGCCGACGAGGTGCTCGCCACGGCCGTGCGCGGCATCGTGGAGATCATCAAGAAGCCGGGCTACATCAACGTGGACTTCAAGGACGTGGAGACGATGATGAAGAACAGCGGCATGGCCCTGATGGGATGCGGCGTCGGCAACGGCAAGAACCGCATCGAGGACGCCGTGCGCGCCGCCTTCGAGTCCCCGCTCCTCAACGACTTCGACCTCAAGACCGCCAAGAAGGTCCTCGTCAACATCACCTGCGGCCACAACGAGCAGGGCCTGACGATGGACGACCTCAGCGAGATCAACAAGAAGATCGACGAATACACCGGCCGCGCCAACAACTTCAAGCGCGGTCTGATCTGGGATGACGACCCCGAGATCGGGGACACCATCCGCATCACCTCCATCGTCACGGGCCTCCGCTTCTCCGATGTGATCGGTCCCGCCCGCGACATGGGCAACTACATCATCATCAACCGCGACTTCGTCTACGACAAGGCCGACGCCGCCCGCGGCGAAGGCATCACCCTGTTCGAGGACGCGGCTTCCCAGACTATCGGTTTCAACAACAAGAGCAACATGCGTTCGTTCAAGTTCGACCCGGACCAGAAGCCGGCCCTGATCGTGTCCCGCAACGATTCCCTCGCCGAACTGGAGAACGTGCCCGCAATCAGGAGAACCCAGGTATGAGAAAGACCCGTGTAAGATTTGCTCCGTCCCCGACGGGGCCCCTGCACATGGGCGGTGTGCGCACCGCTCTCTACAACTACCTCTTTGCCAAGCAGCACGGCGGTGATTTCATCCTCCGCATCGAGGACACCGACTCGGGCCGCTTCGTGCCCGGCGCCGAGCAGTACATCATCGAGGCGCTGCGCTGGTGCGGCATCTGCCCCGACGAGGGTGTGGACGCGGACGGCAAGGTCGTGGAGACGCCCTCCGAGCGTCATCCGCACGCCCCCTACCGCCAGAGCCAGCGGCGCCACCTCTACCGTGAATACGCCGAGCGCCTGGTCGCCGAAGGCAAGGCCTACTATGCCTTCGACACGGCCGAAGAACTCGAGAAGGCGCGCACCGCGTGCGAATCGCGCGGCGAGACCTTCATCTACAACCACCTCACCCGCGGCGGCCTGCGCAACTCGCTGACCCTGCCGGAAGAGGAAGTCAAGAAACTGCTCGCCGAGCGCACGGACTGGACCGTCCGCTTCAAGATGCCCGAAGGGCGCGTCGTGGAGATGGACGACCTGATCCGCGGCCACGTCACCGTGGACACCGCCACCCTGGACGACAAGGTCCTGTGGAAACGCGCCGACGAACTCCCGACCTATCACCTCGCCAACATCGTGGACGACCACCTGATGGAGATCACCGAGGTCATCCGCGGCGAGGAGTGGCTCCCGTCGCTGCCGCTGCACTACCTCCTCTACGAGGCCTTCGGCTGGCAGGACACGCAGCCCCGCTTCGCGCACCTGCCGCTGCTGCTCAAGCCGGTCGGCAACGGCAAACTCTCCAAGCGCGACGGCGACAAGATGGGCTTCCCGGTGTTCCCGCTGCGCTGGACCTCGCCGACGACCGGCGAGACCTCGCGCGGCTACCGCGAAGACGGTTACTTCCCCGACGCTTTCGTCAACCTGCTGGCGATGCTGGGCTGGAACCCGGGCACCGAGCAGGAGCTCTTCACGCTGCCTGAGCTCGTGCAGGCCTTCTCCCTGGACAAGGTCAGCAAGAGCGGCGCGAAGTTCAATCCCGACAAGGCGAAATGGTTCAACCGCGAATACCTGCGCAAGCGCTCCGACGCGGAGCTCGCCGCCCTCTTCCTGCCGGTCCTGGCGGAGAAGGGCATCCAGGCGAAGCCGGAATTCGTGGAGGGCGTCGTGGCGCTGACCAAGGAGCGCGTCAACTTCGTCCAGGACTTCTGGACCGTCGCCTCCTGCCTGTTCATCGCCCCCGCGCAGTTCGCGCAGTACGGCGTCAAGGCCGGCGCGGCCAGCGAGAAACCCGCCGATCCGAACCGTCCCGTCGACCCGCGCGCCAAGGTGTGGGACGACAGCGCCACCGCGCCGTTCCTGGCCAAGGACGTGGACAAGTTCTACAAGGCGGACATCTACGAGGCCGCCCTCGAAGCGATGCAGGCTGCGGAGCCGGACAAGCTCGAGGATTATATCCGTGAAAACGGGATGCCGATGGGCAAGGTGATGAACTGCATCCGCCTGGCGCTCACCGGCGCTTCCAGCGGCCTGGGCATCGCCGACATCCTCCGCCTGATCGGCAAGGAGGAGGGCGTCGCCCGGATGCGTTATATGAAGGAGCGCTTAGGCTAGCATCGCCAGCGCATCTTCCAGAGAGACGGCGTCTTCGATTCCGAAGCCGCCGTTTTTCGTACGCCGCAGCGAGCTCAGGAAGGCGCCGCTGTCCAGGGCTTCGCCCAGGTCGCGCGCCAGCGCGCGGATGTACGTGCCCTTGCTGCAGGCCACGCGGACCATCGCGGTCGGCAGCTGCCGGCCGGAGACGTCCGCGACGCGGATGCGGCCGAGGCCGTCGTCCACGACGTCCTGCACGAGCGTGTCGCTCCAGGAGAGGAGCTCGAGGTCGTAGATGGTGATGCGGTTGGACTGGAGGATGTCGCCCGGATCGAAGGGGCGGCCTTCCCGCTGGGCGGCGCGCAGCAGGCGGCGGGCCGTCTCATAGGCCCGCACGCCGTCCACCGACTTGGCGCTGAACAGCGGCGCTACCTGGTCCTGCTCCCCCACGAAGCCGGGCAGGACGGCGCGCAAGGCCGCCTCGGACACGCCGTCGAGCGGGAATTCGCGGTCGATGTCCTTCTCCAGGTCGTAGGAAGGGGTGGTGGCGCCGAAACTGACGCCTGCGATATATTCCTTGGCGGAGCGCTGCAGCTCCTCCGCCCGCTTGGTGGCAGGACCGATGCACACAAGCAGGATGCCGGTCGCGAGGGGATCCAGCGTCCCCGCGTGACCGACCTTGAGATTCTTCTTCCCGAAATGGCGGATCGCCGCGTACTTGACCTTGCGGATCACGTCCGCCGAGGTCCAGCGATAAGGCTTGTCCACCGGCAGGACGATCCCTTCCGGGTAGTCCTCGATATTATTGCTGAACGATCTTGTCAATCCTGCGCTGGTGCCGTCCGCCGGCAAACTGCGTCGTGAGCCAGGTACGCACCATCATCACCGCCATCCGGTAGGAGACGAAGCGGGCCGGCATCACGAGGACGTTGGCGTTGTTGTGTTCCTTGACGAGCTTGGCGACTTCGGTGTTCCAGGCCAGGCCGGCACGGATGCCGCGGTGGTGGTTGAGCGAAAGGGCCATGCCGTTGCCGGTGCCGCAAAGGGCGATGCCGGCATCGACGTCGCCGGCCTCGACGGCGTCGGCGAGCGGGTGGGCAAAGTCCGGATAGTCACAGCTGTCGGTGCTGTCCGTGCCGAAATTGACGACTTCGTAACCTTTGCCCAGCAGATAGGCGATCAGCCGGGTCTTGTAGTCCACGCCTGCGTGGTCGCTGCAGATTCCGATTTTCTTCATAACAGGACAAAGATACACATTCTTCCCCGATCCCGGTAATTATTTTTTTATTTCCTGAAAAGTGCTACCTTTGGACAAAACCAAGTCTAACCACAACCAACCAATGAGTTTGTATCCCCGTTCGCCCCTTATAGTCAGGGCTGCCTGTATCCTGGTACTGGCAGCCGCATCTTCCTGTGGCAAGAAGGAGCTCCCGCTCTCCGAGCAGATGGTCTATTCGCAGATCGCCCGGTGCGGGGACGCCACTTACCTCGACTACATCGACGGCCGCCTGAAATGGAGCTACTCCCCGGCGATGGAGCTCGGTGCCTACCTGGACGTCTATGAAACCTACGGCGACACCGCCGTCTATCACTTCGTCCACAAATGGTACGACAGCATCGTCGCCGAAGACGGCACCATCCAGGGCTACAACCCGGACCGCTACAGCTCCGACAAGGTCAGCCCCGGCGTCAACCTCTTCTATTTCTATGACAAGACCGGCGATGAGAAATACCGCAAGGCCATCGAACTCGTCAAGAGCCAGATCGACGGGCAGCCGCGCACGAAATCCGGCGCCTTCTGGTTCAAGCAGGTCTATCCCAACCAGGTCTGGCTGGACGGCCTCCTCCTGGTGGAACCCTTCTATGTAGAATACGCTTCCCGTTTCCTGGAAGGAGACGCGCAGCTCGCCGCCTACAAGGACATCGTCAACAGCTTCACCGTGGCGCACGACAAATGCTTCGACCCCGCCACCGGCCTGCTGCGCCACGCCTGGGACGAATCCGGCAGGATGTTCTGGTGCGACCCCGCCACGGACGGCCAGTCCTTCCACAGCTGGGGCCGCGCGCTCGGGATGTATTGCCTGGGCCTCGTCGACGTGCTCGACTGGCTGCCGGAGTATTTCGAAGGCCGACGGACGCTGACCGCCTACCTGCGCGAGATCTGCGACGTCCTCCCGAAATGGGCGGACAAGGACAGCGGCGTCTGGTACCAGGTCCTGGACCAGCCGGGCCGCGACGGCAACTACCTCGAAGCCACGTGCTCCGCGATGTTCGCCTGCACCTACCTCAAGGGCGTCCGGACCGGCGCGCTCGACGCCGGCCTGCTCCCCTACGCCAAAAAGCTTTACGCGGACGTCGTCCGCGCCTTCGTCACCACCGACGCGGAAGGACGGCTCAACATCGGGCCGTGCTGCTCCGTCTGCGGCCTGGGCGGATCGTCCAACCGGATGGGCGACTTCACCTACTATATCAGCGAGCCCGTCCGCGCCAATGACGCCAAGGGCGTCGGTCCCTTCATCCGGGCATCACTGGAGATGGAAAAACTAAAATAAGTGCGCCGTGCGGTAGTGGAGGAGATCCAGTACGTCAACGCCCGCAAGCGGCTGCTGTCGCTCAGCGGCTTGTGTTTGCGGGTTTTTTTGTCTAATTTTGGACAACAAACAACCCTCAGACAAGTACTATGTCCTTCATCCACGAAGATTTCATGCTCTCCAACGCCACGGCGAAGGAGCTCTACCACGGGCACGCGGAGAAGATGCCCATCATCGACTACCACTGCCACCTTTCCCCCCAGCAGATCGCGGAGAACATCCAGTTCCGCGACATCACCCAGCTCTGGATCGTGGACGGCCACGCCGGCGACCACTATAAATGGCGCGCGATGCGCGGCAACGGCGTGCCGGAGGAGTACATCACGGGCGGCACGCGCAGCGCGTGGGAGACCTTCGAGAAATGGGCGGAGACCGTGCCCTACACGATGCGCAACCCGCTCTACCACTGGTCGCACCTGGAGCTGAGCCGCGTGTTCGGCATCGACAAGCTCCTCTCGCCCGCCACCGCGCGCGAGATCTTCGAGGAATGCAACGCCAAGCTCGCCACGCCCGAGTTCCGCGGGCAGGCGCTCATCCGCAAGTTCAACGTCGACATCGTCTGCACGACCGACGACCCGGCCGACGACCTGCACTGGCACAAGATGATCGCGGAGCACCCCTTCGGCACCCGCGTCCTCCCCGCCTGGCGCCCGGACAAGGCGATGTCCATCGAGAATCCCAAGGAATACAGCCAGTACATCGAGAAGCTCGGCAACGCCGCCGGGATGGTGATCAACTCCTACGCCGACCTGTGCCAGGCCCTGCAGCGCCGCCACGATTTCTTCCACGAGATGGGCTGCCGGCTCTCCGACCACGGGACGGACACCTTCTATGCCGAGGACTACAAGGACGTCGAGATCGACCTGATCTTCAAGAACACCCTGCGGGGCCTCACCCCCAGCGTGCGCGAGGTGGCCAAGTTCCGCAGCGCCTTCCTCTACGACCAGGCCGTGATGGACGCCGAGGCCGGCTGGACCCAGCAGTTCCACGTCGGCGCGATCCGCAACAACAACACGAAGATGTTCCGGCTCGCCGGCCCCGACACGGGCTACGACGCCATCCACGACCTCAACATGGCCGCCGCCGGCCATAAGTTCCTGGACCGCCTCACCCTGGCCGGCAAGCTCGCCAAGACCATCCTCTACTGCCTCAACCCCAAGGACAACGCCGTGATGATGACCCTGGCCTATACCTTCAACGACGGCACCGTCCCCGGCAAGATGCAGTTCGGCGCCGGCTGGTGGTTCCTCGACCAGGAGGTCGGCATGCGCCGCCAGATGGACTCCCTCTCGCAGCTGGGTCTCTTCAGCCGCTTCGTGGGAATGCTCACCGATTCGCGCAGCTTCATCAGCTACCCGCGCCACGAGTACTTCCGCCGCATCCTCTGCGACGTGGTCGGCTCCGACGTGGAGAAGGGCAAGCTCCCGGCTTCCGAGCTGGACTTCATCGGGCAGATGGTCGAGGACATCTCCTACAACAACGCGAAGAACTACTTCCAGTTCTAAAGGAAACGAAAAAGGCTTGCCGGATGGCAAGCCTTTTTCGTAGCTCCGAGCAGAATCGAACTGCTATCTATGGTTTAGGAAACCACTATTCTATCCGTTGAACTACAGAGCCGTCGCAACTAAAAAAGCCGCCGAACCGGCGGCCTTTTTCTCAGATTACTCAGCGTTCTTGACAACGATCTGACGGCCTCTGTAGTAACCGCACTCAGGGCAGACACGGTGATAGATCACGGTCGCGCCGCAGTTCGGGCAGGTGGCGAGGGTCGGAACCGGCGCAAAATCGTGCGTACGGCGCTTGTCCCGGCGCTGCTTGGAAAGTTTGTGTTTCGGATGTGCCATTGCTTTATCTTTTTAAATATTATTTGCTCAAATACTTCGTAGTCTCCTGGTTGCATTCTCCTTCGGGGTGCACGCGCTGGAGCGGAAGCGAGATGCAGACGTAGTCGTATACATCCTGTCCCAGGTCCAGTTCGTCGCCTTCCGGGGTGTAGCTCTCCTCGAAGGAGGTCTCCACCGGCAGGACCAGATCCTCCAGGCATCTGTCGCAGGCGACGGTCACGCTGCCCGCAATCTCGCAGGCGGCTTCCGCCGTCAGCCCGTGATTACGCACCGCAGCCGTCACTTCCAGATCGGCGTCGAGGATCTCGGCATTCCCGAATTTTTCAAAGAACTCGGCTCCGGCATGCCACGTGAAGTGGGTTGTGCCGGGGGCCAAAGCGGTCAGTTTGACTACAAAGGGTTGCAAAGTTAGTAAATTTTTTACGATTAACAACTAAAATCAATCCTCGTTGTCGCTGTTTCTCTTGCGGGCCAGCGGATCGAGCAAAATCTTGCGGATGCGCATGAAGTGCGGGGTCACCTCCACGAGTTCGTCCTCCTGGATGTATTCCAGCGCCTCCTCGAGAGAGAACTTGATGGCGGGCGGCAGGACGATCTTCTCATCGGAACCGGCCGCACGCACGTTCGTCAGCTTCTTGGTCTTGCAGATATTGATGTTGAGATCGCGCTCACGGGTGTGCTCGCCGACGACCTGGCCGGCGTAGATGTCCTCGCCCGGCTCCACGAAGAAGCGGCCGCGGTCCAGCAGCTTGTTCATCGAGTAGGCGATGGACTGGCCGGTCTCGATGGAGACCAGGGAGCCGTTGTTGCGGTGCTCGATGTCGCCCTTGTAGGGCTGGTATTCCTTGAAGCGGTGAGCCACGATGGCCTCGCCCTGGCTGGCGGTCAGGAGGTTGGAACGCAGACCGATCAGGCCGCGGGTCGGGATCTCGAACTCGAGCAGGGTCCGGTCGCCGCGCGGCTCCATCCGCACCAGCGCGCCCTTACGGCGCGTGGAAATCTCGATGGCGGCGCCCACGAACTCCTCGGGCACCTCGATGGAGAGGTCCTCGACCGGCTCGCAGCGCTGGCCGCCGATGGTCTTGTCCAGGACCTTGGGCTGGCCGACCTGCAGCTCGAAGCCTTCGCGGCGCATCGTCTCGATGAGCACCGAGAGGTGCAGCACGCCGCGGCCGTAGACGACGAAGGAGTCGGCGGTCAGGCCCGGCTTGACGCGCAGCGCGAGGTTCTTCTCCAGCTCCTTGTCCAGGCGCTCCTTGAGGTGGCGCGAGGTGACGAACTTGCCGTCCTTGCCGAAGAAGGGGGAATTGTTGATCGTGAAGAGCATGCTCATCGTCGGCTCGTCGATGGCGATCGGCTCCAGGGCCTCCGGGTTCTCGAAGTCCGCGATCGTGTCGCCGATCTCGAAACCGTCGATGCCCACCACGGCGCAGATGTCGCCGCACTGGACTTCGTCCACATTGGCCTTGCCGAGGCCTTCGAAGACCATCAGCTGCTTGACTTTCTGCTTCTGGACGACGTCGTAGCGCTTGCAGAGGCTGATCGGCTGGCCGGTCTTGAGGGTGCCGCGGGTGATGCGGCCGACCGCGATGCGGCCCACGTAGGGGGAATACTCCAGGGAGGAGATGAGCAGCTGCGGGGTGCCCTCGACCACCGGCGGAGCCGGGATGACGTCGAGGATGGTGTCCAGCAGCGGCGTGATGTCGTTGGTCGGTTTCTTCCAGTCGAGGGACATCCAGCCCTGCTTGGCGGAACCGTACACGGTCACGAAGTCGAGCTGCTCCTCGGTGGCGTTCAGGTTGAACATCAGGTCGAAGACTTCCTCCTGCACCTCGTCGGGACGGCAGTTGGGCTTGTCGACCTTGTTGATCACGACGATGGGTTTCTTGCCCATCTGGATGGCTTTCTGTAACACGAAACGCGTCTGGGGCATACAGCCCTCGAAGGCGTCGACGAGCAGCAGCACGCCGTCCGCCATATTGAGCACGCGCTCCACTTCGCCGCCGAAGTCGCTGTGGCCCGGCGTGTCGATGATGTTGATCTTGACCCCTTTGTAGATGACGGAGACGTTCTTGGCGAGGATGGTGATACCGCGCTCGCGCTCCAGGTCATTGTTGTCGAGGATCAGCTGGCCCAGGTTCTCCGGCTGACGCACCAGGTTGGCCTGGTAAATCATCCGGTCCACGAGCGTCGTCTTGCCGTGGTCCACGTGGGCGATGATTGCTATGTTCCTGATTTCTTGCATACTTTTCTTAAAAACATGCAAAGTTACGGATTTCCGTGGAAAATCATAATCCAAATTATTAGTATATTTGCATGATATGGATAAAAAACGCGTTTTGACCTGCCTGCTGGTCCTCCCCCTGCTCTTTTCCTGTGGCCAACCTTCCCGCAAGGCGGAAGCCGTCCGCGGGGAGCGGCGCATCCCGGAGCTGCTGGCAGCCGTCCCTTCCGACGCCCTGGCCGTCATCTGCTACGACCACCTCTCGGAGGGAATGCGTTATTTGGATTCCACCAGCGTCCTGCACAAGCTGGACCTGGGAGCGTTCAAGAACGCCCGGATGGCGCTCTCCCTCTGCTACAACGGGTCCCTCGTCCCCGTCCTGGCGCTTGACGCCGGGCGCGCCGAGGCCGACTCCGCGTCGGCGGCCGGCGCCCTGCTCGCGCAGGCTGCCGCCCTCCGCCTCCACGCGGCCTACATCAGCCCCGACGGCGAGGCGCGCAAGCGGGGGATGCTCCTCATTACCCCGTCCGACGCGCAGCTGACCGCCGTCCGGCGGCACATCAGCGGCTACACCTCCATCCTCGACGCGCCGGGCTTCCGGAACGCGCTGGCGGAGGCCGCTTCCAGCGAATTCATCATTCTCCGCGGCGGGACCGCCCCTGCGCGCCTGGCCCCGAAAGGCTGGCTGCAGGACGTCTTCCCGCGCCGCGAGCTGACTTCCTTCCTCGGGACGGTGGCCGAATGGACCGTCCTCACGCCCGACGGCAAAGACGCCTTCGACGTCAAGCCCGTCTGCGAAAAGGACGACGTTTATTTCGCCAACATCCTGGCGGATTTTCCCTGCGGCGAATGCCGTCTGGGCACCATCCTTCCTAAAGACAACCGCTTCGTGCTGGACCTGACCGTCACGCTTCCGCAGACGCGCAAGGCCCTGGAACGCTGGCAGGACGCCTCCGTCAATCTCACCCGCTACAACAGGCAGCTGGACGCGCTCCGCGACCGGAGCGGCAAGGATCCGCGCAAATGGGAGCAGGAAGTCGACGTCCGCGAGGTCGCGCTCGTCCACGCCGAAGGCGGCCCCGTCGTGCTGGTCCGTCCGGCCAAGCCCGCGACGGAGCGGGAATGTACTGAGAATCCCTGGCGCGGCTTCCTGCCCGCCCTCTACGGCAACGCTTTCGCGCTTGCCGACGACAGCTGCACCGCGTGTTCGCACGGTTGGCAGATCTACGGCAGCCCGGACGCCGTCCGCGCTTTCATCGACGCGATGGCCCCGACCGGCAACGCCCCCGTCCACACCCGGCTCGTCGTGTTACAACCTCACAAAACCCTCGCCTGGGGCAAAAAAGGCATCGGCTTAGTATTATGGAATACCAATCAGTAAACAAACTCTTCGAGAAAAGTTTCCGTGAAAACTGGGACCGTGACGCCCTCTCCAACTACCAGGGCGCCACGCTGAAATATAAGGACGTCGCGGAGCGTATCGAGCTCCTGCACATCGCCTTCCAGGAATGCGGCCTGCAGAAGGGCGACAAGGTGGCCCTCTGCTCGCGCAACCAGGCCCACTGGGGCGTCTGCTTCCTGGCCGCCACCACCTATGGCGCCGTGCCCGTGCCCATCCTGCATGAGTTCAAGCCGGAAAGCATCCACTACCTGGTCAACCACTCCGAGGCCAAGGTCCTCTTCGTGGACGAGGTGATCTGGCAGGGCCTCTCCGAGATCGAGATGCCCGGCCTGGAGGTCATCGTCCAGATGAACACCCTCAACTACATCTACGCCAAGAACCAGGACCTGGTGGGCGTCCGCAAGAACCTCACCTGCACCTTCAACCAGATGTACCCCAACGGCTTCACCCCCGACCACCTCAACTACTACGAGGACCAGCCGGAGGAGCTCGCCCTGATCAACTACACCTCGGGCACGTCCGGTTTCTCCAAGGGTGTGATGATCCCCTACCGCGCCCTCCTCTGCAACATCCGCTTCGCCCGCGAGACGGCCGAGCCGCAGATGAACTGCGAGTCGCAGATGGTCGCGATGCTCCCGTCCGCGCATATGTACGGCCTGATGTTCGAGTTCCTCTTCGAAATGACCATCGGCGCGCACGTCCACTTCCTGACGCGCATCCCGAGCCCCAAGGTCATCATGAAGGCGTTCTCCGAGATCCACCCGGACGTCATCATCGCCGTCCCCCTCATCTTCGAGAAGGTCTACAAGTCCCAGATCAAGCCGGTGGTGGACCGCCACAAGACCCTGATGCGCATCCCCATCGTGGACCAGGTCATCCGCAAGAAGATCCGCAACAACCTCATCGAGGCCTTCGGCGGCCGCTTCGAGGAAGTCATCATGGGCGGCGCCGCCTTCAACCCGGAGGTGGAGAAGTTCATGCGCCAGATCCACTTCCCCTTCACCGTCGGCTACGGTATGACGGAGTGCGCCCCGATCATCACCTACGCCAAGTGGTGGAAGACCCGCAAGGGCTCCTGCGGCGTGCCGGTGCCGGGCTGCCAGATCCGCATCGACTCCAAGAACCCTTATAAGGAACCGGGCGAGATCCAGGTCAAGGGCGACAACGTCTTCCTGGGCTACTACAAGAACCGCGAGGCCACCCAGGCTTCCTTCACCAACGACAACTGGCTCAAGACCGGCGACATCGGCGTGATCGACTACGACGGGTTCCTCTACCTGCGCGGCCGCTCCAAGTGCATGATCCTGGGCCCCAGCGGCCAGAACATCTATCCGGAGGAGCTGGAAGCCGTGATCAACAACGTCGTCTACGTCGTGGATTCGCTCGTGGTCGAGGACAAGGTGGGCCTGACGGCCCTGATCTATCCCGACTACCACCAGGCCGAGCTGGACGGGCTGTCCGGCGAGGCGCTGGAGCAGCGCATCCGCGAGAGCCTGCCGGAGATCAACAAGCTCCTGCCGGCCTACGCGCAGATCAACCACATCGAGTTTATGCCCGAGGACTTCGAGCGTACCCCGAAACGCAGCATCAAACGCTACCTCTACCAGCGACAGAAATAAATTCCCACGATGAGCAAGTTTGACGACAAATATATGAAGATGGCCGCCATCTGGGCGACCAATTCCTACTGCAAGCGCCGCCAGGTGGGCGCGCTGATCGTCAAGGACCGGATGATCATCTCGGACGGCTACAACGGCACGCCGTCCGGTTTCGAGAACATCTGCGAAGACGAAAGCGGCGCCACCAAACCCTATGTCCTGCACGCCGAGGCCAACGCCATCTCCAAGGTGGCCAAGTCCGGCAACAGCGCGGAGGGTTCCACCCTGTACGTGACCGCGTCGCCCTGTATGGAATGCGCCAAACTGATCATCCAGTCCGGCATCAAGCGGGTCGTCTATCGCGACGAATACCGCCTCACGGACGGCATCGACCTGCTCCGGCGTGCCGGCATCGAGGTCGAAAAGATTGACTAGACGACTATGAAGAGATCCAACATCCTGATCGCCCTGCTGGGCATTGTGATCGGACTGCTCATCGCCGTGCTCGCCGGACAGATCGGGCGGCTCGGCGCAGCCCGCCGCACGCTCGGCGTCGGAGACAAAGACTGGCGCAAGATCGAACTGATCCTGCAGAGCATCGACGAAAACTACGTGGACAGCGTGGACTACGCCAAGGTCAACGACGTGCTGGCCGCCGCGGCCCTCTCCGCGCTCGATCCCCACTCCGCCTATATGCCTCCCCGCATCCTCGAGGAGACGGAAGCCGACCTGGCCGGCAACTTCGACGGCATCGGCATCCAGTTCAACGTCCCCAACGACACGGCCGTCGTGATCGAAGTCATTCCCGGAGGCCCCTCCGAGAAGATCGGCATGCAGCCGGGCGACCGCCTGCTCAAGGTCGACTCGACCGTCATCGCGGGCGTGCATTTCCCGCAGGACAGCATGGTGCGCCGCATCAAGGGCGTGGCCGGCAGCAAGGTGGTCGTAACCGTCAAGCGCGGCCGCGAGATCATCCCGTTCGAGATCACGCGCGGCAAGATCCCGACGCACTCCGTCGACGCCGCCTTCATGGTCAACGACACGACGGGCTACCTGCGCCTCTCCAAATTCGCCCGCACCACGGAAGTCGAGGTCCTGCAGAGCATGCTGGAGCTCAGCACGCAGGGGATGAAGGAAATCATCCTCGACCTGCGCGACAATTCCGGCGGCTATCTTGAGCCGGCCTGCAAGCTGGCCAACCTGTTCCTGCCCCGCAAGGCGATGATCGTCTACCTCGAAGGCAAGCACCGCAAGCGCGAAGAATACCGCGCCGACGGCCGCGGCCTCTTCCAGGAACTCGGCGTCAAGATGCTCGTGGACGAAGGCTCCGCCTCGGCCAGCGAGATCCTCGCCGGCGCCCTCCAGGACAACGGCCGCGCACGGCTCTACGGCCGCCGCACCTTCGGCAAGGGCCTGGTCCAGGAGCCGTTCTTCTTCAGCGACAATTCCGGAATGCGCATCACCGTGGCGCGCTACTACACGCCCGGCGGCCGCTGCATCCAGAAGCCTTATTCCGACGATTACGATTATGAAGTGCTGCGCCGCTACGAATCCGGCGAAATGGTGTATGCCGACAGCATGCGCGTGGAGAAGGGCGGCATCCTGCCCGACGTCTTCGTGCCCATCGACACCACCCGTGCCGGGCAGTTCTACTTGGCCTGCAACCGCAAGGCCACGCCGATGCGCTTCGCTTCCTCCTTCTTCGATACCCACAGCCGCGAGCTCTCAGCCATCGACGACTACGGCCAGCTGCTCGCCTGGTTCGAGCGCGCCGACCTGGAGAAGCAGTTCCTCGCTTTCGCGAAAAGCAAGGACGGGCTCGTGCCCAAGGCGGACGAGTGGGCTTCCGACCGGCAGTATGTCCTCACGCAGGTGCAGGCGCTCGTAGGCCGCTACTCCAAGCTCGGAGACAAGGCCTATTACCACCTCTTCCTGCAGACGGACCCGACCTTCAAGGCCGCGATGGCGGACTAATCCTTCTTCTTCCGCGTCGTCAGCACGATGGCGGCGAGGACCAGCAGCAGGGCGCCCAGCGCGATCACCAGGATCTTGGACGGCCCCTTCGCAGGCGCTTTGTCAAAAGCCGCGAAGGGGTCGTCCGCGCTGAGGTACTTCCCTTCCGCGATCAGCGAAAGCGCATATTCCAGCATCACGTCCGTCTCGCCGTCGTCGCCGAAGGTCAGTTCCTGGCGCGTCAGCGGGAGCGGATAGTCCGGCAGCAGGCCGCGGCCCTTCGGCAGGCGTTCGCACACGGTCTCGTCGAAGACCGACTTCACGAGCGGCAGGCGGAAGGAATGCAGGGTGTTCGGCAGGCGGATGTCGGCGAACTTCATCGCCGTCAGGCTGTGGTAGGTGGTGCCGGTCTCCCGGCCGACGGTCACGCCGCGCCGGTTGCGGACCACGGCGCCCGCGAAGACCGTGGAGGCCGAGAAGGAATAGGCGTTGGTCAGGATATAGACCCGGCCGCCGTAATGATGCTCCGGATCCGGATTGACGCAGGAGCAGGTGGACAGGGTGTCCCGGGTGATCCAGCGTCCCTCCTCTTCCGTATAGTCCGCGAAGGGCATTATGGACACGGAATAATTCATACTGTATTTGAAACTGTCGAAACCGCCCGGACCGGTCACCTGGCAGTAGCCGCCTTTCTGGCGGTCCATCGGGCTGTCGGCCAGGCAGGCCAGGAGGGCCTGCAGCACGATTTCGCTGCCGCCCGCGTTGTTGCGCAGGTCGATGATCAGGTTGTCTTTCCGGCAGTCGCCCAGGAAACGGCGGACCTCGTCCACCTGCGTCTCCAGCAGCTCGAAGGTGTTCAGCGAGAGCAGCGCGGTGCTGTCGTTCAGGTCGCGCATCTCCAGTTTCGGGTTGATCTGCCGCCAGCGCGCAATCTGGCGATAGCCGTCATTGGCCCGGTATCCGCCGCGCGTCGAGAACGGGATGGTGACGACGGACCCGTCCGCGAAGGTCAGTTCGTGCGCGGTCTGCGCGTCCGCATCCGGATGGAGCTGCCTGGCATAAGCACCCAGGAAGACGCCCTCCTCCTCGATCAGGCTCTCCACCCGTCCGTCGTAGCCCATCACGAGCCGGCCCGCCTTCGCGGCGAATTCCCGGGCGGGAATGCCGTTGACGCGGGTCACCACCTTGCCCAGGCAGTCCTTGTATTTCTCGTCGCCGACGAGCAGGACGCGGAGCGTGTCGTCGCAGAAGGTCAGGTATTCCTGCGGATACCAGACCTTATCCTGGGAGGGAAGCGGATCCGGGTAGAGGTTGATGTGGCTGTCGGGGATCCTCAGCAGGGCCTGGCGGATCAGGAACCTCGCTTCATTTCCCGGACGCACCGGCGCGGTGACGGTCGCCTTCAGCGAATCGATGAAGGCCCGGAATTCCGCCTCCGGGAGACGGTCCTCCAGGGAGGGATAGAGCTCGCAGACGGCCTCTTTCAGGACATCCAGGTCCTCCCGGACCTTCTCGGGCGACATCGGGTCGTCCCGGGTCAGCGCGCCCGGCGCGACGAACGTGCTTTCCAGGCCGAACGGGCCCATCGGATCCGCAGGCCGGGTGTCCGGACCCGAGACCGACAGATTGAGCGACGGCTTGTCGATCCCCTTGAAGGAATAGCCCAGGACGCCCAGGAACTCGCCCGCCGAGACGTGCTGGCCGGTCTTGAACCGGACGTCTCCGGACAGGCCATCCATATGGACCGTCCGCCCGTCCGCCAGCCTGATGGAGAGGGCTCCGCACCAGTATTTCCGCGGCATCCGCGGATTGTCCTCCTGCTCCGCCCGGGTCTCGTCGAAGGAAGCGTCCGGTTTGACGTTCGTCGCGAACACATTCTGCAGATTCGGATAGAAGCAGAGACCCACGTTCGTAATGATCCCGTCGACCGGGGACACGACGGTGTCTCCCTCCGCCCCGCCGATGAAAAGGTTGCTGAAGTTCAGCTCATCGCCGATATAGCTCTGCGGCTTGTAGAGGATGTTCTCGCCGGCGGATTTGCCGGCCATCGGCCAGACGAAGGACTGTGCGCGTACGGAAAAGGACAGGCAGAAAAGCCCGGCCAGCAACAAGAGGAAACGAGTTTTCATATGGATCGGCTGTAAGTTTAAAGTGTAAGGCAAAGATAATGAATATTTTCAATCCTCCTAAAGAAATTAGGAGATTTTGCGGCGGGACAACAAAAAAAGGATGACTTTGGAAAGTCATCCTTTTTGGTGCGCGGGATGAGAGTCGAACTCACACGTCGCAATTGACACTAGCTCCTGAAACTAGCGCGTCTACCATTTCGCCACCCGCGCTCGAATGGAATGCAAAGATACAACATTTTGCAAAAATGACAAAAAAATCTGCACCCAGTTTGCATTCCATCCGCACCGTTTCCGGGGAACGGTGGGCGAAGTCTTTCAATAGTTTTAATTGTATCTCGCAAACGCTTGATTGATAGCGCTTTTACATTCCGGATAGTAGCTGGTCAATTTCTTCTGCAGGGTCTCCCGGTCCTTCACGTCCGCACCCAGGACCTGGAAAATCCGGTTGGCGGACAGGCCCCGCTCCTCCAGCTGGAGGAAAATCTGCGGATGGAACCAGAAATTCAGCCCGAAGGCCGGGACGTCCACGTCGCCGTAGCGCTCCCGGTACAGCAGCGTCTGCAGGAAATACGCCCACATCTCCCCCACCTCGCAGTGGCCGTGATTCTCTTCCGTGCCGACGCCGTAGGTGACGAAGCCGGAACTGATGAACGATTTGATGATGAAGGACGCGTAATCGTTCCAGTATTCCTTGCCGGCCAGCGCATAATGGCTCGCGTGCGCGAACTCGTGGACGGCGTCCGCATAGATGGAGGCATAGCTGTCGTGGTCCTTGACGCCGAGCAGGACGTCCGGCAGGAAGAGCTTGACCAGGACGGTGAATTCGCCCAGCAGCGACTCCAGCTTGCTGCCGTCCACCAGCACGCCCTGCTGCAGCATCGGCGTGCAGCTGGAGCGGAAGCCCTGCAGGAGCCAGATGCGCAGGTTGCCGGGCGGCGTCTTGATGGCGGGCGACTCCGCGCTGCAGCGCTTGTAGTAGTCATAGCCGGCGTTGTTGACCACGCAGCGCGTGAACAGCTTGCGGTCGGACGCTTCGGTCACCTCCGCGTCCAGGCCCTCCGGCTCGCCCTTGCCGAGCGACGAGTTGGACGCGGGCGTAAGGATGAGGTTGAAGCCGATGGCGAAGCCGGTGGAATTCTTGAAGACCAGGCGGTAGCGCGGCTTGGAGGAGAAGCTGCCGCTCATCTGGTAGTAGCCGTTCTCGTCGGTGTAGGCGCGCGACGACTTGACGAAGCAGTTGCACGCCACCCGCACGCCGCGCACGCCTTCCGGCTCGCCGCCCCGGGCCGCATCCACGAGCGTGATGCGGCCGGCGGGCGAGGCGGAGCCGCCGCCCTTCGTGCCGGCCGCATCCTCCAGCAGCGCGGCGTTGCCGGTCAGGCGGAAGGCCTCGCGCTCGACGGCCGCCCAGTCGACGCCGTTGTCCTCCCCCTTGAAATGCGGCTTGTCCTCCGGGATGTAGCACGAATCCAGGATCTCATAGGGGATGTCCTGGGGAAAAACGAAATCCTTCGGCACCGCGGCGTACTGCCAGGTGATCGCCCCCTCCGGAATCGCTGGATCGTGATACCAGTCCCCCTCCCGAAGGATTTCGTAGTCCATAGGATGGTCCAGCATCTCCACCCCCTTCCGCTCCAGGCGCTGGTATTGCGCCTCGTCGGCGGGCAGGAACCGGACATAGTAATGTGTGGTCGGGAGCACGACGCGCTCCGCCTTGGTCGGATAGACGGCGGAGAGCGCCTTGGTCATATTCTCCACCGAATAAGGGTCGTCGAGCTGCTTGCCGAGCACGATCAAGTCGTGTCCGGGAGCGCCCTCGGAAAGGTAGCCGTCACCGGCGGAGTCGAGTCCGTTCCCGGTGCAGCAGACGGCCAGGACGGCCGTCAGGGATAGCACTGTCAACCTTTTCATACGTTTTCGTTTTTCTCACCGGCAAAGGTCGCGAAGGCTATCCGTTTTGTCTTCCGCTTAATCGTTTAATTACAAAAAAGCCCCGTACGCAAGCGTACAGGGCCGGAATCGGCGGGTATCCGCCGGATAAGGATCATACGGATCAGAAGAAACTGACCGTCTTTTGTTCGATTGCGCTCATCAGGCTGTTGCCCAGACGGCTCACGCCGAAGCGGAAGTAGTCCTTGTTGAGCCATTCCTCGCCGAGGATCCGGGCGCCGATGCAGTAGTAGAGCAGGGCGTCCTGGTCGTTGGAGATGCCGCCGGCGGCCTTGAAGCCCACCTTGCGGCCGGTCTTGGCGTAGAAGGCCTTGATGCACTCGCACATCACGTAGGCAGCGATCGGCGTGGCGTTGACCTCGACCTTGCCGGTCGACGTCTTGATGAAGTCGGCGCCGGCCTCCATCGCGAGGAAGGAAGCGCGGGCGATGCGCTCCGGGGTCTCGAGCAGGCCGGTCTCGAGGATGACCTTGAGCACGACCTTGCGGCCCTGGCGGGCGGCCTCTTCGTCGATGGCCGCGCGCATCTGCTCGATCTCGCGGCGGGCGGCGTCATAGTCTTCCGCCAGGAAGGCGTTGAGCGCCAGGACGATATCCACCTCGTCGGCACCGCCGCGGACGGCCAGGACGCACTCCTGCACCTTCACTTCCGGGAAGCTCTGGGCAGAAGGGAAGCAGCTGGCCACCGTGGTCACGTGGAGCTCGGGGCTGCAGCGACGGTCGCGGACGACGGTCGCGAAATTGGGATAGACGCATATGGATGCGGGAAGCGGGTAGGAAGGATATTCCTGCGTGAGGCGGGTCACCTTGTCCACCAGCTTGCACACGGACGCGACCGTATCGTTGCTCTTGAGCGTGGTCAGGTCCATCAGCGAGAAGCACTTCTTGAGCACTTCGGGAGTTGCCATGGCATTCCGGTCGGCGGAGATGGCGCGGAGCCGGGAAGCTATCGCCTCCTCATCGGGGGTATAGCCGTATTTTTCCAAATAGTCCATGATATATAGTGTAGCTTGGTCAGTTTTCCAATAAAACGCGTTTGCGGGCGGGGAGCTTGTTCCCGGGACGCAGTTCCAGAAGTCCCTCGGGCAGCGGCTTCAGTTCCGTGACCGGGGTCAGGACGGAATCCGCTTCCGCCACCGGCTCCTTGTATCCGGGCCAGAGGGTTCCGGGGCCGGACCAGCGCAGCGAATCGGTCGAGAAATCCTTCCACACGTAGCCGCGCCGGAATTCGGACAGCTCCACGTCGCGCGCCGCCTGGGCGTCGGCACCCTTCTGCATCCGTTCGCCTTCCTTGCGCAGCCGGTCGGCGGCGCGGTCCAGGATCTTGGCGTACTTGTCCGGGCGGTCGAGGTAGTAGTGGACCGTGCGGTCATAATCCTCGAACGAATAGCCGTAGCGCCGGAAGATCGGGTCGAAGACCAGGGTCGTGTCGGCGACCTTGCGGGCGTCCGGATTGTCCCGCATCCACTGGTCCGCGAGGAACATGTCGTGGTAGATGCGGACGAGCTTGTCGGCGGGGATCACGCGGGACTGCCGGCCGCAGCCGCAAAGCATTGCGAGCACGGCCGTGAGCACCACGATATGCGCCCACCGGAGCCGCATAAGCTATCTGAGTTGCGCGCCGAAATCTTTCTGGAACGTAGTCAGCAGGCGCTCCATCACGCGCTCCGTGTCCTGGTCCGTGAGCGTGCGCTCCGGATCCTGGATGACGAAACTCAGGGCGTACTGCTTCTTGCCCGCGGGGATCTTGTCGCCGCGGTAGACGTCGAACAGGCCCACCTGGCGCAGGAGTTTCTTCGCCTGCTTGAAGGCGGCGGCACGCAGGTCGGCGTAGCTGACGCTCTCGTCGAGCAGCAGGGCGAGGTCGCGGCGGACCGCCGGGAACTTGGGCAGTTCGCTGAAGCTCACCTTGTCGCGCTTGACGAGCGCGAAGAGGGCCGGCCAGTCGATCTCGACGGCGAACACGGGCTGCTTGACGCCGAATTTGCGCGCCAGCGCGGGGTTGACCGTGCCGAGGACGGCGAGCTGCTGGCCCTTGCCGGGCAGCGAGTAGACCATTCCTTCGGAGAAGATGTCCGCGGGGGCGGCGGCGGTCCAGAGCTGGTCCAGGTCGGCGCCGTAGCGCCGCAGGAGCAGGTCGAGGTAGCCCTTGAGCTGGAAGTAGTTGCTCTTGGCGGGCTCGCCGCGCCAGGACTTCTCCGGCGTGCCGGTCATCATCAGCGTGAAGCAGGTGTGCTCCTCATAGCCCTCGAGCGTCTCGCCCGGTTTGTCGGCCAGACGGCGGTAGACGCTGCCGTACTCGAAGGTACGCATCGAGGAGAGCTGGCGGTTGAGGTTATAGGCGATCACCTCCAGGCCGCCCGGGATCAGGGACTGACGCATCACGTTCAGGTCCTGGCTGAGCGGGTTGACGATCTGCACGCTGTTCCCGGCCGGGAAGGTCTTCAGGCCGGTATAATAGTCACCCTTGGTCAGGGAATTGTTCATGATCTCCACGAAACCGTTGGCCGCCAGGAAGTTGGAGACGGCGTTGCGGACCGCTTCGGGATCCGGTTTCGGGGTGGCGCAGACGGACATCTTCATATGCTGCGGGAGCTGGATGTTGTCGTAGCCGTAGACGCGGAGGATCTCCTCCACGACGTCGCACTCGCGGTACACGTCCACCATATAGGACGGCGCGGCGACGAGGGCCCCGCCGGGGCGCTTCTCGAGGAAGTCGTAGCCCAGCCAGGTCAGGATGTTCTCCATCGTGTCGTGGCCGATCGCCTGGCCGGCGAAACGCTCGATGCGGTCGTAGTCCAGCTCGATCTGCTTGCGCTCGATGGGGTTGGGGTAGGATTCGCGGATCTTGCCCACGACCTCGCCGCCGGCGCACTCCTGGATCAGGAGGACGGCGCGCTTGAGGGCGAAGATGGGGATCTGCGGGTCCGCGCCGCGCTCGTAGCGGAACGAGGCGTCGGTCTGCAGCGTCTGGCTCTTGGAGGTCTTGCGGATGGAGGCGGGATCGAAGTAGGCGCTCTCCACGAACACGTCCGTGGTGGCCTCGGTCACGCCGCTGTCCTCGCCGCCGAACACGCCGGCGATGCACATCGGCACCCGCTCGTCGGCAATCACCATATCGCGGCCGCAGAGCTTGCGCTCCACGCCGTCGAGCGTGCGGATGACCTCGCCCTCGGCGGCGCGGCGCACCACCACGTGGCCGCCGATCTTGCCGGCGTCGAAGGTGTGCAGCGGCTGTCCGAGCTCGAAGAGCACGAAGTTGGAGATGTCGACGATATTGTTGATCGGGCGCAGCCCGATGCCCATCAGATGCTTCTGAAGCCATTCCGGAGACGGACCGACCTTGACGCCCTTGACGGTGATGCCCGTGTAGCGCGGTGCGCCTTCGCTGTCGCGCACCTCGATCTGGATGCCCTCGCCCGCGCCTTCGCGGAAGGCGTCCACGGACGGCTTGACCAGCTCGCAGGGACGGCCGTTGAGCCGGAGCCAGGCGTAGAGGTCGCGGGCCACGCCCCAGTGGGAGGCCGCGTCGATGCGGTTGGCCGTGATCTCATACTCGATCACCGCCTCCGTGCCCAGGTGGAGGTACTCCTTGGCCGGCGTGCCGACCACGGCGTCCGCCGGAAGGACCATGATGCCTTCGTGGCTCTCGCCGATCCCGAGTTCATCCTCGGCGCAGATCATACCGAACGACTCCACGCCGCGGATCTTGGATTTCTTGATCTTGAAATCACCGGGCAGCACCGTGCCGAGCTGGGCGAAGAGGACCTTCTGGCCGGCGGCCACGTTGGGCGCGCCGCACACCACGGTCAGCGGCTCGCCCGCGCCGGGATTCACGGTGGTGATGTGGAGATGGTCGGAGTCCGGGTGCGCCTCGCAGGTCAACACCTCGGCCACCACGACCCCGGCGAGTCCGCCCGGGATCTGTTCCTGCTCCTCCACGCCGTCGACTTCGATGCCGATCGCGGTCATCGCGTCCGCCACTTCCTGCGGGGTCAGGTCGCACTTCAAATACTCCTTGAGCCAATTGTAACTGAGCTTCATATCTTTGTTCTTTTATCTATTTCAAATCTTCCGGAGCGAAAAGCTGCTCCACGAATTCCTGCTTGTCGAATACCTTGAGGTCGTCGATCCCCTCGCCCACGCCGATGAACTTGACCGGGATGTGGAACTGGTCGGAAACGCCCACCACGACGCCGCCCTTGGCCGTGCCGTCGAGCTTGGTGACGGTCAGGGAGGTGATGTCGGTGGCCCGGGAGAATTCCTTCGCCTGCGCGAAGGCGTTCTGGCCCGTGGAGGCGTCCAGGATCAGCATCACGTCGTGCGGGCCGTCGGGGACGACCTTGCGGACGACGTTGCGGATCTTGGTCAGCTCGTTCATCAGGTCCACGCGGTTGTGCAGGCGGCCGGCCGTGTCGATGATCGCCACGTCGGCGCCGCGCGCCACGGCGGCCTGGACGGTGTCGTAGGCCACCGACGCCGGGTCGGAGCCCATCGACTGCTTGACGATGTCCACGCCGGCGCGCTCCGCCCAGATGGTGAGCTGGTCCACGGCCGCGGCGCGGAACGTGTCCGCCGCGCCCAGCAGGACCTTCTTGCCCTGCCGCGTGAGCATCGCGGCCAGCTTGCCGATCGTCGTGGTCTTGCCCACGCCGTTCACGCCGACCACCAGGATGACATACGGCTTCTTGCTGAAGTCGAACGGTTCCACGCTCTCGCCCACCAGGGAGCCGATCTCCTCGCGGAGCAGGCCCACGAGCTCGTCAAAGGACATGAACTTGTCCCGCTCGACGCGCTCTTCCAGGTTATCGATGATCTTGAGCGTCGTATCGACGCCCATGTCCGATTCGACCAGCGCCTCCTCGATCGCGTCGAGGGTGTCGTCATCCACGCGCGACTTGCCGATTACGGCCCTGGAAATCCGTTGAAAGAAACTTAATGCCATAGCTTACAAAGATAACAATAATTATGCAAACAAAGAGGGGTTCCGCGGTGGCGGAACCCCTCTTTATCGGTATAGAGGAGAAAATTATTTCTTGCTGGCGAAATAATCCTTGGCCTTCTCGGCCTCGACGAGCTGCTCAGCGAAAACGTAAGCGCCGGTCTTCGGGGATTTCTCCATGCGGATGCACTTGACCATGCTCTTGGCACCGGCCTTGGCTGCGAAGGTAGCAACTGCTTTCTTTGCCATAATCTAATCTCCTTTAATTATTTGATTTCACGATGGACCGTGACCTTCCCGAGGTACGGGTTGTACTTCTTGCGCTCGAGGCGGTCCGGGGTGTTCTTCTTGTTCTTGGTGGTGATGTAACGGGACATGCCGGGCACGCCGCTGGCTTTCTGCTCCGTGCACTCAAGGATGACCTGCACCCTGTTTCCTTTTGCTTTCTTTGCCATAGTCTGAAAATTTAAACAAGGTTAATCAAGCCTTTCTTCTTGGCATCGCGAAGCGTAGCCTCGAGGCCGTTCTTCTCGATGATCCGCATACCCTTGCAAGAAACCTTGAGGGTGACATATCTCTGCTCCTCCTCGCTCCAGAACCGCTTGTTCTTCAGATTGAGGGAGAAGTCGCGCTTGGTGCGCAGCTTGGAATGGGCAACGTTGTTGCCTTTCATTCTCTTCCTTCCGGTGATTTGACAAACTTTTGCCATGGTTGTATCTTTTTATTTTTTCTTACTACTGGAACGGGGTGCAAATATCGCTTTTAATTTTCTGATTTCCAAATCGAAACCTAGAGAAACTTCAGGAATCTGCTCCACCGTATATTGTGGGGGAACCGCTTTCCGTGGTCCAGCGAGAGCCAGATGACGGCCGGCCGGCCGACGATGTGGTCCTCAGGGACGAAGCCCCAGAAACGGGAGTCCGCGGAGTTGTGACGGTTGTCACCCATCATAAAGTAATAATCCTGCTTGAACGTGTAGCTGCCCTCGCTGAGCGCCTGCTGCAAATCGCCGCCTTCGTAGACCGTGATGATCCGCTCGTACAGTGCGACGTTGTCCTGCGTAAGCTGGACGGTCGCCCCCTTGGAGGGGATCCACAGCGGTCCGAAGAAATCGCGGGTCCATCCGGTCGCGGCGGAGTACGGGAAAATCTCTTTCTCCGCCTGCTTGGGGTCGGTGGCCAGGTTGGCCCGGACCTGAAGGACATTGGGAAGCTTCTTCACTTCTTCCAGCATCTCGGCCGTCAGCATCAGCGCCGGATAACCGGGCATCACCGGGTCGAAATAGGCCTCGGAAGGATTGATGCCGAGCTTCTCCATCGTCTTGGCGTTGATCTTCTTGCCGTCGGTGAGGACCGCGTAGCTGAGCTGGATGCCGGGATAAACCGTCTGCTGCTCGCCGTTGATCCACACGAGGCCGTCCCGCACCTCCAGGGTATCCCCGGGGATCGCGACGCAACGCTTCACGTAGTGCTCCTTCTTGTCCATCGGACGGACAACGATCTCGCCCATCATATCCACGGTCTCGCGGCCAAGTGTGCGCACGAGCTCGTGATAATCGGCCGTAGGATTGCGGCGCAGGACGGTGTCCCCGTTGGGGAAGCCGAACACCACGCAATCGCCACGTCTCACCTCGCGGAAACCTTTCAGGCGACGATACTTGTTCTGGATGAGGGTCGAGTAGGACTCTTTCCCGAAAATCGTATTGTGCGTGAACGGAATGGTCAGCGGGGTCTGGGGGATCCTGGGACCGTATGTCAATTTGCTGACGAAGAGGTGGTCTCCGGTATAGAGGCTGCTCTCCATCGAGGAGGAAGGAATCTTGAAGGCCTGGAAGAAGAAGGTGTTGATGATGGTGACCACGATCAGCGCGAAGATGATGGCGTCGAGCCATTCATTCCAGCTGCTGTGTTTCTCACCTTCCTTGTAACGCTTCTTCCAGAAGTTCCAGTGGACCTTGCGGGTGATGAAGATGTCGAAGATCACCACCAGGCCGAAAAGCCACCAGAAGTTGCCAAGCCAGATCACCCAAAGGACATAGATCAAAGCCCAAAAGCCGAACTTTGTCCATTTGTTGTCGGTGAAATCCTTCCAGCTCACGTTCTAAACAATTATTTTACAGAGTTGATGATCGCTTCGAATGCCTGCGGGTTGTTCATCGCGAGGTCGGCGAGGACCTTGCGGTTCAGCCCGATATTCTGAGCGTTCAGCTTGCCCATGAACTGGGAGTAGGACATACCGTACTGGCGGGCGGCAGCGTTGATACGCTGGATCCAGAGAGCGCGGAAGTTGCGCTTCTTGGCCTTGCGGTCACGGTATGCATAGGTCAAACCTTTCTCGTAGGTGTTCTTGGCTACGGTCCAAACATTCTTCCGTGCAAGGAAGTTACCGCGGGTTCTCTTAAGAATCTTCTTGCGGCGCGCCCGGGAGGCGACTGAGTTGACTGATCTAGGCATAATTCAATACTTTTAGAGAACCAACATTTCTTTTACACGCACGTAATCAGCCTTCTCGAGGAGGGCGAAGTGATCCAGGTTGCGCTTGCGCTTCTTGGTTTTCTTGGTGAGGATGTGGCTGTGGTAAGCATGCTTCCTCTTGATCTTTCCCGATCCGGTAAGCGTGAAGCGCTTTTTGGCACCGGAGTTGGTTTTAAGCTTTGCCATTGTTTTAAAAAATTAATTGTTAATACTATATGATCCCTACTTTTTCTTGGTAGGAGCAATCATCATTGTCATTCGCTTGCCTTCCAGGACCGGCATGTTCTCCGCGCGGCCGAACTCTTCGAGCTCGACGGCGAAACGGAGCAGCTGCTTCTCGCCCTGGTCCTTGAACATGATCGAGCGTCCGCGGAAGAAGATCGTGGCCTTCACCTTGGAGCCCTCCTGGAGGAACTCCTGGGCGTGCTTCAGCTTGAACTGGAAATCGTGCTCGTCCGTGTTGGGACCGAAACGGATCTCCTTGATCACGACCTTGGCGGCGTTCGCCTTCATTTCCTTGGCCTTCTTCTTGCGCTGATACAGGAACTTCTGATAGTCCAGGATCCGGCACACGGGAGGATCGGCCTTGCCGCTGATCTCAACCAGGTCCAGCTCGAGTTCATCCGCCAGTTGGCGGGCCTTAGCAATCGGATACACCCCCTGCTCAGGGATGTTCTCACCGACCAGACGCACCTGCGAGGCAGTGATCTGTTCGTTGATGTTCAGCTCATTCTCGTCACGCTTCTGCATCTGACGAGGATCGGGTTTCCGACCACCCGGTTTGAAGCCCGAAGGCTTCGGTCTGTAAGGTCCGGCGATAATTAAATCCTCCTAATTTTTAAGTTCTTCAGCTTCCGCTGCTTTCATATACTCCACAAACTGCTCCGCAGACATGGAGCCCTGGTCGACACCCTCCCTGCGAACAGAGACGGTACCTTCCGAGGCTTCTTTCTCGCCGACAATCGCGATCACAGGGACTCTGAGAAGGGAAATCTCCCGGATTCTCTTGCCGAGCGTCTCGTTGCGGGCATCTATGGAAGCGCGAATTTCGGAATTTTTCAGCAATTCGCAAACTTTTTCAGCATATTCTTCATATTTTTCGCTGATTGGCAGCACCTTAACCTGATCCGGCGAGAGCCAGACGGGCAGGTGGCCGGCGGTGTGCTCGAGCACCACGGCGGTGAATCGCTCCATCGAACCGAAGGGTGCGCGGTGGATCATCACCGGGCGTTTCTTGCTGCCGTCAGCGTCCGTGAACTCCAGTTCGAAGCGCTCCGGGAGGTTGTAGTCCACCTGGATGGTACCGAGCTGCCAGCGGCGGCCGATGGCGTCCTTGACCATGAAGTCGAGCTTCGGGCCGTAGAAAGCGGCCTCGCCCTTCTCCACCACGGTCTTGAGACCTTTCTTGGCAGCGGCGTCGATGATGGCCTTCTCGGCCTTCTCCCAATTCTCGTCGGTGCCGATATATTTCTCCTTGTTGTCCGGATCACGCAGGGAGACCTGCGCCATGTAATCCGTCATGTTCAGCGTCTTGAAGACATAGAGGATCAGGTCGATGACCTTCTCGAACTCCTCCTGCAGCTGGTCGGGGCGGCAGAAGAGGTGGGCGTCGTCCTGGGTGAAGCCGCGCACGCGCGTCAGACCGTGGAGCTCGCCGCTCTGCTCGTAGCGGTAGACGGTGCCGAACTCCGCGAAGCGCAGCGGCAGGTCGCGGTAGGAGCGCGGGCTGCTGCGGAAAATCTCGCAGTGGTGCGGGCAGTTCATCGGCTTGAGCATATATTCCTCGCCTTCCTGCGGGGTGTGGATCGGCTGGAAGGAATCCTTGCCGTACTTGGCGTAGTGGCCGGAGGTCACGTAGAGGTCCTTGCTGCCGATGTGCGGCGTGACGACGGGCAGGTAGCCCAGCTCCGCCTGCTTCTTGCGGAGGAAGTTCTCCAGGATGTTGCGCATCACGGCGCCGCGGGGCAGCCACAGCGGCAGACCGAGGCCCACGCGGCCGGAGAAGGTGAAGAGTTCCATCTCCTTGCCGAGCTTGCGGTGGTCGCGCTTCTTGGCTTCCTCCATCATCTGGAGGTACTCGTCGAGCATGCTCTTCTTGGGGAAGGTGACGCCGTAGATACGGGTCAGCTGCTCACGGTTCTGGTCGCCCTTCCAGTAGGCGCCGGCGATGGCGGTCAGCTTGACGGCCTTGATGTCGTCGACGTGCTTGACGTGCGGGCCGCGGCAGAGGTCGGTGAAGGCGCCGTTCGTGTAGAACGTGATCTTGCCGTCCTCGAGGTCCTGGATGAGCTCGCACTTGTACTGGTCGCCCTTCTTCTTGAAATAGTCCATCGCATCCGCCTTGGACACCTCCTTGCGCTCGAACGTCTCTTTAGTTCGCGCCAGCTCGATCATCTTGTCCTCGACCGCTTTGAGGTCGGATTCGGAAATCTGCCGGTCGCCCAGGTCCACGTCGTAGTAGAAACCGACCTCGACAGCCGGTCCCACACCGAACTTGACGCCCGGGTAGAGCGCTTCAAGCGCTTCCGCCATCAGGTGGGCGGAAGAGTGCCAGAAGATGTGTTTCGCCTCCTCGTCCTCCCAGGGACGGATGGAGCCATCGGTGAATGCAATCGTCAACATATCGTCAAATCATTATTTAAGCCTACAAAGATAGCAATATTTTTTTGTATCTTTGTGTGGTATGAATGAGAAGAATACATTTTGGGAAAGCGCCGGCAAGGCCGGACTGGCCCTCGGAGGAGTCTCCATCCTGTATATGGTGATCACCGCGCTGATCGGCAACGGTTCTTCCGATGCACCTTCCGCATTGCTGCGCCTGTTCTCCGCCCTGCTGTGGCTCGCCAAGCTCGTCGGCTGCATCTACCTGATGCGCTTCTTCATGCTCCGGTTCTCGAACGACAACCCGAGCGCCGACAACGGCCGCGTGTTCCGTTTCGGTATGGTCGTGGCCCTGCTTTCGGCCCTCCTGTACTCCGGAGTCAGCCTGGCCTACATCTCATTCATCAATCCCCAGATGTTCGAGGATGCGTTCGCGCAGTTGATGGACAATCCGATGTTCAACGACCAGATGGCCGCGCAGATGGAGGACCTTATCCCGCGGATGCCCGCCATCAGCTTCTACACCAACCTGATCTACTGTTTCCTCTTCGGCACGATCGTCTCCGCGGTCTTCTCGCGCAACATCCCGAAGAGAAACCCTTTTGAAGCCTAATCTTCCCATATGGATATTTCCGTCATCGTCCCCGCTTTCAACGAATGCGAATCCCTGCCCGAGCTGTCCGCCTGGATCGCCCGCGTGATGCAGGAGCACGGCTACAGTTATGAGGTGGTCTTCGTCGATGACGGCAGCACCGATGCGACCTGGGAGACGGTCCGGCAGCTGAGCGCCGCCGACGACCGCATCCACGGCATCCGCTTCCGGCGCAATTACGGCAAGTCCGCCGCACTCTACTGCGGTTTCGAGCGGGCGCAGGGCGAGGTCGTCTTCACGATGGACGCCGACCTGCAGGACTCGCCGGACGAGATTCCGGAGATGTACCGGATGATCGTGGAGCAGGGCTATGACCTGGTCTCGGGCTGGAAACAGAACCGCAAGGACAACGCCCTGACCAAGAATCTCCCGTCCAAGCTCTACAACGCCACCGCCCGCCGCATCACGGGCATCAAGCTGCACGATATGAACTGCGGCCTGAAGGCCTACCGCAAGGAGGTGGTCAAGAGCATCGAGGTCTACGGGGAAATGCACCGCTATATCCCCTACCTCGCCAAGAACGCCGGCTACAACAAGATTACGGAGAAGCCGGTCCACCACGAGAAGCGCAAATACGGCAAGAGCAAGTTCGGGATGAACCGTTTCGTCAACGGTTTCCTGGATCTGCAGACGCTCTGGTTCCTGACCCGCTTCGGCGGCGATCCGATGCATTTCTTCGGCTACAGCGGTCTCTTTATGTTCTTCGTAGGCTTCGTGATGACGGTCTGGATCATCGCGGCGAAGCTGATCCATCAGGCCCGCGGCCTGAAGTTCCGCGCCGTCACCGACCAGCCGCTCTTCTACCTGGCCCTCGTTGCCGTCATCCTCGGCGTCATCCTCTTCCTCGCCGGCTTCCTCGGCGAAATGATCGCCCGCTCCAAATCCGACCGCAACCACTACAACATCTCCGACGAACTTTAATCTCCGTCGAACTTTACAGACCAATCCTTACGGCACGGCAGCTCGCCACCGGAAGGTTCCGTTCCGCTTCGCTCCACTCCATCCCTCCCAACGTCTACTTCGTCATCGCTTCGCGATAACTCGTATCCGTCGGGCCCCTCCCTCTGACGAGCCGAGGGTGGCTACGCCTTCCGGTGTCGACTGCCGCTGCCGAAAACATAAAGATGATTAAGATAACAAAGATGCCCGATCAGGTCGGGCATGACAGAGCAATCGAGTATTTTGAACTCGGAGGCGAAGCCGACAGAGGGGGTGTCCGGGGGATCCTTCCCCCGGATATAAAAGAAGAAGCCCGACTGACGAATGTCAATCGGGCTTCCGAAAAGCGGCAGCGGCCTACTCTCCCACCTGGTGGGGCAGTACCATCGGCGCTGGTGCGTTTAACTTCTCTGTTCGGGATGGGAAGAGGTGGTTCCACACCGCTATAACCGCCGCAGTATATT
>Ga0265298_10000299_pt1 | contig 75493 bp, 68 predicted proteins | sample AusTroGonzalo_MG_3_FD_193486 | JGI IMG/M metagenome (GOLD analysis project Ga0265298, IMG submission 193486) | Bovine rumen microbial communities from tropical cattle in Woodstock, Queensland, Australia - Gonzalo_01 | ecosystem: Host-associated > Mammals > Digestive system > Stomach > Rumen ... | reverse complement strand
TCGGCAGGTGATGGAAAACCTGCCTTTAGCCCTTCGGCAATAGGTAACTCCAGTTTCTTCTCAAAGTCACCTTGTATGATTTGAATGTTTGCCATTATCTATCTGTCTGTTCGATAAATTGGAATTTACTGTTCTAAGAGTTCTTCTACAGTCTGCCAATAATCTGTATCAATCATTGTAATCTGCTCACCACTTTGAGTAAAAGCATCAATGTAGTATTTATTGTCAAACTTCAAAGATTCTATGGTATAATCTGTGTCGTACAACCTCTTTTCTATGGTAGAGGCGTGATTCCTTATCTCATCAATATGAGCTTCAATGTAAGCATCCGACATTGCAAGGCAAATAAACCTAATTGAATGCAAGTATTGCTCACTGAAATCATTGCGCCAACCAGAAGGGATATAACAGCCCTCAACAATGAGATTCTGATGATTCTCAATGGCTGTCTTCACCATTTCACGCACAATAGGCCAAAGCTCATCCGTGAGGGCTTCATCGTCTTCTGGAGTGAGAGCAGTCATGCCACTACGAATCAAGCCCATTTTCAAATGGTCTATAGACAAATATGGATACTTGTATTTCTCAAGCAACCGTTGTGCCAAAATCGTTTTGCCTGTATGTGAAGCACCTGTTATTAGAATAACCATAAAAACTATTTTGAAATCTTTCGGATTAACGACAAATCACCACTCGACAAGGCTTTGAAATTGCGCTCTATTTTTTCTATGTCCCAATCCCACCATTTCAGTTGCAGCAGATAGGCGATGAATTCGTCGTCAAAACATCATAAAGTCGCCTCGTCTTATAAGTGTTATAATGATTTTTCTATTCTTTTCATTTCTTCTTCCAGATATTTCTCCAGACACTTGGCTATTTCGGGGTAATAGTCGCACAAAGTTTTGTAACGATTTCGATGCTTGGAGTAATAACGTAGGGTGGTAACTAGTTCTGGCATCCAGAGGAAGTCTCTCTCTACTTGAGCGCACATTTCTTTTTTTACCTGGTCATAAGTGAAGCCGTTCTCCTGCATATAGATGATGACTGCTGCACGGACGACGCTCTCGTTGATGACCGTGGCGGCGTTTCCGTAGGCTTGGCTGCTCATACCTCGATAGTGTCGCCCTAACAGAGTCTTTCCAATGTCATCGAGAAGATCAGAATTTGCATCGTACAAGGCATTGACAAATGAATGGTTGAATTCATGAATAAGTGTCGAGGCATAGTCCATTCCATTTTCAAACGGACTGCTCATAGTCTCGTCAGTGTAGTAACCGCAGATGGCAAATATTTCTTTGGGTTGGCCTGTCATTTGCCTGTTCGTGCCATAGTTTCCACCCCCATTGGTAAAACCAATGATGACACGGAACTGCTCTGTCGGTTCCGTTCCATAGAACTGGGGGTACCAATCTTGGTGAAAATACTTCATCACGTTCTTCTCGTATGCCTGAAGTACGGACTCGTAGAAAGTCTGGTGCTGCTTGTAGAATTCGTGGAAGCGGGTATCGGAATAGAACTGATTGAGCCGGACGAGGAATGTATCAATTTCTACCTTCTGCCAACGCTTTTCGAGGTCACTCTTTTCTCCTGTGAATGACACCTTATGCCCGTCAGTGTCGAGATGGACGGCCATCGACATTACGGCATCGTAGGATATGCCGTAATTATTCCGCAGTTCTTTGATATATGCGACGGCCGGGTGCTGTCTATAGGTGGAAAACCATGTCTCGGTGTCGCTTGTGTATTGCCCGCCATTATCCATGCAATACTCACGAAAACCGGCCGTGCGGGAAATAATCGACATCAATTCTACTGTCTCTGATGTTTCAACTTTAATCTGTGCATCTGCATAACCCACTGCTGACAGCATTGTTAGCAGGAGTAGGAAATGTTTTATCTGTTTATAAAATCTCATAACTAAATCCCGATTTATCTGTTACTATTTCTTATCTGGCTGCTGGCCGTCGTGGGCCTTCCAGGCGCACTCGGTAATCTTCATGTCGGAGAATACAGCCGTGAAGGATGATTCCTCGGGCGAGCAGGCATAGATGCCGAAGCTGATTTCATCGGCGGCTGCAGGCATGTGGCAGACACGCATCTGGCTGAACGTCTGTCCGTCAGCAGAGCACTCGATACAGTAGTCATCCTCGCGGCGGGAAAAACGATACCACATGGTTTTCACTTCGGCAGGGATGGCTGTGGTAGCCCAGTCGGAGTAGCCATTGTTCGTCACTACACTGCCCAGATGCTGAAACTCCTCGTTCTCGTATTCCACCGAGCCTTTCAGCCAGTTCTCGCTGCCAAGATACATCACGATGCCGCACTGGTCAAAACGATGGTGACTGCCCGTGAAATCGGTCTTCACCACGAAGCTGAAGAACTTCTCGCGGGTCTTCATCTGCAATACGGGCGCATTGTCGTTCTGGAAGTGATAGTAAGTCCGCTGCCACAGGTCGGTCTTCGGAGCGGTGGTGATGCGAATGGTATCGCCTTTCACTTCAAACCCTGTTGGTTCCCTTGTCCACTGAAGGCTGTCCAAACTGATGCGGCCACTATCGGCAAGTGCCATTTTCACGTGGTCGGTAAAATCCATATTCGTTTCTTTCTGATTCTGCTGTCCGCAAGCGATGAGCATGAGACAGGCACCTAACACAAAAAAAATTGAATTACGCATGGTTACATTTTGCTTTTTTCATCATTAATTCCCCATTCTGAAATCATCTACGTTGTCTGTAGTAAGTGACAATTCCTCAAAAGTAGAGACACATTCTTCAGCCTGAGGAGCCTGGCTACATATTCCAAGATATAGTTTCTGAGGATAGTTGTTTCTGTAAATGCGCACCATCTGCCACTCCTGGCCGTCGAGCGAGAAATAGCTGGCTATGGTGTGGGTATCGCTGCTAATCTTGAAATAGACTGATTTTGCGGAGTCAACAACATCGTGGTTATTGTCGTCGCTGGTGCCAATGGTACGCACGCTCACGATACGGTGCTCACCATGGTCGCCCTGTTCAAAACATAGTTTCTGCCAAAGGGTGTCATTTGCAAATACGAAAAAGGTAGCCGCATTGTACAAGCCTCCCTCCTTCAGGAAACCAGAAGTCACCTTTCCCTTGAAAGTAAAGGGTTTCGTGTTGTCAACCTCTGTCAGAAGAATGCCCGCATCGTCCTGTGAGATTTTCTCATTGGGATCAATGAAGAAATCGGCATTCGGATTGGCACGGACAGTGATGATGCCCGATGAATCAGTAACAAGCTTATCTCCTCCGTTGATGGATTTGGTGAAGTGGATACCGTTGAGAGTAATGTCACAATCGGCCAGTTTGTTATCGCCCACTTCTGTCTTGTTTGACTCAGCCTGTTGTGAAGGCTTGTTCTGCGTACAAGCTGCCATTGTCAGCAGCATTGCAAATGCTAAATAAATCTTTTTCATCTGTTACTACAATATTTGTTAATGATAAAATGCTGATATTTTGTTTGTTCGCTTGAATAGACCTATAAATTCCGATTTATCGTTCTTCTGTGAATTTGTAAACTGTCCATGTGGGTAGAATGACCAATAGTAATAAGGCTATCTCCACCAAAATGTATGACCCAAAGTAGTCAACCAGTGTCTGGAATTTCAAAACTCCATCTACAAGGAAGACCAGGAGGGCAAACCAGCAGAGAAAGAAGATGGCTGCATATTTGATTTTTCTTTTCTTTACTATCATTTTGCTACTTCTAAATCTATGTACTTCGCCCGAATAGACTTTGGGAGTTTGGAGATAATAAGCCGATATGACTCTTTAATCAACCCCTTTACTATTGCTTCGTCCATTTCTTCGTAATAAACATCGCTCCAGTGCGTCTTGTTCCAATGATAGGCTGGCGTCACAGTAGAGAATTGTTCTCTAAGTTCGATATTTCTGTCTGGAGACAGTTTCAAGGCAATTCTTGAAACTCCGTCCTTCATATCATACCTGCCACCGCCTAACCATAGGCAGACGAATATCTTTCCTTCCAAGCGGAAATTAAGGATGTCTTCACCAAACGCCTGGTCTTCGGTCACTTCTGGAAGTGACAACGTGTACTCTCTGACCTCTTCTATATTCATACCCAATCAAAGTTGACTTCTCCAGCACCAATCTCAAAGTGATATTTGGCAATTCCTAAGTCCATCTGGGTATAGCCAATCATGGAGAATCCTTTCTTGGCTCTTACCAAATGTCGATTATTGCTCATGCCAACATATTCGAATGAAAACTTCTGCTGGTTCACGGCAGTTGGGGCAAGCAGAGCTGCTTCCACTCCCCTCTTGAACCATGCCGGAGTAAGATCGCTGGCATTGCTCACTTGCTCGATGGTCTTAATCTTATGGCTAACACCCTGTGTTTCTCCATAACCAAGAGCAATCATACATGCAAGCTTTTCGTCTTTACCAACATTGTATGCCTCTGGAACCTTGCGGTACGAGAGTCCTACCCAACAAGTGTTCAGTCCTAAAGTCTGGGCAAGTAAAACGAGTTGTTCACCATAGTACCCGACACGTTCATCAAGGTCGGCACCTTTCTTGCCAACCATGACGAAGTAGTTCCTGACTCCGCTGAATGAACCATACGACAGCATTCCAGTGAATGCCCTCGTCTCGTTCAATACCAGCTGAATGTTTAGATTGCCGACTTTATTGTACTCCGCGATTTTATCTTGGAGAGCAGTAACGATGTCGGCAGGGATTTCCTTGTCGATATACTTGCGTACACTATGACGTGCAGTTATAGCTTCCTGAAGAGTCATTGCCTTTTCCTTTACTGATTATCGTTTCCTTCGCTATTCTGATTATTCTTCCGTTCACCTTTCTTTTTGATCGGGCCTGAATGTTTGCCTCGATTCAACTTTATACCATGTTTGTTCAGGATGCGGAATACAGAACTGCGACTACGGAAACCACTGGCTTTCCAGATTTCTTCTATCGGATGGCCAGCAGCATAAAGATTGATGACTGTTTTCTCCCTGTCCATGCGTTTCTCCTTTGCCGTAGAAATCGGAGGTAGCTGAACTATCATCCGTTCCTGCAATTTTGAGACATGTTCGGATGACTTGCGAAGAACAAGTGCTTCGTCTGGCAGGGAACCGATCATCAGCAGCACATCTGAAGGTTTTGTCTCTGGGAACAGTTCATTCTTGGAATCAATTCGGTCATGAATGCTGATGACACGTATGACCTTCACCCGGCAAAATTCCAGGAACATTGCCAGTTCTCGTGCGCCACGAATGGCGTTGCTGTACTTGCTGATAACAAGCTCATCGCCACGTTCAAGGGCAATCATCAGCTGTTTCCAAAGCGGACGGCTCTTTTCGTCAGCGTCGTTCTCTTCAACAATCTTCACACAACCGTACTGCTGCATCCACTGACGGTCTTCTTCAAGTTTGTCGTAGTGGGCGGTTGCCATGATGTAACCTATCTTAGCCATAATCAATCTGTTATTGGGTTGTTACAAATAATATCAGAGGACTGTCGTAAGACTTCCAAATGCAAAGGTATGAAAATTTATCGAACTGTAAATCATACTATATTAACAATTATGCTTTTTTATGAAACTCTCGGTTCTTCAACTTGCCATTTGCAAACTGCAACAATCATACTTTTGTGAGTATGATATATAAAATACCATAAAGTTTAAATCAAACTGGCACAAGATATGATTTTTATTTGTAACTTTGCACCCGAATTTAACAGATACGCCCATGAGATATAAACAAAACAGAGGGTTTTGCCCACAATCCAAGATTCTTTCTGCACAGCACAAAATCGCCGCAAAAATGCAGATGAAAAAAAAGAAAACAAGTGAAAGAAAAAATACTCAAATGAGTTTCATCTTTCACTTGTTTTTTTTATGTCTTATTTTAAGCATGACTTCATGCTCTGTAAAGTCTGATTATCACTTCGACAATCCTCATGATGCTCTGAAGCAATACAGAGATTTCCATCACAGTATTGCTGCGGAGCCAAAGGCTAATGCAGAGAAACTTGCCAACTTCATCTGTCAGTGGCAGGAACTTTCTGATACAGTGTACAACTATATCAAGAAAGATCCTGCCTTTACTGCCCACGCTTCTCTGTCTATGACCTTTCAGGTTACATCAGACTCTGTTCGTGTTGAACTGCTCCGTCTGGCTTCTGACTGTAGCCTCTCGGATGTTGCCTACGTCAAGATGCATACTTCTCCATATCGGGATGATGCAAAGCTGAATGCTACTAAGGCAAAAGCAAATACTTTCTTTTCTGCCTTGGATAAGCAATCTGTATATAATAAAGGAGACGTGCGCGAGAAAATTGAACGATACCGCAGGTTCCTTGCTGCCACCCAGGAGCACGGCATCAATAATCAAAAGGAACTCCTCTCCTTCCTTGAAACGGAAGACCGTCATTTCCGCACTTTTCTCACCAATATAGACGAATACTCTAATGTTGGCTTGAAGGACGTAACGAAAATGACTGAGCAGACATGCGCAGACATATACCGTGCCACATCGGAGAACAAGCTGGCAAGTGAGGATGTCATCGTTTACATGGGTATGCGCACTTGCCGCCGCCTCCTTCTCAATGCAGAAGTATGTTCTAAACTGATTAAAGCAGGGAAAATAAACTCGCCAAGCCAAGCTAATGCTTACTTGTGGATGACGCTGCAGCCATTCCTATCAATGGATGCCCTGTCTATCAGTATGCTGACAGAAGAACAGCAAAAGCAGATGACAGAACTGGCAGCTTCCTTCCCAGAGATTTCGGAACGTCTCTCCACCAAAGACTATGCCGACCCAGAGCATCTTGCCCGTATTCCGTCACAACTCTTGCGTCTCTACATTTCCGTTCTTTGACACAATTCACAAATAAACCAAACAGTATAATAACTCTATGCAAGATTCTATGTTAGAAGAAGCAATCTACAAATTCAAGGTCAGTGGGCCGACTATCATGCCAGCATTGTTCGACAACTATTTCTTGAAAGAAACCGAAGAGTGCAACGGCTACGCCATACTGACCTATGAGGTAAACCATCCTCTGCCTATCGATGAAGTGTTGAATATCATGGATGGTGATGCCTATATGCGCATCCTTTACTTCACGCACCCCAATCCGAAAGCCGTCAAGACGAAGTTCGGACAACGTGCATGTACTTATTTCATGCCCGAAGAGCAGCGTAACATCAAGATGAATTTCTCTACCGATGAGAAGGGCTTGGTCAACACCATTCTCGTGACAGTCTATGGCTCTATCGACATCATGTACCCTGACCTGCTTACTGACCTTCGGCTTAACACCAATGGCTCCATGCTGGTAAAGGAACACCGTAACGAAGCGGAAGTGATGAATGACTTCAACAACAATCCTTGATTTGTATTCCCATGCATGGACAAGGCTCTGTTCTACCATATCGCCGATGTAATTCAGGAACATCGCAGTTGGATTGAAGTCATTGACACTCACGACACCGTTCAGTGGAACTATTCTCTGGGTGGAGATTTCCACCACATCGACTACCAGGTGATAACGCTCCGCAACTACAGGAACCAGTACTGCTGGCAGAAGCCGCACATCTGGAAAGTTAACGAGCACGACCTGGCAGAAGGTGTGAGGAAGCTCATAGAGAAAGACCCGACAGCGAAGAACCGTGCTGACACGCTTTCCTTGACAAGCAAGGACGTGGAATACATCATTCAGAAAGCAACATTTGAAATACTCAAACTCGAATTATATGAATTTGAATACTGACAACAACAAATCCTCCCTGAAGGGAGTGTATATGTTCTACAGCGTAGTCATCACACTCTGTATTCTTGCGCTGTTCGTGTTCGACCTCAATATCTATGCCAAAGCGGTACTCTGCACTTTGGTATTCCTATGTGTGCTGATAATGCGCAGTCTCAAAAAAGCTATTATTCAGCCTCCTACCATCGAACAGGAGCCAGCTTCTGAAGATGTACCCTTCCCTATGGTGGGCACAAGTTCAACTGTCGAGCATGGTGGGGCTATAGACCTCTATCTTACACTCCTGATAGAGACTGATGAGGAAATGTCCAATGACCCAACCATTGACAAGTCCGCGCCCAATTACAACAACCTGCTTAATCACCGCATCGGCTTGAAGCTCGATGCCATGTTGAAAAGTAATAACCACTCAAATAAAGACTAACGTATGATACAGACCATCCAACTGATAAAGCTCTGCTATCCTTTCATTATTCTGGCAGTATTCTTCTGCCTATACAAGAAGGATAACCGCATCACCAGAAAGTTCTGCTGGCGCATGACCATGACACACAGCGCACGAAAGCTGTTCGTCATTGCAGTCCTCGCCTCGCTTATCCTCATGAACTGGTGCTGTTACATGACTGATCCGAATTGGGCAGTCCTGTTAGCAGCCATTATGACCGGCTGCCTCTTCTCAAACAAAGTGGCAGACCGTGTACTGAATAGGCTGCATGAGAGAAAGCGTCTCTGGACGCTTACACTCATGCTTGCCCTGGTATGCTATTCCATACCTTACATGAACAGCATATTCCATGTGCTGTACACGCTCGGTGTGGCATCCGTATTCTATCCGTCTGAACGTGTGCTTCGCATCAAGAACGAGGCGAACAGCATCAGCAATCTACAGGAAATGCTTCAGCGGATCATCCATTGCTACTATTAAAGTGCCACTTGTTTGTGGCATACTGTCTGAACACACTTGCTCGTGAAATCTCAGAAAGTTAAACTAAAAGACATTCAAATGATTCAAGAAACAAACAACCAGATTACAGGCAGCACGGACACCCAGTCCGCTGACCGCTCTTTGCTGGAGTACCTGAAGCCGAAATCGGAAGACCGATTCAGTAAGCTGGAAGCCTACTGTGACCTGCTCAGCCGTGCGTCATCAGGTGCCTTCGTTGCTGCCATTGGCGACCGTCAGGAAGAACTTGTTCCAGGACAGTTCGTTGCCAGTATCTCTGAGCTTGCCCGCAAGTGGAAATGGCAGCGTGCCACCGTGCGCTCCTTTGTGGAGGGTCTTGTGGCACTCGGACAACTCTCGTACAAGCCATTCGTGAAGAGCTATATCTTCACTGTCAACCTCCAGCAGCGACTGTCACTCTATGTCGATTCGACAGATGATGTCCTTGACTTCTGCTGTATGCAGTTTGCCAGATTCATCAAGGGACGCAGTTCAGCTCAGGAGGTGGCTGATTCCTACAACCGCTACTACTCCATGAAGATGGAAGTAGCCCGTCAGCAGGAACAAGGTGGTGCTCCTGTTCGTCATGTGTTATGTCATCAGGCGTACATGTTCAATGAACTGGCATCCATCATCTACCATCTCTTTGACAGAGAGGATAACGTGCCTGAAGAGCTTTCCGATTCGGTCACTCTGCTCTTCGGCAAAGATCACCTCTGGAACTGGCAGCGTGTCATCGATGTACTTGGCATTCTCACCATGTCACTACGTGATAACGTGAAGCCAAGTTACATAGATGCCGTCAACAAACAGTACTCCAAGGCAGAGGTTACTCTTCTTGACTGCATCTACGAGCACTATGCGCCCTCCAATGGATCCAACTACTTTGTAAACCCTCCTAAGCCCTCTGGGTACTCTCCCAAGAGTCTTAGAAGCACAGCTACGGTAGCAAGTACCGAGAAGACCTCAGAATCGCCACAGGACGCTTCTGAAACGTCCGAAGGTGCTGACGCATTCTCCGAAGGTGAAACGCTCCGTCAGGACTCCGCTAAAGGGGACGAGTAAACTGTAGGCGACGTGCTTGCACGTGCCACATTTTTCAAGTATCGGGAAGCCCACTACCCGTTTCGATTTTCATCGAACGGTGGGCTGACCAGATAAACTGCAAGCAGGGTCAGATTTCCTTGGACTGAAATAAGGTATTCTACTATGCTCCCGATACTTGAAAATGGATGTAAAACCATAAAAAGAAAATGTATGGCTAATACAAATTTGAACCGACAGGTAATCGATATCAGGACAAGTTCGGGTGTCGGTGACATTAGCAACGAAGTCTTACGACGATGGACTGACAAGGGCTATGACATGGCGGTCAAGGAAGGGAACTACGACCGAAGCCGCGAACACCTCAATTTCGAGATTGTGAACGGTGGCAAGGTAGTTCCTGTGGATAAGTCAAGACCGCTCGATCAACGTATGGCAGAAATGCTTGCCTCACGTGGCATCAAAGACCCGAACATCGGGCGTAAGAACCCCAATGTCCGTACTGCCGTGCAGTTTGTCTTCAGCGGCTCCCATGACCGCATGACGGAGCTGGCATTTGGCAATCAAGAGGTGGACTTCGAGGCAAAATGTGGCAACGAGGATGTCCAGCGAAAGCCTGAGATAGAGCAATGGGCTAAGGATATCTACAACTTTGTCGCACGTAAGTTCGGCGAGGAGAATATCATTAGCTTCGTAGTGCATCTCGATGAGACCACTGCCCATGCACATTGCGACATCGTGCCAGTCAATGACCAAGGCCGAATCAGCTATAAAGATGTCTTTCACGGACACACCAAACCTGAATACAAAGAGTTCATCTTGCAGCTCCATAACGAGCTTGCGGAAGTGAATAGGAAGTGGGGGTTGGCGCGTGGAACAAGTAAAATGCTGACTGGTGCCAGAGGTCACACAAACGAATCGTACCGCCGATGGCTCAACCAAGAGTGTGATTCACTTGAAGAACGCCGTGACAACCTTCAGAAAGCCATCAGTGATCTGAACAAGGAACTGGCTACTGCTATGACAAAGCAGAAGAGTTTCACCACCATGATTGAGAACCTGACCGCACAGAAGGAAAGTCTCGAAAAGGAACTGCAACCGCTCCGTGAACTCCAGAAGAATGGCGATGCCATCAGTCAGGAGATTGCCCAGAAGATTCAGGATCTGGAGAACCGCAAGGCTCTTGTGGAAGAAAAACTGGCAGAGAAAGAAGCCAAGCTGTCTTCCACTGCTCAGGAGATTGACAGTCTTCGTCAAGACAAGGAGGCTCTGGAACAAGAGGCTTCAGAGTTGGCAGCAAAGGCTTCGGCATCTGAACAGGACTGGGCACACAGCAAGGGAGCCGTTATGAACGAGCTGCTTGCCGGAACGATGATGCATGAGTTCACATCATGCTACCAGCGTCTGCCAGATGAAGCAAAAGAGGTCTTCAGTGACACACTTCTCGAACAACTGGCAACGGACGGGAACCATGTGGCTACGGTCGCTCTTGCCCTAATGTGCGAGTATGTGGAACAGGCGACTTCCATTGCCCAGACACATGGAGGTGGTGGCGGTGGCCCTGGTGGTGGCTGGCGTAAGAAGGATGACGAGGATGAACGTATGTTTGCACGTCGTTCTCTTGCTATGGCCAGACGCATGTGCCGGACTTCTGGAAGGCGCAAGAAGATGTAGTATTGTATTCACAAAACATCCAATTCAGTAATTCAAAAACATCAAAATTATGACAGGAAAAATTCTATTACTTTCCGCTATATGCCTTTCTGCCTTGACAGTTAAGGCAAGCGATGTCATCACGACATCTGACAGTATCAGTAAGCAGGTAAGTGTCACGTCGGAGCATTATCTCCAGACACTGAAACCCACATATCTCACGAATGTAAGCGAAGCAGCCAACTGGGGTAGAAATTGGTTCATTGAAGTAAAGGGCGGGGCTTCTGCTTTTCTGGGATCGCCTATCGGCTGCGGTGATGTGTTCGACCGTCTTTCTCCAGCTCTTCAGGTTGGAATTGGAAAGTGGTTCACACCCGCAGTCGGTGGACGTGTGGCTTATCAGGGACTCTCCTTCAAGAATGGAGAGTTCAAGTCGATGGACTACCATTTCGTTCATGCTGACTTTCTCTACAACCTTACCTCTGGCATCAACTGTAATGACCTCGGTTTGTCCCGATGGGACGTTATACCTTTCATTGGTGTAGGTATGATATACAACAGAGACTGGCATTCAGCCTGTACATATCCGGGCAATATAAGTGGCAGTCATCCCTTTGCTTTCTCCTATGGCTTGGAGTGCCGTTACCGTCTGAGTAACCGAATGCAGCTGGTGGCAGAACTCAGTGGAATGACCACTGCCAAGAACTTCGATGCTGTGGGTACTTCATCAAGATTCGGAGATAACATGCTGACACTTTCTGCAGGTCTATCATTCAGATTAGGAAAGGCTGGCTACAGGCGAATCGTCGATGCCAATCCTTATATGGCTCAGAACGAGTGGCTGCTGGACTATGCTGGTCGTATGACTGACCGCAACCGCCGTCTCACTCTTCAACACAAGGAAGATGAGCGCATCAAAGCCGAGTACCGTAAGATACTGGAGATAGAGGGTCTGCTTGACCTCTATAAGGACCGAATCGGTGACAAAGACAAGGAAACAGAGCATTCTCTCTATCCTCGTAACGACTACTCTGGCTTGAACTCGCTTCGCGCCCGTCTGAACAACAAAGGCTGGGACGGCAAAGCTGAGACCATGCCGAAAGCAATGAAGAAACGTCTTGGCAATGCTGATGACGAAGACCTGGACGCTCTCAATGACCATGCCTTCGACGGCTATCTGGCCGCCATGAAGAACGGTGGTGAGCCTATCGGTGCTTCCATCTATTTCTTCTTCCGTCTGGGTACGGATGAGCTGACAGAGGTCTCTCAGCTGCTGAACATCGATGAGATTGCGCGTATTGCCAAGAAGCATCATCTGAAGGTCAGGATATCAGGTGCTGCTGATTCAGCAACAGGTAATGAACGCATCAACAACAGTCTGTCTCAGAAACGTGCCGAATACATCAAGACACTCATGATACAACGTGGAATAGAAGAGTCGCTTATCAACACTTCCTATGAAGGAGGTATCGATGAGTATTCTCCTGTTCAGGCAAACCGCCAGACTTGTGTAACGCTCTCATTCTAATCATAAAGAGATTTTGGTTCATTAGTCAAAGAGGGGAACCGTCCGTGATGGATAGTTCCCCTCAATCTTTTAGAGTAAACAGAATTGGCTAACGTCCTCGATGGAAATGAACTTCTTCCTGCTGTTCCTCTGGTTGTGGAATAGCTTTAGCGGCCAATCGTTCCTTCGGGTTGTCAGTAGCAGCTTCTTGGCTACGACCATCTTCCTTATCATCTGACACGGTTTCCATGTAGCCCCCAGGACTGAACTTGACGGAAACGGTATCGACAGCAAGGTAAGGTGATTCGCCTCGATCTGTCAGGGCATTCTCGTTCCTTTCTCCGAAAGCCGGATAGCGGTTGAGTTCCTTACCCTCCCCCTCTTCAACTTCAGGGATGAAACCGTCAGGGAAGTTCTTTTCAAGGAACTTGTCAACCAGCTCCTGCTCATGGTCGCTGATACCGCTGGCATCACCATTCATGATGTATGGTAACGCCCACTTGGGAATGTCATAGCTTCCGTAGTTGTCGGACACCTGATTGGCAGTTTCCTGCTTTACTTCCTTGGCCTTATCCAGCTCCATCTGAACCTTGTCGATGTGCTGGTTAATCATGCCAGAGGCCTTCTTCACATCCTGAAGAACGGTCTTGATGAAGGCCGGTTCTTCTTTGAGTGAATTGAGCCATCCTTTCAGATAAGGCAGACTGTCTTCCTTCAAGGTCTTGCTCATTCCGTAACGTTGCGAGACAAGTGCGGCAGACATTTCTGCAACCAATTCTTCTCGTGCGTATTCCTTTGAACCAAAAGCACTTGGCCTTAACCTGTTCAACTGATTCTCTGCACCCGTCGAATGCCCCATTTCGTGGGCAAGGTTGCTGTAAAATGACTCTCCGTTCTTGAACTGTTTCTTCTCTGGAATCACGATTTCATTCTTGCTGATGGAATAGTAGGCACTGTCTCCATAAGTAGGTTTGATGGGACAAATCCACTTGTTTTCAGCAATCATGTGGTCAATGGCAGGGAAAGAAAACATTTCACCCTCCTGTTGCACAGGACGGTTGACCTCATTCTGTTCCTGGAGCTTCTTGAAGAGTTCGGGACGTGCCTCCTTCAGGTTGGTTTGCCCCTCGACATTAAAGACGTTATAGACAGACAGCTTCGGATAGACATTGTAGCGTTCCCTGTCCTGCTCGGTCATCTGCCTGTAGTCATCATACTTTATTTTCTCCTTTGTCTCTTTGTCAACAACGGTGAACGTGGTGATGAATACAGGAAAGCTTTTGGCTCCCTTGTTGACAGACACCAGAGGCAGGTTGTTGCCTTCACTGTCCTTGGCTTCATGCTTGACTCCCTGCTTGTCCTTCACATAGTTCAAGCCAGTGATACGGTCGAAAGTCGCCCATACAGGCATTTTGAAGCCCTCCTTTTCGGCATGGAGCATCAACATCATGCTGTTCATTCCGTTGTACTCCCTTCCGCTCAGGTTCTTGGGAAGGGATGCTGTCACCCCTTCCGTGAACCATGGCTTTTTCCAGTCGGCCTGAATCGTCTCCAGCTTTTCAATGAGCAGTTCAGCGAACTTGTCTAAAGTACGGTCTTCGGCTGACCTGCCGTCACTGTTGTAATTCTTCTTGGCTGCCATAACTACTGAGCATTGTTTTCACCTCCCTGATACGGCTGCTTCTCCCACTGGGTGAGCTTTGCCACACGACAGGTCATGTCAAGGCGGTCGTTATAGATGGACAACTGAAGCTCGCCAGTCGCATCGATGCCACACTTGCCCTGCATCCATTCAGGCTTACCCTGCCCGAAGTGCATGAAGCGCACCCAAGTAAAGGAATAGCCTTCACCATCCTTCTCGCTGCTGAAAGCGGAGAACACAAGATAAGGATTGCCCTTCTTGTCGGTCTTCTCCTCAATCTTGTTTCCAACGGTTCCACGGAACTCGATTTCTCCCTTTACGGAATCGTCGGCAGAGACGTTGGCGGTGCTGACATTTGTCGCGGACATGTTGAGGAAGATGGTGTCATCTTTCTTGTGGAAAGTGAGCACACCAGTCATTTCAACACGAGTGCCTGATGCAAGACCGTTAAGCTCGTCCATGCCGCCATCCTTGGCCACGCTGATTTCGAAGGTTTTGTTGATGCCTGACTTGGCAGCAATTACAACACTGACACCAAAGGCAAGAAAAGCCTTGCCGTCTTTGTTGGTACGCATCTGAGCGGAGCGCGTGATGGTACCGCATACTGTTACATTACACTTGATCATAGTTTTACGAATTGATTGTTTGACAAATTATTTTTTGAGCAAGAATTATTTACGCTGGACAGCCTCCTGCTGGTTTTGCTGGGTTTCCACACCCTGCTGGTAGTTTTGTGACATCTGCTGAGACACAACGATGACATTGATGACTGACGCTATGGTACGCTGCTTCTCAGCATCTGAGAGATTGGCATTGCCCAGAGCTTGCTGGATTCTGGTCATTTCAGCATTGGTCAACTCATGAGAGAAGTTTACGATACCATTGTTTACCTGAAGAAGGGGCTTGCCATCATTGAGCATGATGCTGCATTCCTTTAGGTTTGGGAACATGGATGTAAGGTCAACGGTCTTGCTGATTGCCGCATCTGTTGCCGCTTGCATCTTTTGCTCCTCACTCTTGTTGTCTATCTGGACAGCCAGAGCCATGAGACTGGTGAACATCGTAATGGCCATGTCCATGATGGGGTCTGCACTGTTACCAAGACCTACACCGCTGTCTTCGCTTGAAAGGAGTTTCTTCATCCAGTCATCAGGTGACATATTCGTGTCAATCTGCTGCTGGGCAGTGGCTGTTTCCTGAGCAACAGGATTGGCTGCCTTATAGCTGGCCAGCAAATCCTTACCATTATGGAGCAACTGCTGTGAGAGTCCACCTTTCTGGCTTATCTCTGCAATGTATGCTGCAGGGTCGATGTTCCGTTTCGTGCCGTCACTGGCAACGGTCTTGACCTCGAAATGCAGATGAGGGCCAGTTGTCCTGGTTCCAGTGTTTCCTGACACGCCAATCTTCTGTCCGGCATTGACGGTATCGCCTACGTTCACGTCGATGCTCGACATGTGCATATAGGTAGTCTGATACTTGCTGCCATCCTCACGGTTGTACTCAATCGTCACAGACTTACCGCCGCCAGTATTGGCATTGTGGTTAACACCAACGACCTTACCGTTGTTCTCTGTGGCAAGAAGCGTCTCGTTCTTGCAACTGATGTCAATACCCTTATGGAACTGCGTTTTGCTGTGGTTCATCGGGTCACGACGATTGCCGAAAGGCGAAGTCACAAGCATGAACTCTTCTCGTTTCAGCGGCAGAGAATAAAGACCATTGGGAGTTGGCTTTTCCGTAACGGCAGGTGCTGGAGTGGCAGACACGGCTCCGTTTCGATAGTCTGTAGTGCCAATCTTCTTTCCCTCTCGCTTGGCTTGCTCTATCACCATCTGGTCGTACTTCTGCAGGTTTGCACCTTCAATGACTCCAACGATGGTGCCGACATAGTTCTTGGCTGTGGCATAGCCGCCAGCCTTGATGCCAGCAGCCCATCCTTTGTAATCATCAGGCGAGAGATTCCTGGTGTATTTCTGATAGCGGTCGCCCATGAGGACTTTGCTATGATCCTCATAGCTCTGGCCAACATTATCATACTTCTTGAACTTCTCATTCGGCTTGTCATCGTCCGCACGGACATACTGACCATTGAACTCACCCTTCACACCAAAATGGTTATTGGCAGTACGGGAGAGCATACTCTTTCCCTCGGCAGACTCTATGATTCCTTGGGCAAGAGTGACAGAAGCAGGTATGCCATATCTGCGCATTTGCTCCATGGCATACTCTGCATACTTGTCTATATAAGCTTGTCTGGATGCTGTCACTTTCTACACGTTTTTAGGATTATCGATGAAAGGATTGCTGTTTCTCTGGTTCCGCTTTCTGCTCCTTTTCCACGGCAGCATTCGGCGTGAGCATTTCCGTAATGCCACGCTTTGCTGTCTGCTTGGGTGCTTCAAGCTGGTCACAGATGGCAACGCGCTCACCTGCACGAATGAGCTTGGGCAAATAGCTGTCGAGGGCATGGTACGGAAAACCTGCCATAGCGAGAGGCTTGCCCTGTTCATCCTTTGTCTTGGTGCTCTTGGTGAGCGTAATGCCAAGAATCTTGGATGCTTTCTCTGCATCCTCCTTGTAGGTCTCATAGAAGTCACCAGTACGGAACAGCAGAAGTGCATCGGGATGTTTGCTCTTCAAGTCCAGGAACTGTTTGAGCATCGGACTGAGAGCAACGGCAGCAACAGCCTTGGTCTCTGCTTTGGTGGCTTCCTCCTTGGCTTTCTCTTCCTGCTTCTCCTTTTCCTTCTGCTCTGGAGAATTTCTGCGCTTCTCCTCTTCCTGTTTCTTGTTGGTAGCAGCCTGTTCCTCTTTCTGCTCCTGTTTGGTCTCTTCCTCGTGGTTCTCGACATTCTTTGTCTGCTCCTGAGTATCTGCCTGTGCCTCCTGCTCAGTCTTGTCGGTACCAACGGCTACAGCCTCGGTACGTTCCTTACGCAGCACATCGGCAAAGAGCGAAGCGGCAAGGTGGGTCTTGTAGTCCTGCTTGTCATCAGCAAGCCACATACGTTGCCATTGCTGACCGCTGACCTCACGAGCCTGAACTCTCTTTCCGTCAATAGTTGGGACACACAGGATGACACTGGGTTTGTTCTCAGTGGCTTTGGTCTTGAAGATGTTCACACGCTCAATACGAGCCAGCTCTTCAGCAGAAGCCTGACTCTTGAAGAGATCAACCTTCAACTCTGGCTTTTCACTGGCCATGACATAGTATTTGGTGGCCATATCCTGACGCAGACGCTCATTGGCTTCGTCATTGCCTTGCTGAATGGTCGTAAAGAACTTGTTCACGTCTGCCTTGTCGGGATAGACGGAGAAAGCCTTTTCGTTCTCTGGTTTGAGATACATAGCCCACTTGCCTTCGTCATCCTTCAGCATAAGGACTTTGTCAAAGTCAATAGCTCCTGAACGCTTCACGGCATCGGTGACATCCAGTTTGGTGATGTCTTCCAGCTCCCATTTGTTGAGCTTGGAAACACTTATTTCCTTACCATCGAAGTAACTGTCATCAGGATGGAAGCCCAACGAGCCATCAGTATTGTAGAACTTGACGGTATCAAAACCCTCTTTCTGAAGGGCATGTTCGATACGTTTCTTGTTCATACCTGGGATTTCATTATCCACAGCCAACGATGCACCGGCAGGAAGTACGACATCAGCTGTCTTGGAGCCAGCATCGCGGACAATGACCATCTCCTTGCTGTCCTTATTGGGTAAGGTCTTGATTTCGTCGGCAACATAGTAATGCTTGGGAATGATGGTCTTGGGTGCTTCTACATCCTGAGCATTGAGCTGACGTTTCTCTACCTTCTCGCCACGCTCTGCCTTGTGGATCATGTCGAGAGTGTTATTCACATCCTTCTCGATGGCATCGATGAGACAAGGGTCTTCCTTGAACTCACGTTTCCAGTACTCGATATTCTTCATGCCTTCCTCCGAGAGCTTGGCAGGAAGTCCGAACTCCTGCATCTTGGCAGCGGTGGCTATCTCACGGACAAGCAGCTCCTTCTTCTGGGCATCCTCACTGGGTGCCTTGCCACCACGGTTGTTCATGCCCTCACGGTTCAGACGCTGAGCGTGTCCTGTAGCGGCTACAACCTGTTCCACCAAAGCATTTACATAATCGTTGTAATGCTCATAGTTTTCTCGCTTTGGTACATAGGCGGTGTCCTTCTGTGCATCATAATGAGCAACGCCTGTCGTATCGAGACGGATGGCCACGAGGTTATCACGGGTCTTCAGGATGAAATCATTGATAGGTATCTCAGATGACGTTGCCTTGATTTCTCCACGGTCGGATAGACGACCACGCTCCTTAACCTCCTTGTCAAAGGCTTCCTTGTCAACCATCGGAAGGGTTGTCTGCTCGATGTTGAACAGCATACGAACCTCTCGGTTGCGGATTCCCTTGTAGTCGGACTGCTGCTCTGGAGTCAGAGCCTTGTACTCGTCACGGCTAATCTTCACTTCAGGATCGGCCTTGCTCTGGTATTCATTCCAGTTGTACCAGTAGAACGGCACACCCTTCTGACCTGACTGTACACTCTCACCACGTTTCTTGGCTTCGGTGAACAGCGTGTACTCGTTGGTCTTGTAATTACTTTGGTCACTATGCAACCCAAGAATAATGGCATTGAATGGTGAGACGGTCACATCTTTCAGGTAAAACTGAGGGGCTTTCTTGCCATCCTTGTTCAGCCATACGCCACCATTCTCCTGTGCTTTGTCGAAGGCATTTACGAGAAGTTCCACCTGTCTTTCGGCGGCATTCTTCTCCTGCTGATTCTTTTCTGTCATATTGAATATACTTTTGATTTATTCCTTTAATAGAATTACTTATACTCCAGAACACCAAGCACTTTCGTCTCTGCGATTGACTTGATTTCCCAATCAACCTGACTGTCATCCATGTGTTCACGGAGCAGCTTATCGGCCTCCTTGGTATCTTCGGCATTGACGTACATGATTTGAGGAGAGAACTTCTTCTGTCCTGTCTCATCATCTTCCGTCACAAGAGCTACGACGGCTTTGTACCAGTGGTTATCCTCGGCCTCCGTACCCTTGATGATGTCGGACACTGCCTCACGAGAGATGGCCGTGATGTCAAAGTCTCGTGTGCCGATAAGGTCTGTTGCTGCCTTGTTGGCACGTTTCTCGGTCTCGGTGAAGCTCTCGGCATCTACCAGATACTCTTCACTGACCTTTTTCTTCTTTCCGTCATCCATCACCTTGGAGTACTTGACGCGGAACTTATACCAGTTTCTTTTCATATTTCACACTGTTTTTAATCGTTACACTATTATCTCTGAGCAAGTGTGCGCGTTTCGGTTCTCTGCTGTGCCTCATAGTTCTCTGAAGCCAACTGACGCATCTGGTCATGCTTGGCAAGAACGGCATTGGCAAGGGTATTCAATGGCAATGCGCCCTGATTAAAGGCATCTACGACATTATCCGTGAGGGCTATTGTACAAGGCACTTTATCGATGGCAGCTATCAGACAGTTGCCCTTAATCTGGGGCTGTGAGATACGTGGATTGAGCGGTTCATCAGGATAGACCTTGTAGTTGACACGACCCGCTGAAGCATCCTGTGCCTGGCCAATACCTTTGTGATTATCGATGGCTTCGTGACCAGCCTTATTCAGGAGATTGAGACCTCCCATGCCTACAAGCACCATCTTCAGGATGGGATTCCTGACAAACATTCCAGCCACAATACTGGCAAGAGGCATCAGATTGTCTTTCAGTCCCAGGGACTTTGTCTTTCCCGTGAATGCTCCCAAGATCATGTCTGGAAGCATGGCAAGGATATAGCCGAGGTTGTGGCCAATATCGGACATACCATTCAAGCCGAAGGAGCTGAGCAAGCCAGTCCATCCGCTTTGGTTAGTCTGTTGTGGCAGTTCCTGTTCCGTAGCTGGTGTGGATTGGGGTGCTGGAGTCTCAGTTGTAATTTCAGTGGAAGGTGCAGGTCTTACGTCCTCCTCCACTTTTTGACTTGGTTTCGGCTTTTGCTCTGTTGTCTGAGCTTGTTCCGTTTTCTTCTTTGCCTGCTCTGCGAGATACTGCTCCCTGTATTCGGGAGCAATAATCAGCGGAACATCAGGCTTCTTCTTGCCATCAGGGACAACCTTAGTTCCTGTTGGCGTATATTCCTTACTCCCTCCGAAATGGTCTAAGGCTGCATTCAGCCCGACATCTACACCCACGAACTTGGCAGCACTTGACCAGCCACCGCCGAAACCGCCCATAGAAAGGAAGTCTGCCGTTGCTCCTAAAGCATAGCCGGTTCCTTTCTCCAAAGCAGATGGGTTGTAGCGTTTCTCTGCCTGTTCCGTGATATGGTTCTCCAGTGGCGACTTACTCATGGCCTGTGGGAGATAGAAGATGGTGTTGGTGGCAGCCTTACGCATGATATATTCAATGGATGACTTAGGGACTTCATCCTTGATCATCTTGTCAATCATCATCTTCTCTATCTCTGGTGTGACCGTGACATGCTGTTTTTTCAGCTCAGCCTTTACCATATTGATGTAGTCCTCCGTATGCTTGGAGTTCCACTTCCCCGTATAGCGAAGGGCATCAAGGCTTGCAGCTTGGGCTGACATGCCTCCATCGGGACCGGCTGCTCCTGCCATGATAAAGGACAAGCTGCTGGTATGTCGGCCAATCTCTTCCAACTGCTTATGACGAAGGTCTGCCATCACCTTATCCATGATGGGCAGCACCTTGGTACGGAAGAGCTTTTCGTTTGATGATTCTGCCATAGTTTTTCCTGATTAGTTGTGTGGGAGATTTCCAGCCGCACTCATCATCTGATTGAAGGTGTTGTAGTCCATGTTGCCACTCCGGTATTCACGCTGGATATAGTCGAGTGTACGACCATAAGTACCTTCTGCTCCTGCCCCGAAATGCTCATAGATATTGATAAGCTGGTTGGCAATAGCCATATTGGTTCCTTGCGGAAAGGTAATCCAGTTACCTGTCCTGTCACGGATAGAGGGTATGTCGGTGATAATACCGCTTTGTGAGATACCGCCTTGGTCAGAGGCAAGGAAGCCATCGCCCGTACCGCTTGTTCCTGAACCAGTAGAACTGCCGCCATTTCCAGACATACTGCCGTCAATGCCGAAGAACTGGGGCAAAGCAAGGGAAAGGCAAACAAAAGTAAGCACACCGCCAACGGTCATCGTCATACGCTTGGCTGTGTTCTGGGGATTGGTTTGCATGGTGTAATACACGGCCAATGCCCCGACAACCGCAATGATAGCAGCAATGACGTAGCATAATGCGCGTACATACGGCATGTAGGTAACAACACCGTCTGCGGCATCACTGATACCAGAGGTTCCGGCATCAGCGAATGCTACAGGGGTGAACAAATTAGATATGGCAAACAAATAAATCTTCTTCATACTTCTCTTGTTCTATAAGTTAAGCTGACTGAGTATCTGCTCCCTGGTCTGCTCGATGGCATTGTGATAGACTTCCATCTGCTTTGGGAAATACTCTTCCAGCCATTCGTCTTTTTCAATATTCTCGTTGATGAACTTGATGGCTAACTGACGGTCAATCTCGATGGCCGCTTCACCAGCCTCGCTGTTGTTGAACCAAGCCTTCGTCCACCATCTGATTCCGCTTCTGTCGGGATAGACACTGACCAGCCTCGGTATATCAAAGCTCTGAATGTCTATTTCCAGTTCGGCAAGGGGATCGACAAGCCCACTGCTGGCTACGGCTTCGTCATAGGCTTTTTTTTTACCGCCTGACTCATGGTGCTCAGAAATATCTGATGACGGAGTGCCATATAGTTGAGGAAGTCCGCAATCAGGAGGTTCTGTACCTTCTCTGCCAACGGGATGCTACGCATTCCCATACCTAAAGGATTGGCCATGCTTGGAAGCGTCTCGAAGAAATAGTTCTTCATGGCAGACATGGTGAAGATGTTACGTAGAGCAAGTTCCGTATGCTCTGGCAAGGCATAGATTCCTGCCGAGAGGTCTTGCATGTAGTCCGGGAACCACCGCATCATCAGGTCTTCAATCTCTTTCTGGTCTTTGTCGTACATCGTATGCACATCCATGTCGATAGTCACGAACTGTGGCACAGCACCAGGAGTACCGTTCTGCTCCAAGGCTTTCATGTTGCCGTAAATCATCGTCAGGAACTCCAGCGGATTCAACTCCTCCCCGTTGTACTTGACTTCAATGTGTAACATGTCGGCAGAGACAGCGACAACCTGACCAGCCTTGACTTCGGTCGCATAGTTGGCAAAGACATTACTGAGGTGTGCGTATGTCACCTCGTACTTGCCATATCGGATAACCTGATAGATACCGTGAACGGCATCATTGCCAAGTCCTGAGACCTTGCCTGTGGCAATGGCTGAAAGCAGATAATGCTTTACTGGAAAGTCCACCCCATGATGGAAGAACGTCTCTCCTGTCTTGGGGTGTTTCTGCTTTCCGTAGCCTAATGACATCTCTACGTCTTTTCCTTTCTCCTCGAACGGCATACAGTAGCCACTGTCCGACTGGAGCATCATTTCCTGAGTATATTTCATTGCGAATTTGTTTTTTTAATCGATTGATTTCTTCTGACTATCGGGAACGGTGAATGACTTCACGCTCTTCCTCTGGTGCATAGACAACTTGGGGCTGTGGCTGAAGCATCTGCCCCTTCGCCACGTTTCGCTGTGGGTCATTGGGAGTCTGCGGTTTCTGCTGTGCCAGACCACCTCCAAGTGCCTGATGCAGACTGGAGTTATTGCCAATCATCATCATGCCAAGCAAAACACCAGCAATCTTACCCATCCATCCGAAACGTCCGAAGATGAGGAAGGCTGATGCAACGAGGCCGAGCATACTCATACCTGAGACATTTCCGCTGAAGAGGTTACTGAAGAAGTTGCTGAACATGTTCCCTCCGTTGCCTCCAGTCATATTCCCAAGAAAATTGCTGATACCACTCAGGTTGCTGTTGGCTCCATTGACGGCATCGCTGACACCGTTCATGGCATTGCTTGCCGTTTCGGTCAGTCCGCTGACGGCATTACCGACTCCTTCCACCTTCTCCCCCACGCTGTCGATGGTATCTGAACCTACGACGGCATCACCGACAATCCTGGCCACACTCTTATCTGTGGTCAGTTTCTCCCATGCGACGTAGCCAGCAGCCGTGCCGACGGCGGCTGTCTTGGTGGCTGTACCCAGTCCTTTGATGGTCTGCTGTGGATGAAGAGCAGTATGGCCGACGGTCTTAACCGTTGCCTGTGCGCCACGTCCCATGAATTTCAATCCGGCTTTTAATACTGTTGCCCAACTCATATTCTTATTTGTTAGAGGTTACTTTTACGAATCTTATGTACCTTAACGCTTTGCTGCCCGTTTCCAGCGCAACATGCTTTCCTCGACGATGCTTTTCTTGTCGGCTCCAGTCCGAGCGTTATAGTCTATCTCTGCCCAGACATCGCCCAATGAGGTGTATTTCACCGCCTTGGTCAGTCTCTGCAGCTTCTTGTTCATCAGCTTCAGCTTCGGCCTAATACCGAAAATGACTTCCATGCGTTCCTTCTCGGTCATCTTTGTGTCAGAGAGACATACCTGTCTCACATCATTGCATATATCCACGCTGTTGAGGATAATCTCACGGTAGATCTTGTTGCGGTTTGACGAGAGGGCTACGGCAAGCGCATTACTTGGATGGGCACTCAGCTGTTTGCTGAAAGCATCGAGGTTTCCTATCAGGTGGTCTATCTCGTGATAAAAGCCATAAATTTGGGCTGCATACATGATAATGCCATGAAAGTTGTCGAGGTAGTTGTTGAACTCCTTCTGTAGGTCGGTAGTGGCATTCACCTCCTCTGTAATCCAGATATGGCCTGTAGATTCTAACAGCATCATTTCTTCCTGCTGCTTCAGCTCTTTCTTGGCTTTGTCTGTATATAGGAGAATCATGGCTGCCAAGGTCGGGTCTTGCCCCTGCGCATGAATGTGGCTCCCACCAACTCCCCATAAAGGGAGGGCGAGAGTCGCTATCAACAATATGAAGAACTTATGAAAAAACCTTTTCATCCTACTTTCTTTCCTGCATTAGGGGGTCACTATTCTTGAACATCTTTTCCACCGCCTGAGAGAGGCTTCTGCGATTTCTCCATTAGTGCGGTCAAGCATCCCCTCTGTGGCATTCTCCCAGACATCCATCATCGTGTAATAGCGGATGGAAAGACTGAGCTGACATAGCTTCTTATTGAAAGCAGCCAGTCTGTCATTGAGTGCCCAGAGTGTCTTGCTCCGTTCTGCTCCTGTGAGCATGTTCTCTGTGCCGCCTTTGGCTATGGCATCCTTCAATGTCGTATAGACGCTGACAAGTTCTGTAGCCGTCTCGATGTAGAGGTTGTTCATCGACATAGTGGCCACGATGCCCTGGGGATTATTGCTGATGGCTTTCCTCAGATTACAGAGATTGAAGAAAACCCTCACGCCATCGTCATAGAGCGTGGTACAGGCTTTCAGCGTACTGGCATAGCCATCGACGGTTTTGAGGTACTTGTTATACTTCTTCTCCCAAGAATGGATCATCGTAAACTCTGTCGCGATGGTGTTCTGAAGGAGTGCCGTCTTTTGCTCGTCCTCAATCTGAGCCTTAATCTGGGCATTGATGAGTTCATTGCCCTCCGCAAGGGCAACATACTCCAAGGGATTACTGGATGCAATCTGAGCATCAGCCCTGTTGTAGCCAAACCACAAGAGGGCAAATGCCAGGAGTGCGACGATATTCCATCGGTTGTCATTCATCTGCTCGCCAAAGCCCTGTATTTTGTTATCTGTTGGTGATTTCATATACTCCTCTGCGTTGTTTGTTGTATTCTACTCGCTCTCTGATAATTCCTACCACGTCCAATTTCTCACGTACACCGTAGATGTCAAGCTTGGGATTGGTTCTGTCACCACTGTAGATGCTGATAGTCTTCAATCCGAACAGTTGTTCCATGATGCAACGTTGCTCACAGAAGTCCACGATTCGGTACAGTTCGATGTAGTCACTGGTACGATGGAAGATGCCATGCTGGATGATGAGCTGTTCTGAGGAAACGATGAACTGGAGTTTGCTCAGGTACAGACAGCCATAGAGCATCATCAATGTTGTCACACTACCCAATATCAGGAAGGGCATCTTGAAAGTAATGGCCTCGTGACCTGCTACAAGGAACAGCACAAGACTCACAAGGAACATGAAACCTTGTGAGATAATGTACTGTCCCCAATGAGGACGTAACGTGATGATGTGGAATCGTCTTACTGTCTGCTGCATATCATTCATCTGCGCATACCATGATGCTTGGTTTCTTCACTCTCGTTGATCTCTACATTGCCGTCTGCATCCAAATCAACACCGGCAGAGACTTTCTTTTCATCATCTTCCACTTCTGTCTCTTCCTTGACTCCAAGGGCATCTGCCAATTCTTTTCTGAATGTCTCACCTGCCTCTATAGCTTTAGCCTTAATACCCTCCTTATCCTCTGGTGCCACCATCCGCGAGTGCTGCATAGTGTAGGCATCTTCATAAAGGGTCTCGTAATGGGCGTAGAGCTGCCACAAGGACTTGGGAAGAAGGTCTATCTGACTGTCATTGGGATGAAGCACATCCTTGACACTTGGTATGTCATCAGGATGCTTACGGAAGGATTCGACATACTCCCTGAGTTCTTCCTTCACATTCTCCTTGGCAAGAGGATTGTCCCGTCTGGCTATATTGGCTAACAACTCTTCATTGAAGTCTTTGTAGCCGACAGATGGTTCCTCTCGCACAATACGGTTGCTTGGGATGTTAGCCTTTTCAGCCAATTCCTTGAACTGCTCAACGAACTTCTTTCCAGCATCGTCCATATCGAAGCCGACGTGGAAAGTGGCATCCTTGGCGGTTTGTATCAGTCCTTCCAGTTGTCTGGAAGAAGGATTGCCTCCAGTCGAAGCAAAGACTCCGTGTGAAAGTTCCTTCTTGGCTTGGGCATCGAGGTTACTGTCTTTTCCCATCAGGAGCTGGTGGAAGGCCATAGCATCATAGGCACTCTCAAAGATGAAGACACGCTTGGCATCCTGTAGTTTTGTGGCTTCAGGACTGGATAGCCAAAGCCCCTCACTGGCATTGGAACCCTTTGCTATGCCTTTGTACGATGTGCCATCAGGCTTCTTGCGTCCTCTTTCCTCCAGACCGACAATCGTTTCATCCTTGCCGGGGATAGTCATCGGGAATGCGAGATTCCGATATACCTTACCATCCGTTCCCTGACGCTCAGCAATAAAGAAGTCCTTTCTGAAAGCAAATTGAGTGGCGAGATTCAAACCCCTTGACTTGAAGTAAGGATAGAATGGCTTATGCGTGTTCTTGTCACCGCCCTCGAATTTGTGAAACGTGTAATCTTCCAAGTCAAAGGCTGCCTGTTGCTGTCGATCGGTCACTATCTTTGTTTCCCTGTCTTCAATGGGATTATTGAGCAAGCGGTTGCAGACAAGATTGACGAGACGGTCTTTATCCATGCCAGGAGTGTAATCAGAGAACATTTCTGGATGCTCTTTGATAAAACCAATGATGTTGTAGTTCTTGTGCGTAGGAGGCTGGAAGCAGCACTGGCCATTGGCAGTAACGATGAACTTGTCACCGTGTATGCGTCTGCCAGTACTGTCCAAACGTACATACGACGGGTAGCGCAAGCCATCCCGCCTATTGAGCGTATAGCCTGCATCTACCAGTACTTCCTGAATATTCAGGCGTTGTTTGAAATCGTCGTAAGTGTACTTTGCCATGTTATCCTGAATCTTTTTACCTTATATTTCTATCGGCCAAGTCCTACACCGTGCACACCAGCATTGACTCCTGCATCAAAGGCTCGTGAGGCGATGTCCTGTGGTGAATCGACTCCGGGCTTGAAATAGATGTGTGGTCTTGGGTCATGGTCGTGATGATGCTCCACAAATACAGCAGGGCCGCTGTGGTGCATGTGACCCAGCTCACCCATAACGGCAAGACCAGCAAGCAAGGCTCCACCAATCTGTGCGCCAATGCCAGCATGAGAACCAGGCACATTCTTCATATCTACCTCATTGAAGATATGGCTGAAGAGTTTCATGCGATGATAGTCATCGATGGCCATGAACTTGTCATACTGCTTCTGGGTAATCTCATGGGAGATAGACTCTCCGTTGATGACTGCTGTCATGCGATAGAGGTTGTTTCCCTTTGCGTCCTTCTGCTGCTCACCCTGCTCATTACGGACTGGCTCAACCTTGATGTCATCCACCGTGACCTCACGACCATGCTTGCCCTCACGATACCATCCTTTTCCTTCGTTGATGTCATAGAGACTCTGGCCATCTACATGAGCAACAGTCTTATCCTCTGGCTCTCGCTGTACTGAGAGTGACGGGTCGAGAGGCTGATGAACGCCTTGAACATTGGTCTGCTCCAGCAAGAGGCTTTGTCTCTGGTCGAGTTCTGCTGCCACTTCTGGCTTCAACGTGATACCTATATGTTCCTTGCTGTTGAGCATATCCATCGTTATCTTGTCGTTGAAGTCAGCCTTGATTACATCATTGATGATGTCAAGACGAGCCTGAACAGGAACTTCCTTTACGCTGTTGCTGTTGAGCTTCTTCAGCTCTTCCTCAGTCAGGTCATATACAAAGTCCTGCTTGGCTCCAGTTGACTGGATGGTCAGGGTCTTCTTCTCTGGATCAATAAGGATTCCGTGACTGTCTAAGCATTCACGGAACTTCTCATTGGTGAAATAGACCTTGCTCGTGATGAGTTCATTGTATGGCTTGGCTGGTTCAACAGGTCTCGGCTTCACCTCTACAGGCTGGATGACAGTCTGAAGATTGGCCAACACATCCTGCGATGGCTGTACCACCTGTGTTTGCTGTCCTTTGTAATAGAAGCCGTATGCACCGCTCTGAAGTTCGCCTGGTTTTATTCGTCCATCAGGACGATCTGGAACCATCGGAGCACCTTGCATGAACAAGGCTCCTCCAACTCTGCGCATGTGCCAGCCTTCCTGCTGACGTGGTGTCCAGCCAAGGAATCTGCCATGGTAAGGATCCATCATCGGATGGAGTCCTCGTCTGTCCCAAGGCAAACGTCCGTATTCGCCAACACCGATACGATAGCCATGAAGTCCCATAGCCACTCGACCATTGGCATTGCGTGCATGAACAAAGCTTCTGGGCAGATAGAAGTCATTGGAGAGTAATCCTGCCAAGGTGTTATAAGCCTTCTTGTTAGCAGAATTGGTTCCCCAATCTACCATAGCTCGCATCTGCTGCTGGTTGATGGGGTATGTGAGCAAAGGACTGTCATGTCCCTGAACGGCAAGGGCAAAACCATCCCCCTGACGAACGATGTGCGCTTGCATACCGTTACGTCGGAGGATGTCCTGTAGCTCTGGTGCCAAGTCACGCCCCATAGGTAATGTGTTTGATCTGATAGACATACTGTTTACGGTTTAGTCTTCTTGTTCGTTCTCTAACTGATCTCCCTTCCACTCGACAAACTGCTCTGCGCTTTCCTCATTGATGGTGAGACCGCGCTCCCTGCAGAATGCAGTGTATTCCTCCTGCCATTCAGGGGAATGATGGTTGACATAATCAATCCAACCATATTCGCCGCTCTGGAATTTCTCCACAAGCTCGTCTTCAGGGTAATACTTTGTTGCTGCCATTGTTCTTTGATTTTGAGATTTTACTTGCATTCGATGGATTAGCGTTGCATCACACGCATACCCATCTTCTTCTGTTCCTGCCACAATTCTTCACTGTAGTCTTCCTCGTGAACATAGTTCAGGTCGCCATTGTCATCTGCCATCCAGCAGCCAAAGGCACCGAAATTGTACTTGTCCCACTCACGTTTGGCCTCACGTCGCCATGTCTGTTCATCACCGGCAGCGAAACGGATGCCCGTCTTGCTATTGAGGTCAATGCCTACGGAAATCTCCTCGTCATCCTCATTGAGAATGGAAAGGACATCACCGTTCTGGAGTTTCTGCATCTCTGCTCCTGTGAGGTGGTAACGGTCAGACACATATTGCATGTTGCGACCGATGACGGGCATAGGTACACAGAGAACCTGCTTGCTTTCAGGGTCAATTTGGAAGAATCGCTTGCCACCAGCTTCCTTGTTCTCCTCATTACTCTCCAGATAACCGATAATGGCCTTACCTTCAAGGAGTCGCTGTTTCTGCTGTTCGTTGAAGAGATTAAGGTCGCACTCATCGAGTTTGGGATAGAAAAGCACATCGACACCTCCTTCTGGAGTGCGTACCAGACTGAACCTTGTACGGGCAGTCTCAGTCTCACCATCCTCGGTGGTAACAGTAATAGGTAACACGGGAGAGCGACGACCGTTGTAGATGTTCTGGAGGACATCATAAGGAAGGTCTTCAACCATCTCCTGCGTGAGTCCGAAACGTTCGAGTGTGCCGTATGGCATCTCGCTTTCTTCAAAATGATTAATCATACTTTGTTGATGTTACATTATTATACTTTAATTCTATGCGGACAATTTTGCGATGCAAATTTATAGCATGTTTTTATATTAGGTTATAAAAGCCGCGTCTACAAGGATTCGATTTAAGAAGGTTTAATTTAATAGTATGATAATTCCGCAATAATCATACTATAAACACAAATAAAGTTAGAGTTTGATTGTTATACGAGTTACTTATCATTCTATTCAAGAATAGTATCGTACCTTTGCAGCATGAAAACAAGCAAACTCATCCTATCATCGGTCTGCGCCATGTTCCTTGCCATGCCGACACATGCCCAGTTCAATACCATTGGCACGACCAACAGTAAGCGTATAAAAACAGTAAATCCGTCAAAGTCAAATGAGACTCCGACGGACAGCATCGTATCAGACGAAACTGAACAGACTATTCCTGAAACTGAAACACTTGTTTCACCTCCCCTGAAGAACATCCGAATCAGTTCCGGCTTCGGTATGCGCAATCATCCCATCTATCACAAACGGATGATGCACAACGGCATCGACCTCTCTGCTCGATACGAGAATGTCTATTCCATGTTTCCTGGTACTGTGGTAAAAGTTGGACAAGATGGCAGGTCGGGTAAGTTCGTTACAGTCAGGACGAGTGACTACACCATCAGCTACTGCCACCTCTCACAACAACTCGTCAAAGAGAAGGAATTCGTCATTGCAGGAACCAACATAGCCGTATCGGGGAATACTGGGGCATCAACTGGCCCACACCTTCATATAACCGCAAAAAAGGATGGCAAGGCATTTAACCCTGTCATCCTTCTAAAACTCATTAACGAGCAGTTATAGTCTTACCAGATTTGCGTTTATATGTTATTTGTACCCTTTTCGCATCATCTTCTTGTCATACCTCTCACGATTGGTTTTCTGTTGCTCTGCTATGCGTCGCAAGTGTTCTTCCTCTGGTATGGCATCGTATTCCTCTTTCGCAATCCTACGCAGCTCTTCAATATCATCTTCTGACAACTCTTTCAGAGCGTTTTCTCCGTTAGTGTATATTGCGCTTGAAGTCATAGACTCCGATAGTTTTACATCAAACGGAATCTTACCAATCACCAAATCCCGTTGGTCTCTCAGCAGTTTGTCGTTGTATTTGAATGCAGAGAGATCTTTCTGATGTTCGTTCAGCATATCAGCAGATATGAACGTATCAAGATGAATTACCCCTTTCTCGTTATCATAATATCCAAGGAACATGCCATCGGCAACTCTGAATACCACTACATGAAATTTTGTGCTGCCATAAATGGCTTGTGTTGGTGCACAGACATAATAAGGACTGCGTCTGACCATCCTGTCACAGACGCTCTCGAAATCCAAGTCCTCGCCACCGAGACATCTCTCTTTGTATCTTCTTATGGCATGAGCAGAAACGAAAAAGGCGTTTCCTGGATATGGCAGTACCAAAATGGGCTTACCTGTATTCAAGTCATTGATAATGGTATATTTTATTTGATTCTCGCTTTCCACCAAAAAATTGATTCCGTGTACCTTCTGCTCAATTGATGGTTTTATCTCATGCATCAGTATTTGCAGAATGCGCCAATGGATATTTGTTGCGTGCGAATGGAAGGTGGCTGGCTGCAGAGGTGTATAGTACGGTTTCGTCTTGAAAATTTTCTTCAGCTTATGTCCATCCCTCTCCAATTTTCTAATCAGAAAATCCTGAATATTCTTCTCATCCAGGTTCTTCTGTGCTTCAATCTCTGCGTATGTTGAATTAGATGTAATCATTGTATCTTTGTCATCTTATGTTGTTGGAAGGAAACCTAATTGAACTGATTCTTAGGATACAATGGATAACTGTTAATGCCTTTTCCATTGTATAATGGCTGGCATTTGTGAAGCCATGTGCAACTTCATTTCTAAAATTCGAGCCTTTAAATTCGTCTTTCGTAAGTAATTTCTTAAGCATGTTCATTGTCTTTGAAGACAATATATCTTCGCCGCCTTTCTTTTGGTATTCAGACATCCTTCTTAAAATCTCTTCTAAAGTAAGCTCATCATGATTGTCTTCTCTTACCGTCGATATACCTATTTTACGGCAAGCGTCTCTTAGACATCCTTCTATTTTGAGTGTTAATGAATCAATGGGACACATATACTCATTGTTTGAGCTATGCACACCTTCTAATTCATCAACCACAGCTTTATTGAGGAGATGTAATGATGGCCTTATGGAATCAACCCAAGTCTCTTCAGTACGAGCTAATGTTGGATTAACCATTATTCTTGGTTCACCTAACCAAGTGGAATTCAAATACTCCACAAGCTTCTCCTCATTAAACGCCTTCTTGCTTATAAGCCCTTTTAAAGACAATCTTAACGGAAGTATAGTAATGATGTTATAGAAGATGTTATAATTTAATTTCATTGCTTGACCATTATTTGGATGCGGATTGCCATTAATATCAGTCACTTTTACAGAAATCCCTAATCTCCCAAAATCTTTGGGCATACATGAAATTCCATCTTCGATTGGTGGCAAAATATCATCATTGTCAGCTAATAGTTTAATGGGATTTGAACTATTTCCAATTAAATCCATGAAAGGCTGAATATATGACATCGGAATTTTGAGTGATTGGTTAAAAGTATCATACCCTTCCTTGCTGCTCTTAGCTTGAATAAAGAGTTTATAGCATTCTTTCGCCTCCTTTTCTAAGCCAGCGTTCTTAAGGTATTCGGATTTAATCAAATAGTTCGACGCTGATGCCCTGTCAATAGGATGTTGCTTAATGATAATATCCTCATTTTCTGCCAACCGGAGGTTTATCATTTTTATAGTTTCCTTTTCATTTTTAGGAGTACACTTAAGCAGCATCTTAAAAAATGGTTCATTGTCAAAATTGGAATTTGATATTTTATCCATCAACGAATATTTTGAAGCAAAAGAGAATACTTTGGGGGCATTCAAATATTCGAAGTTATATGCATTAACCAGCAGCTTATACTTAAGTACAACAGGAATGTCTAAAGAAAGAAATGAATCTATGGCATTCACTACGTCATCCTCATAAAGCTTATATGATTTGCTGTTATACATCAAGGATTTCCATATCCAAGTACAATCATTATTGAGATAGCTATCTGGTTTGGCAACAACCTGAAGGTAGCTCTCAACCACCTTTCTTGCATACTTACTAGTTCTTTTCTCCTGGGCGTTGCAAAACACATCACAATAATAGCCCAAACTTAACGGATTCGATATAAGCCCAATTCTATATTGCTCAATAAACAGTTGTTCATCTTCTGTCAACATCGGTGTTCCTTGAATAAGAAATGGCTTGTAATTCTTATCCATAACAGCCGTATTCTGAGTACACATTAACACCTTATAATCAGCAATACAATAGTCGCTATTATTCCCACATGGAACAAGCTCATCCCTCAAAGAACGTGTTATTGCAAAACGATCCAGCAAATTCTTCAAGCCATTTAGCTCTTTCATGTAACGATTATTGTTCATATAAAAACCTGTAGTTCTACTTATACAAATATAATTGCTTCGATTTCTCTCCATTCTTCATCAGTCATATGAGGGAAATTCGTTACAAGTGTATGTTTGACTTCATACTTCCATCTACTATCAATAATTTCAGACCAGTTATTATCTTGAAGAAATTGAAGATAAGGACTAATATCAACGTCAGATGTTGAATGACTTGCAGACACGATCTTCCTTGTTTGGTATGCAGCGGATAAGAAAATATTGAATATTGATTGATAAATTCTATTATCCTTTTTAAGATATTCAAGAAACTGATGAGTATACGGCTTTACAAATCCCATGTCTCGACAATTGTGAACAATATAATCCACTAAAATAGCATATTCGTTCGGCAATTTTTCCCCTTTATATAGCATTGGCTCATCTGAATTCAACTTATGAGCAAGATACTTTCCCAAATAGAACATCTCATTATCTCCGTATATATGCAACTTAGCGCATTGTTCACGGAACTCAACATATTCAACATAAGATTCAATATCAAGTAAGACTAAGATTGTATATAGGTCATAAAGAGTCATCGCAACAAGTGGAAAACTCTTATTTCCTTTGGCATTATTTTCCTCATAACTCATTGATGTTATGGTGGGATAATAATCAGTCGTTAGACAAATTATATGAAATTTTGAACAATATGAAAAATCTACATTTTCGGAGAAAACGTAGTTTTTCCTATTTTTTATGGCATCCACACACTTGATTCCTTGTTCGTAAGCTTTAATAACAGCTTTATTAAAGTCATCATCTATCTTATTTTCATCACCTTGCATCGACTCCAATGTCAGTTTCTTCCCTTTTTGTTGGTATATAAGAGCGTGATTATCATAGACTAACAGAGAATCTATATCCGTGTAACTAACATTTTTTTTCTTTATTAGTATACTATGGAAAATAGATTCGTTATGGAAAGAGTCTTTCAGTATTTCGTATGTTGCAATCTCTGATGACTTACCGATTTCAGACAGCATTCTCTTATCATTGGTAATCCAATAATATGGTGCTTCGTTTATATATTTTGCGAGCATGTAAAAACTCGGTATAATTATATGTTTGTTAGGAAGAAGTATGATAGGTTTGAAATCGCTACCATATAAATTTGATATTATTTTGTTTCCTGTTGAAAATATAGAGGTACCCAGAATAACAACAAATTTATTAAAAATACAGAATTCCTCTTTACATAGCAACGAAGTTATTCGTTCCAGGGGGATACTCATAATATCAAAGGCAAGTTTTGCGTTACAGGAAAGATCTTCCTGTGACTTATCCTTTAGCCTTTGGTTAAACTCTTCCATCAGTTTATAATAAGTACTATGGATATAGTCTATATCGAAATTTTCCTTCAATTTCAGATGCTCTTGAACAGTGGAATATTTGTATTTGGCAATATCTAAAAACTGCCAATCATATCCACCATCACCCTCATACATAGAAACTTCTTGATGTTTCTCCCCATATTTGTTCGACTTTAACGAATTGTGATAAATTCGCATTAGCCTATATGCTTCGTTGAATTTTCCTAAATCTTCAGACTGATTCCAATTCCGGGTTGACTTCTTGTAGTTATTGACCCATAATGCAGCTAGGTAACCTATTTCTGAATTAATCAGCCGCTCATCGCCGTTCTTGAATTCTTGGCCCAATTTACTTGCTAAAGTCGTATTCTCTCTAATTGAGATTAAGCTGAGAACTCTTCCAAAAGAGAAAGAGCTCGTCAACTTATCTAAATTTTTAAGTGTACGCTTATCCATCGGCAAACAATGTAAGAAATTCGTATAAAGTTCTTCGATAGCCGATTTTATTTAATACCCAATGCCTTAAATGCTGCATCTACCGGGTCAGAATACACTTCTAAGCTGAACTTTGAGATAAGGTCTGCAGGAACCTTTGAGTACTGCATCATATCGGCTACAGGAATGAGAATACGCTTTGCTCCGGCATCTGCAGCTATCTGCAATGCTCCAGCAAGGTCGCTGGTCGGTATGATAGTACCGCCAATACTCATTGAGCCAAGCACACACATCTGAGGTTGAACAGGTCGTTGGGTAAGACCTGATACAAGAGATATGAATACGCCAAGCTCCAATCCTTCCAATGTTCCGATGCCATGTATGTCGGTAGCCTTCATATGCATTTCGCTCTCTGCATATTTAGCACTCTGAGAAACACGACTAAGATTGGAGCGGCAATAGTTGACAGCTTCCTTTAATTCGTCGCTGATAGCACTGCCGCTACCGAAGCCTGTATGTGTGAATTTGCCAGCCCCAGGCATAACCTGCAAGTCAAGACGTACCAAGCCCAGATGTCCATCACCAGGTTGGTGTGCTATACTATAGAGAGAACCTGCTTGCAATTCACCTTCAGGAATCAGCGTAGAACCGCCATTCTCTGGCGTGCTGACATATCTTTCCTCACCGTCTTCAAGGTCGATGTAGCTAAAATGTACGTCATAGAATTCCAGTCCACCAATCTTTTTGAGCTGTTCCTTAATACGACGGCGACCAACGAGAGCATACTCTAAGCACATTCGCACGTCTTCTTTGCCGTAGTTCCCATCGGGGAAAAGCAACTTAAGCAGTCCACTAACGGTTTTCTTCACTGCAATGGTGTCGCGCTGGTTCAAATCTTTACCCAAACGGAAGTACTTCTGAATGGCATCACTGAAACTACGCTTACGCATTTCACGAAGGCACTCCGAGAAATAGTCCGAGATAAAGCCAAAAGCATCCGTGAAGTACTCAGGCCGCATCTTTGGAATCTCCCATCCTGGCAGATAGTGGTGGAAACGGTCAAAGAATGCAGTATCAATCATTTCCTTCGGGAACGGTGAAAGCAAGTGACTTACCTTCACCAGATTCTCAATACTTCCATTGATATTTCCTACGAACACCATAGAGGCATTGGCATTGATGCTTTCTTTTCCTCGGCTGAATGAGCCATTTGCCATATAGCCTTTCATTATCTGAATACCATCCTTGTCTTTCATGTTGATGCCTGCCACCTCATCGAAGGCAACTACATCCCATGTACCGACAAGACCAACGGTATGTCTGCCCATATTGTAGAACAGATTGGCAACAGTAGTCTGGCCACCCGATATTAAAATGGAATATGGTGACAGTTCATCATAAACATACGATTTACCAGTTCCGCGAGGACCAAGTTCACAGATGTTGTAGTTATTCTCTACGAACGGAATCATGCGAGCAACCAAATGCCAGCGAGTCTGGGTGTCAAGGTTATTAGGCTCCATACCTACACTACGACAGATGACCTCTATCCACTCATCAAGGGTGAAGTTTTTACGATTGTCTATGTATTCCTCAATATCAGTAGCAGGCATCTGGATTGGCTTCAGAGACAAAATACGGAAAGGCGAACCTTTCTCGTTCTCATCATAGCTATATTCCATATCAATGATGCACCAGATACCACCACACAGCAGTTTCTCATAGTTCTTGATATAGCTGTCATCAATATGGATGCCGTTGATGTTAATGTTGAAGATCTGTCCAACGTATGAATCTGTCTTCTCATTCAACTTGGCAGATACCTTGTCGATAATCTTGTAATGCCCACGCTCACGAATCTTCGACTTTATCTTTTCGGATTCATCAGGACGTACAAAGTTGTCGGCAAGAACACGTTTAACCATGGCCACGCCGTTCTCAATGTCTTCTTCATTGTCCGTGGCGCAGTACATTCCAAGAAGGTATTCCAATACATAACTTGGCACATTGGCACCTTCCTTTATGCTCTTGGTGAGGTCTTTGCGTACGACCTTGCCACCATAGTATTCATTTAACTTTCTATCTAATTCATCCATGCTTCATTGAAATTTAAAATTCTGCTTGGAACATTACCTTTACCTTGTAAGGAACCTCTTTGTATGCTGCGAATTGCTCCGTTCCAGACACCTGACGTTCCATTCTCAACGTGACCTCTTGACCGTTGAGTCTTGATAATTGATTCTTGAACACAAAAACATGACGTTGCTCTCTTTGCGTTGTATCGCTACTATCGCTGTCGAACACCATGGTTAGTGAATCAGAAATGAGGTTGCCTTCTGCATCATAGAATCCCATACGTAGTGTTAAACCCTTCACTTTTTCCGTTACGGCTTCGCTCTGGAAGAAGCTGATGGTCTGGTTGTTTGTGGTAAGCTGGGCACGTTTGTTGAGAATATCAACTTCCACTTGACTGACATCTGCAACCTTCTTGATGTTCACATGGAGTACAGGAACGACAATCTCTTGTAGCATAGATCCGCCATGTACGAATCTGCTGCCACTACCTTGTTTGCGCATCCTAATCATACCTTTGGCTATCTGCACTTGCCTTCCTTCTTTCAATCCCACATCTTTGCTTTCCCATGTTTTGACAGCAGAACCAGGTTGGAGATTATTGCCGATGATAAAACGGCGAGTGTCAGTTATTACATCCCCCATGACTTTAAAGTCGGTAAACTCACTCTCGTCCAACTCCTCATTCTGATAGAGGTAGCCGTGGTCAGAGGTTATCAGAATATTCGAACCGTTGCCATTACGAATCAGCTCCACAATTTTGACGATGTTGTCAAACTCCTCTTCCGTTGCCTTGAACACTTCTTTTTCCGTTTCTCGCTTGTCACCTACAAAGTCTATCTTGTTGCTATAGATGTAGATAAGGTCGAAGTCACGGAAATAGGTCTTGGGAGAAGTTATCTCCAAAAATTCTTTTGACGAGATGGCAAGGCTCAAAGGCACCCGTGTAGAGAGAACCTTCTTGCGATTATCTGTACCCTTCGTACTGATGCCGTCTGCAAAGACTTCATCCTGCTGTTTCTCGTATGAAAGTTCTCTGTTGGGTAGTAACGCGGCCATACCTAACTGAGTATATGAAGGTTGAGTACTTAACAAGGCTGGTTTCATCGTTGTTACCATGCGGCTCATCTGCGCAATGCGCTGCTCCATTTCTACCATGGTCTCATAGCGGAGTGCATCGCTGATAATGACAAATAGTTTATTTCCCTTCCTTACATAAGGTGCAACATGATACTCAAAGAACAAGCGCTGCGACATTACATTGTCAATTCGCCATTGTGTCATACTGTCAACCAGAGGTTGCCACTTCTTGGCAAGTTCCATCAGGTAACTATTGGTGTACTTGCGCTCCACCATCTTAGTTACATCTGCCAGCAGATTCTTACTTTCCGAAAGTCGTTCCTCTCTGAAGTAGTGACGGTAGTGCATGTCAACGGTGTAGAGTTCACGCTGATACATCTGGAATCCATCTTCGGCAGAATTGATATGAAGGTGTCCTTTCTGCATCTTCTGGTCAATGTCTTCCATCATACGGCGTGCCTCTAATAGTGACTTGATAGTGTGTGCTGCAACTGAGAAGAATATCTTATGTTCGCGTTCATCCACGATAGATTCCATCTTCTCTACAGGCATAGTGCTTTCAAGAACCTCATTCTGAAGATACATGGCAATAATCTTATCAACACAAGGGAAGGTCTCTACCATCACAAGTTGGTCTATGTCATAACCCTTAATCAGATTATAAATGCCAAGTTCGACCTCCAATCTCTCTGCCCATTGTTTGTAGAGTTCTCCGTACTGACGGCTATCACGCCAGTCACGCATAAAGATATGCGCCTCATTATGGAGTGTACTGCCCTCAAAATGTTGATTTATATCATCATTGAAGAGTACAATGAGCAGGTCTTTTATCTGATGTTGCTTGTCATAACCAAAAGTTAGTTTCACCTCCTGCCAGTACGAACCAATAAGATTGTATTTCGTTAGTTTGTCGAACATATCCGAACTATCAACAAAGCATTCATTGGCAAGGGCAAGCGTCAGCTGATCACAGGTAGGTTCTGTCTTACAGACAACAGCTTGCATCTGCTTCATCATATCGTCAACATTCATATTGGAGCGCAGTCGTTTGGTCAGTCGTTTGCGGTTATCAGCAATCTTGAAGAATTCCAAGTGCCCGTCAACTACCTTTTCTTTCAGCTCCAATGGTATGCCACACTCAGCCGCATAGAGTGACCCCATGTCAGCAGAGAATGGTGCTGCCATCATCTGAAGGTCAAGAAGCCAGTTGTCTTCATCTTCAGGCCTCGCTTCTGGACTATATACTATAAAGCCTCGTTCTGGCTTTTCTCCTTTCAATATGCGATATTTCAGAGAAAAAGCATTGTTTTGCAAAGTCAGCACCTTTACCCCAGGTATGTCGAGCGAATCTGCAAAAAGCTGCATGTGTCCGCCTTCGTCATACCAGAATACGAGACCGTACCTGTCAATGAGGTCGCTTAATACCTGTTGTATCTTCTGCTGTGTTGAATCTGTCATATTTTCGTATCTTGCAAATGGAACCTATTTATTTACAAAACAGACAGTTTATTTAACCATTCCAGCCCCTTCTCCGTTAACACATACTTCTGCTGCGGATGGCGAGGATTTTCTGGATGCGTCTGTTTTACGAGGCTGGCCTCCATGAATGGATCTATTATTTGTCTGACAAACGTCCTTCTTGATGTGGCAGAAAGAGTCTCCATTAATTCTGCAAGAGATTTCTCTTCCTTACAATAATCTAACATCGTGAAAATTTGCTTGGGCAGTACTTGCGCAATGCTTGGGCAAGCTCGGAAAAGCTTCTGGAAAATCTCAGCCGTAACACCTTCATTATCAGCACTATTTACTTTTTCATTTACTTGGGCAAGCATGGGCAAGCTTGTCTCATCAGGCTCTTTCACTACAACGCTAAAAGCCGTCAGATAACTCACATTAAACTCCGCTGCCGGGCTATTGTTTTCCCTGAGTAAATCCTGCACCTCGCCTACACCATGATTGAACATATTCACATAGTTCAGAGTCTTCATCATCTCTGCAACTACGCCATTGCGGTAGTCGTTCACATGAGGAAAGTTCTCTGGTCGCGCCTGACCATACAACCCGCCAGGGTTCATTATCTCTACATGCGTATCATACTGATACAATCGTGTAGGCATATTCGACTGGTAGTCGCGGTGCATCACGGCGTTCATCATCAGCTCGCGCAGAGCTTTGTAGGGATAGTTGCGCACATCTTTCTCTCTCAGCGTACTGATGGGCACAGGCCGCTTGGTCACTATGGCATTGTCGATGAATTTCTCCAACTCAGGCAACATCGTATAGAGGCATCCTTCAAATCGTCGCTCATTGAGAATCATGCTTCCGTTTGTCTCGCCCTTGAAGCGAACAAACTGAATATATGCACCAGGCATGAAGTATCTCGGATTCTTGCCGAACATAATTAGTGCCGCGTATGTGGGACAATCCCATTGCATGTTGAACAGGCGCAGCGATGCCAACTGCTGCTTCAACGATCGCTGTTCCTTGGCCAGCACTTTTGCATCGATTGCCTTGGGCAGGTATTCCTTTACGATGACATCTGTGTCTATATCGTCTATGGTTGCCTCTCTGCATGGACGTGTATCGAAGGTGGGCAAACTTGCAGCACAACGTTCTGCCAATATACGCTCTTCTTCTGCACTGGCAATATCTCTTCTTGGCCCAATTCTAATAAACGTGCGTCCACGATAGCGGACAGGTGTGTCAAACGATGGTGTGACTTCCACCACCAGCACGTCACCTTGTTCCGTAACGACTTTCTCAGTACTCATAACTGGCAATGGCAGGATATTACCGTCAGAACGGATACCGCTTATCTTCTTCATCAAGTCGTCATCCACCTTCAGACCATCTATTTCACCGTTGTTCCTTACACCTATAAGCAAATAACCTTTCTTCCTTGAACCAGGCAAGTCGTTAGCAAAGGCACAGATGGCCTCCTGGAATTTGTCCATGTTGCCTGTAGAGGTGGTCAACTCTATGCGATAGTTTTCATCTGTTGCTATTATTTCGAATAATTCTTCTTGTGTCATATCTTTGAACTTATTATTCGTCTTTAGTATCAAGTCCTTTGATTGGCTCTACGAGCGGATAGAACTTGGGATAATTTACTTTCACGCCATCATCAAGGTCGATAGTGATGCGGGCACTGGCCATTTCCACCAGTTGGGTCTCGAAGGCTTTTACCTCGCGCACTTTCTCCTTCAGTTCCTCTGCCTGTTTCAAAGCCTTGTTGTGCTGAGCCTGACTGAGGTCATCGCGTGTAGCATCGTCCTCTGCTTCGCGCAGCTGCTGCTCAACCTTGGTGAGGTATGGATGCACATAGTCGGCATGGAGCTTCGACAGCGTGTCAGACTCCAAGCGGTGCATATAGACGAGAGCCTTGAAGTGGCCTTTCTTTTTCTTTTCACCCATCTGGCTACTGAAGAGCCAGTAGATAGGACGTTTGGCTCCCTTAACGCTATACATCTGCTGGTGGTCAGCATAATAGTTTTTATAGAGGTAGTCACGCAGGTTCATACCGAGGGCTACCTTGATGAACTTCATGTTCTCATAGAAGTTTCGTTCGCCAAACAATTTTTTTACGGCAGTCTCTATACGCTGCGTAAGGTCATCGGCAAAGAAGTCCTCTTCCATAATAACGGGAATAATGCCGTCATCGTCTATCTCTATGGTATGCGTTGGCAAGTCGAGGTCTGCCACCTTCTGCCCTTGACTAGCAATGATGAGTCCTGGTCGGTCAACGGAGTAGCGTCCCATCATGCAACCCACAAGGTAGCTAATGAATTGCTTGATGATGACATCATTGTGCCAAACTATCTTGTTGTCCTCAATGCTTATCTCACCCTTTTGCAAGATGGTTATCTCGTCTAAGGGGACATCGGGTGTCAGTTCATCCTGCAAACCATAGATCTCGATGAACTTTCTATTGAGTTCTTCTTCGTTACGGTGCAGGGTGTGGAAATGGTCTTCCCACTCTGATTTATAGTTCTCAACAAGAACCTCCAGAGGTTTTAGCAAGTCTAACTGTTCCAATAGTGGATTCCGTTGGAAATCCCATGAGGTTTCATGGGAGTCCCAATCTTGTTTTGATATGGAGATATTTTGCTTGCCTACTTCTTCTATCCCTTCTGGTGCATTGTCGCAACAGGGCATTTTTCCAATCTCTCCAATTTGAATATGTCCCGCAGGGCTTATAATATTTGCGACTTCATTAAAGACTTTGGTGTTTTGCCATACTATCTCTTTTTGGAGCTGTTCATCAGACTTGTAAAAACAGCTCATACCTTGCACATCATAAATAAATCCATTGGGAAAATATCTAAAGAGAGGACCGGAAATAAGCCCCCACGAAATGCAAGGTTTGAAATAATATGAAGGATTTCGAATAACGGCACCCTTAAAAGCTTTCAATTCCTTACCATCATCCTCCCAATTAACAACAAGTTCTTGATTTCCATACCAACGTCTTTTTGCTCCACCTTTATTGTAAGGGAACCATTTTTTTCCTGAGCGAGCCGCTAACGCGGCATTTTTTTCTTTGAAGCTGGAATTGCAGAAGCCGACCTCGAACCATATGCGGAGGAATCGGTCATTGTCGGCTGTTTGTAAGCCAACACAAGGGTTGGCTACAGCCGACAATGACCGATTCCTTGTGTAGGTTGCATAAATCTTTTCTGTACCCCAAAAACTGATTGGCTCACCTTCAATATGGATAAAAGAGTTCTGGTCTGCTTCGTAGAACCACCCACAATTATGATTATTGACTGCTTCAATAGTGTATTGTTCCTTTTCGTAATGGTTCTTGTAATCATAGACACTAATATATGAACCTTTTGCCTTATTAACACTATTAGCAATTACAAATGTTACCGACTTCACTTTCTCACCTCCAATCTCTGCAAAGGCATGAGGACCAAGGTGGATAAGGGAGTCTATGTGTATAGCTGAAGACAATAAACTTTTACGGAAATCTTCATACGAAACTGTAAACATCCAACTATCCTGGTTTATCATGGCCATTTTACCACAATGAATGCTATAATCCAAGCATCTTTCCATGAAAGTGGCCATACAGTCACCTTTCGTATTGGGATATTCATTTTCAATATATTGTTTGAGAGCATCTCCCATTCCTTTTCCAAGATATGGTGGATTTGTCACCACACAATGATACTTCTTTGACAGATACTCCGCTTGCGTCTTCAACAACTTCTGTTTGAAACCGAACAGACTTGTCTCTTCTACATAAATTGCCGCACATTCCTCTGGTGTCACCTTCAGAAGTGAACCAATCGTGTCGATATTCTCAAACTGCCACATAAGCGATTTCTGCCCCCATGCGCCAGCAGAGTCAATCGTATCGCGGTCTATCTTTTCAAGAGCTATGACGTTTGGATTCACAGTGTGACGGAGATAACGACGATAGTAGGCACGGGCTTTCATTGTCAGTGCGAAACTGGCCAACTGGTAGCAACGGCGGTCGATGTCAATACCAAAGAGATTGTTTTCGAGAATGAGCGTCGGTATGTCCTTCGCCTGTTCTCCTTCCTCCTCGTACATCTTCGTGAAGAGGTCGAAGGCATAGACAAGAATATGACCACTACCCATGCAAGGGTCGAGAAAACGTATATCCTTTGCAGAATGTATGTCATCGGGTATGGTATCTGTCTGACCTTTGGGCGTGGGGATGTAGTAAGGCATAGAGTCAATCAGATGACTGTCGCGATGGAGTGTCATCCAGATACGTCCAAGACTATTCTCCACCATATAGCGCACAATCCAGTGGGGCGTGAAGAGCTGTGTGGCAGCAGCCTGCTCGTCACTCTTCAAACCACCTTTCTTCGACTTCTTGGTTTCAGCATCCGCCTTGCGGTCGGTGATATAAAACTGATAGAGCCAGCCCATCAACTCTACATTCTGACAGTCCTCATCGGTCATACCACGACGAATGTCTGTCACAAAGCTCTGATCGGAGAGCAGGTCATCGGGCAGCAGCAACTCCGTGTAGTCGCTAATATGCTCAAAGAGGAATGGCATAGGCTGAGACATCTGCTTGTTACATACCGCCACAAGGAGTTTGCGGTAGAGCTTTGCTTCAGGCAAGACCTTTTCTTCAGCCGTCAACATCAGCGCATCATCGATACTTCCGCCCATGGCATCTTGCAGAATTTCAGGGCGTGTCTGTCCTTCTGCAGGAGTGACCACCATTGGAGCATTATAGCCGTTGGCATCCATGAAGCGGAGTGCCATCACTCGGTTAAACCAGGTGTAGGCCACTTCCTCGATAACAATCTTCTCAGTCTTCTCGGCTATTTGCTTACGCAGTTCTCCAATCTCACGTTCATAACCACGCAGTTCTGCCGTATCGCCATTAAGGACGAACTGCATCTTGGTAGTGATTAGTGATATGAGCTTTGCACGTGTCTGTTGTGCGAAAGTCTTTAATGCTGATGTATTTGTTGCCATATTTATAATTTATCGTTATAAAATTAGTGAAGCATAATGTTCTTGTTCTGATCGATGAAGCCAAGAAGACGTGCTTTAAGTGCCTCTATGTAAGCTTCCACATCCTCCTTAGTTTCAAGGACGTTCTTAGAGAACTGAACATTCATTGCACTCTGCTTATTGACAAAGGTCTTAACAGGACGTGCTGGCTGAGTCGCTGTGTTACCCCCTGCGGCATTTGCCTGACGTTGGCGCTCCGCTTCTGCCGCCGCCTCTACCCAGGCATTGATGGATTTCAGGCAACGGTCGTATGCATTGGTAACATCGCTATTCATGGCAATGAGATTACCAATGAAGCGTTCGCTCTGAGCATTTGCTTTCAATGCGGCAAACATCGCTGTTACCTGACTCTGCTGTGACGCTTCGAGAGTTGCGTATGCAGAGAGTGCCGTGAGTGTAGCCAACTTTGCATCTATCGCAAAGATAACGGCATCACGTTCGGTATTTTGACGAGTCTGAATCTCTGTGCTGACGGCATCGAGTGTTTCCTTTGCCTTGGTCATCAGTTTCCAAGGTTCCTTTGCCTCATAGATATCGTCGAGCGTCTTGGTGAGTTTCTGGGGTACATAGCTGAAGTTGGCCTGATTGCCCCTCTTGGTCGTATCGATACGCTTGAAGATATTGAACTGATTGCCCTCGACAAACTCACTGATAACATCTGCCTCGTCAATCTTGCGGTCGATGGCTGCTTCTATCTGACCAGTCTTATTGTAGAGAGCAGGATATACACATCCTGCTAACTGTTGGAACTCAGGTAGAATCTGCTCAAGTGGCTTAGTGAATTCAAAATTGTTCTGATCCTTGATGCTTCGCAGTTCAGAAATCACCTGATTAAGTCGGGTAATGAACTGCTGATGCACTTCTTTGGCACTCTGGGCAGCACAGCTCTCATCATTGAAGAACTCCTTGTAAAGACCCTTCAATTTAGCTATCTGTGAAGCAGAAATCGTTTCCTCAATATCAACGAGCAATACAGCCTGTGCGTTGCTGTTAGTCATATTGAAGTAAAGGTCACGGTCTGCAACAGGACTGCCATTTGAACGGAATGAAATCTTATCCATCTTGTAGAGCTTCGCAAGAATGCAGAGTGTTGCCGTCTCATACCAGCCGTATGTGTTGCCTCGGAAGTGCTCTACGAGATCTTTCACTTTCGAGCGGATGCTGAGCTGCTTGTTGCGGCTGATCCAGTTGAACACCTCCTGCTCACAGTTACCCATTGTGTAGCCGAAGGGACCTGTAGCATTGGTATCTGCGATAATCTGTTTGAGCATGGCATCATCGTATTCAATGGTCAGCATCTTCAGATTTGTATATACCTGTTCAACGAGCTTTGCCATGGCTTCGTTCAGACGACCTTTAATGTCTGTCTGACGAATATCGGTAATCTCCTGTCCTCCCATATAAAGACGTGCACCCTTAGTGAGATTGGTCAGACGGGTAACAATGTCTTCACGACGGCGGGTGTTCACACGACGCTTGTCTGTGACAATCTGCTGGCGATAGCCGTCCTGATTGGCAGAAAGCAAACGAGTGAGGCACTTGTCGGCTTTTTTGAACATAGCAATATCCTCTGCCATGTACTTGTCCTCGTCGAGAACTACGAGCAACTGGTCTGTATGCCCCATAGAGTACATTAACATAGCCTGTTGGTCGGTAGTAGGAAGATTGTTGAGCGGTGTGATGAAGTGGATATACATCTCTGCATCACGTCCGTCCTGCTGCTCATCGACGATACGACCGTAGGAGAAAGTCTTGAATGTGGAGAGTTTAATCTTGTTGTCTGAGAAAATCTCGTCACGGAACATCTTCTTCAGCTCGTTGTTGATGGCATCCGGCTGAAGTTCCTCGTTCTTAATCTCGGTCTCGATGTCCTTTTCCTCGTTGGTCTGGTAGTGGTACTCGTCATTGGCACCCTTCTCAATATAAGAGGTATGAACAAGTTTGTTGAGCGCTTCCTGAATCTGACTTTTGTACTCGGGAAAGTCGGTGTCAAGAGTCGGGAGCATGATTTTGGTGATATTGTCAACAGTAGAAGGGAATCCCTTGACGTATTTGACAAGGAAGAGAGCTTTCAGCACCTTCAATGCCATTTCGTCATTGAGCGTGCGCTCTGCCTGTTGGATGTCAGACTGTACCTTCGTCTGGAGGATCCCACGGATGCCTTCATACATGTCGCAGAACTGAACAATCTGCTCCAAATCTTTGTCCTTATAGGCTTTTGCCACTTCTTGCGTAATGGTCAGAAGCGAACGCTCGCCCACGGACTGCTGCTTGCCACTGAAGGCATTGTTCTTGGAAAGCTCGATGATACTGCGCTGCAACAGGTCAAACTGATAATCGATGAATGGGAAATCGTTGGCAAACTGTGCATCGGTCTTGTAGGCACTCTTAAACTGGCTATTGTCACCAAAGTTGAAAAGGCTCTTGATGATGTTCTTCTGACGGTCATAGACTTGGCATAGCAGCTGCTGTGGCTCTGGATTCTTCTCCAGCAAGCGACGCTGAATCACCTCGTCGGCATTGGCACTGGTAAGGTTGATGCGTGTGGTAAAACGTCCCTGAATACGTGAGAAGTCGTATTCCTGCTGTTTCTCCAGATTGCCAAGGGTGGCATCGATATCCATCTGCGAGGTCACAATGATGGAAGCACGGCCATCAGTCTTGTCAATAAGTCCTTCGGCAATGGTCTGGAGGGAGAGCATACGATGCACATCCTTTCCGATGAACTGGCCAACCTCATCGACAAAGAAGATGAAGCGGCTACCCGGTGTCTGCTCTGCAAGGTGTGCCTTGACGAGAGCCACGAAACCGTCAATATCGAGCGTGTATTTGCTAATCTGTGTGGTGATGTTGCTCTGAGCTTCTGTCTCGCTGATACCTTCCATCTCGGCAAAGAGCTTGGCGAGGTTCTGTTTCTTTAAGAGAATAGATGGACGGTCTTCAACCCATTCCTTGCCAAAACGGGCTTTATACTCAGATTTCAGCCATTCGTACTTACCTTTTCTGGCAAAGTATCGCTCTATCTCTGCAATTTCAGGCTTCTTATCATCAAAGCCAAGTTTACGGTTGAACTCCTTCAGGAAGATGTTGAGCACAGGGTCAATCTGAGCCTTGCCGATGCCGTCAAGTTTCTCCTGAATGTTAAACAGCACACTTTCGGTTGGAATACGACATGCCTTCTGAATATCTCCCTTCAGTTCAAAATCGTCACCTGCTTTTTCGGCAAAAATGTCAGCACACTTGCGACCATCCACCTCCAACTCGTTTTCGAGGACGTAGGAGAGAATCTTCAACAAGTGGGATTTACCACTACCGAAGTCACCGGAGATCCAGACACAAGTAGGTTTCTCTGGTGGCACTAATGTTTTGAACAAAGCAGGAAGCAACTGAGGCTTTTGCTGTTCGGCTGTGATAACATACTCGGTCACTTCGTTAGCAAGCTCTGCCTTGCTATCTGCCTTAATAACACCATTGATATTACGGGTAATGTCCTTTGAATAGATTTGTTGCTGTATCATAGGAGTTCGTTTTTAGATCATTTCATTAAGATTATGTCCACGATAATAGTTCTCGTCTGAGATTTTACCAAAGAGTTTCAGCTGAAGATTGTTATATTCTCCAGGGAAAAAGAGTATGAGATTGCACTCATCTGTCAGTTCGTCAATATTGTTGAGGATGCCATGTGAACGAACGAAAGGATAAACGTTGCCCACGCCACTGATAAAGGCATATTGTGGATGTGCCTCCACAATTGCGTCCTTGATTCTCGGAATGATGATTGACTTGATGTCAAGCACACTGTCGAGTGTTGAAATGATGTCCTCACGCTCTATCTCTTGTTCCCCGTCCAAAATGGCATCAAGTACATCTGCTTCACGAAGGATGTCCATACAAAGGTCATAGAGATTGATGGATACAGATGTTATTCCCTTCTTTTGAAGTCGGGTAGAGAGTCGCTTTATCTGACTTTCCACATCCGATTGTAACTCCGAAGGAACTGGCTGGATAAACAGCGGAAGTTCACCACCAAGGTTCTTTCCGAACTCTGGAGATATAAGTTTGTTGTATATACCCTCGAAAAGGGTTTCTAAATCAATCATCTGGTTATGCATAGAGGTCTCTGAGATTACTTATTTCGTTATCGGAATAGAGATAGATGGCAAGCCATTTAGGATCATCACTCACGACAAGTCGCTCGACGGTCTCGGAAAGATAAGGACGACGAAGGATGCCTGAGTTTATATCTTCAATCAGTTCTGTCTGCACCAAGATGCGGAAGGTGACTTGGCGCATTTTATAGACTGTGTCTTCTGACACCTGCTCCAACTCTGGATGTTCATACTTCTTCTCGTTGTAGAACTCATTAAAGTTGGCATGAGTCACTTTCTCATACTGATTATAGAAGCAGTCACGGACATTCTCTGATATGAAGTCATAGATAAACGGATGCGCCTTGCAGATGGCAAGCAACACCAACTGACGGCGAATCGCCACAGTGCTATTAACCAACATTTCAAGTTCGGCCTGATTGAGAGCTTCAAGTCGTTGCTTCATCAAGGCAAAGTAACGCTGATTGGAGGACATCTTTTCTTTCTCCATCAGGTTCTCTCGGAATGTTCTGTCCTTTGTGCGCTCCCAATCACCCTCACACTCCAGCAGAACCTCTGCCACAGCATAGGTTTCATTGAGCATCGCGGCACCTGCGGTGAACGACATGTTATATGTACGAGTTACTTCCAATGTTGCTTTCTCCTTATTCCTTATTCTCTACTTCTGGTTTCTCTACTTCGACTTGATCAAAGCGAATGAGTTCATTCACGTCAATTTCAAGAATCTTAGAAAGCTTAATAAGCATTTCCAAGTTCGGTTGTGCAGAATTGGTCACCCATTTCGATATGGTTGCCTGACCAACACCCAGTTGCTCCGAAAGCCATTTATTTGACAGGTTCTTTTCTGCAATGACTACTCTGAGTCGGTTGAGATTCTTATTTTCCATTGTTACCAAATTAAATTGGTGCAAATATACCAAAATTATTTGAAAATAATTTCTAATTTGGAAAATATTTTTAGATTTCGGTCATTTTTTTCAGATTTTAATACTCATTTTCTATAAATTGAGCAATAAAGCGACCCTAAAAAGGTAATATATCTCTTCAAAAACCTTCAAGGCTCCTTCTTTCCTCTTCTTGGGGTATTCTTACCCTCTTCTTACCCTTTCGAATCTCTCGGCCACCTCTCGACTCTGTCTGTGCTACGCCTACCGAACACCTACACTACGCCCTTGCTACGACCTACGAACGACGGTGCAACCACCTTGCTACGTAAATGCAAAAATCGCCCGATATGGACGATTTTTACTACTAGTCATTATGGAACATACAACAGCACCCATTCCGCATACCGTCGCCGCTCGATAGACGGAATCTTCTTGCCTTTCCAGCGGCAGAACTGAACATAGTCGGACTTGAAATCACGGATTCCGGCCTCGATCTTCTTCAGGAGGGTGCTCTTGGGATATTTCTTCTTGCAGCCCAATATCCTGTATGGCCCGACATTATAGGCTAAAGCCGCAAGCAGAAGGGAGTCTTTGCCGTATGCGCTGAACATACCACAGAACTTCTTTAAGTCCTTTCGGAGCAGCAAATCTGCCTCTGCAAGCGACATATTGGAAGAGTAATGCTCACCTGGTAACAGCTTGTGACCATAGCCGACGTATGGGTAATCCTTCTTGCGGTGCATTCCTTCATAATACTTGATGCAGCACACAGCTCGCTCAAATGGTGGCAAGCTGAAGATGCTGTTCTTGGTCTCTAATTGTTGTGTTTCCGAAGGCTCACGCGCCTGAGCATTCGCATTCAGGCTCATGGCTATCAGATTGTATAATACTATTGTTATTATTTTCATAATCAGCGTACTTTGAATTTATTGATTTCGTCTATCATATTCTTCACATCGAGGTTTACGGAAACGAAGTTCTGGTATAGAATACGTTCCTTAGCATCAACGGAAGGGAAAGAATAAAACTTAGGAATCGGGTATTTCTCGTAATCTGCTTCTTCCTGCTGTATCTCCTTCATGTCGAAGTCGGTCTTGCAATAAAACTTTGATGTCTGGAACTCGGCACTCTCCTGGATGTTCATGGAGTCACCACGTCCAGTCTTGGTTTTGATGAAGTCGCGTGCAGACTGACCGCATATCCAACCAGTGGGCATGTCGGAAATCTTGGAGGCAGGAACAAGACTATCCATATTCTCATTGAGATTGATGGAGGTCTTGTCACGGTCGATGGTCACACCTTTCTTTAACTGAACAACCTTTCCAAAGATGTCGTTACTGAGCCATTCGAGGGTTTCCTTGGCTCTGGCAGAACCACTGACCACATTACCAACGGTCGTGATGACCTTCTGCATACCGACTTTGCCATAGTCACTTTCCAACTGAGGGAGTTCCTGAAAACCAAGTGCCACACTGACCTTGTTGCTTCGGGCAGTACCGATAAGGCGGTCTATCTTATGGAAATAGAGGGTCGGCAACTCATCGACAATGATGCTGACAGGAATGTTCTTACCCTGACCGGTATTGACACGAGTGACAAGACGGTTCAAGATAAGGGCATTCAAGGCTCCGATGATGCTCTCCATTTCGGGGTCGTTGGCAATCAACAGGTAACTGGGATTGGCTGGGTCTGACACCTTCAGGTCGAAGTCATCGCCATCCTTGTGGAATATCCAGTAGGACTCTTTGGTGGCCAGACGTGAGGTATAGACACGCAGCGTACCAATCATACCTTCCAACTGCTCCATAGCCTTGTTCTTCATGGCTGTCTGGAACGGACCAAGAAGCGGTGCTACCTCTGGGTCGGTTTCCAGCACCTCGAAGATGGTCTGATAGTCAAGATTGAGGAACGAGAGAATATGCGGCATGTCGCTGTACTTGCCAAGCCAGTAGTAACTGTCGGGGCTGACCTCATTGTGGTTGGCATCAAAGACTCGTCCTGTCGGCTTCGGACGATGGGTCTTTGGCTCTTCGGTCATCTCTGCTTCTAATGGTTTGTTGGTCTTCTTGTCATACGGAACCTTTCGGTAGTTGGCGAAGAAGAAGATACAAGCCGCAAGGAAGTTGACGGCAGAAGTCTGGAAGAACTGGTCAGAACCGCCACCACCCTCTTTCTTGCCTTTCTGCAGAGATTCGAGCAAAGTCTCTGCTGTCTCACTGGCAGCGGCAAGGTTCGGGATGTATTTGAGCTGGATAGGATTAACCCGTCGGCTGTACTCCACGTCCACAAAGTTGATAATGTTGAACTTGCAGCCCTTGGGGACTTTGCCAGCTGCAAGGTTCTTGCGGTAATGGTAGTAAAGTTTGGTGGCCAACGTAGGAAACTTGTAGTCATATACGACCATAGCAAAGCCCTTGGCACTATGCTGACGGATGAACGGCTCTATGATGGAGAAGGTCTTACCAGAACCAGGAGTACCTACGACCCATGTACCACGGAACGGATTCACGATATTAACCCAACCTTTGCGGAACTTCGACTTATAATAGTAGCGCATGGGGATATTCACGCTATACTTGTTCTCAATCAGCTCCTCACATTGCTGGAAGGACTCGTTCTCGAAGTTAAAACGGTCTTTGAGCAAGCCATCCTTCAGGAACTTGCTGATGTTGTCGAGTGCCACATGAATGAGGATGGTTCCCAGTATGGAGGCTGCCATATAGAGCCAGATGTTGAGAGCTATCGTATAGAAGCGTGTGTCCATGCGTGTCTTGAACAGCCAGATAGACACAAGTGTAACGATAAAACCGCCGACCAAAGGGTAAAGCACCTGACGACGGGCATCAAACTCGATATGCTTCTTGTTGCGAGTGCCTATGCAGGTGATGCAGATGCAGAGGATGGTGGCCAGTTTGCTCCAAACGAGATTGCCATCATGGTAGATAAACCACCGTTTCATGCGGTCGTGGACATCGCAGACGATACCACCCCAGTAGTCAAGCAACTCCGGGTCTATGGCATACTCGAAAAACTCAACTACGAGAGAGACGTAGATGAGTGTTCGGAATATCTTATAGGCAGTCTGTAGTTCTTTGGTTTCTTCCATTTCTGATTATCTCTTGACTCTAAGTTAATTGTACAACGTGATGATCGGTCGTATTTTATGCGACTCAATTTTGGGTGTTTCCTGTAATGCGCCTGATGCCAGAGAGAAGAGCCAGGCTTTGGCTGACTCCTGCCCACTGACCTCAGTAGAACTCCAGTACCAACATTCACTTGGATCTGCTGAAATCACGTCGCCACCGCATTTGCTGATGTAACTGTTGACAGCAGCCCGTGAAGCATAAAGCAACTGGAGCTGGGCGACGGATGGTATATAGGCACTCTGACCATACTTCCACATGGCAAAGACGGAATTAGCTGCCGGAGACATGCCAGAGGAAAACAAGGCATGGGTATTGGTATTGCCGTCAAAGGCCGTTGGATTAGCCGAGGTATTCTGCTTGACACCGAGACTGTCGCAGAAAGCGGACTGCTCTATGTCCCACAGATAGACAGCATAGCCTGTACCTTCCGTCTTACCATCCTGATTGACATGGAAAACCACACCAATGGGAGTCTTGCCCTTGCTGACCACATCGTCATAACGGACAATCTCGCCATCGGTACACAGAATGTCACAGGTCTTCATAGCTGTATCTGGAAACTCTATGTGTTCGTCACATGAGGTCAAAGTGGCTGTAATGCCGAGGATGGCAACAGCTGCATGGATATAATACAATATCTTCATCTTGAATACTATTTTAAGGTTGGAATCTTGAAACCTATCACAATTCCCTCTCGGAACAGGTCTTTTCGGTCGGGAACCATTAGGTCACACTTGGCTTGCACGTACATCACCCATCCTTTTCGGAGAGCGAAGTTATGCTCATATCCCACATGAAAGCCACCAAGGAACTTGTCGGTATTACTGCCGACGCTTGCACCTATACGAAGGTTGCCATAGTTGTTGCGTCCACGTACCACACAGGGTTTGTAGGCTACACCCACACCCCATGTATTGTAGTTCTTCCAGAAGGATTCGGGACAGATATGACCACACGACTGGCATTCGTCCCATTTGAGATAGCCATTGACAAAGTACTCCCAGACATTGTGATACTTGGTCTCATGTTCCCATGACAAGGTGGCATCAAGGCCATTCTCATAGAGAAGTCCCATGCCAAAGGATATACGGTCGCTGTGAGATTGGGCAACAGCTGATGCGGACATACAGATGACCGCAATCATAGACAATAGAATCTTCTTCATTGCTTATTCCTCCTTCAACAATAAAGCATTAAACGAATCGGCATAGAGCACATCCTCATAGTCAATATTGAGGGTAATGGCTCTGCCGCTAATCTGCTTCTCAGACAGTTCGATGCTGAGTACCTTGTCATTCGGGAAGGTCATCTTCTTCAGGACAATGACATTACGATAGCCGTACTTGAACGTCTGACTCTGGTCAAGAACAAATGCCGGAGTGAGTTCTATCATCTGAGCATTGGTGGCCTTTGACTGCTTCTTATCGGAGAGCTTCACTCGCAGTTCATCAATATCAAAGCGGATGTTGGTGCGGTTCTCGATGGAGAAGTCTATGAAGAAATACTCCCCTACGCTATAGATGTTATTTAGGCGCATGGTCATACGATGTTGCTTGGTACTGACATTGCGGATGCGAGCTGCTGAGTTCCATATTGAACGTGCATACTTCGCCATATCCTCAGTGGACATGCTGACTGAGGGATTGTTGTAGGCAATCCTCTCCTCTGGCAATATCTGCTTGTCGGTAACGGCCTCCTGCAGTCTGGTCGTGTAGATAAGTGCATACTGGCTACGGTAACGCTCTGTTACGATGGTGACGATGGCAAGTACATCACCATCTGCATGAACCTCTGCCCCTTCCTTGGGTTTTAGACGGATGGTGTTGTTGATGGGCTGGTCGCCAACAACCTTGTCAGTACTGATGTCAACGAAGCGGACTGGTTCGGAAGCCGTAATGACAGTTGTCACCTGTTCGTTTACCGTAAGTTGTTCCATCTCTTCATAGGTTTGCTGTGCCATTACTGGAGCAGCAGACAGGGCACCCAACAGGAGTGCGCCAAGACTTTTGATTGATTTCATATACATTGCTGAATTAGTATTTTTGACGTTATTTATTCTTTGTTTCTCTGCCGTTGATCAGATACACGAATGTGCCGTACTTCAACTTGGCAGAGTTCTTCTTGATTGACTTGCCAAGAGCATTACTGGTCTTCTGGACGATGTTACTGATGGCCTGATTACCCCATTGCGTGAGGGCATTGCCTCCAGAGGTGTTGCTACTGGTGAGCGACGATGTGTTGCTCATGGCTCCAGAAGCCACGTCCTTGCTGGTTTCACGGAAACTGCTGCTTGGCACATAGAGACCTTCAAGGCCGTCTGTATCATAGATTGACAGGTTGACCTTGATAAGCTCATCGCGTATCAATATGCTCTTGACGCTTCCTTTCACACGCTGACTGCCGAAGCCGCTCATCAGGGCATAGATGTAAGTTCCCTTGGGAACAACCACTTCATTGATCTCGATGTCATCCAGAAGACGGAGGCGCACTCTGCTACCATCCACAGCCTTGACATTCTCATCGATGATGGCCTTGATAAGATTGGGTTCCTCATCGGCATTTGCAATGGTATTGAAGTAGTCAGATGTCACTTTGACTTTCTTCACCACCTCCTGAGCTTCGTCATCTTCGCTCACGCCTTTTACGGCACGTTCATTGACAGTCAGCTTTCCTTCTGCTTTCTCCTTTTGGCCACCAACAGAATCTGTGTTTTCAGAGCCATTATCATTGGCTGTTGGGGATTGCATGGCTTGCTGACCTTGCAGTCTTGCCTGAGCCAAGGCACGGTTCAGTTCGTCCATCACTTCTCGTTCACGCTGCTGACTGCGTGCGAGCCGGTCTTCTTCTGAGAGGCCGTTGCCGTTTGCGACTTCCTGCCCTTTTTGTGCGCTTTCCTGTAATTGTCTCTGTAATTCAGCGAGTTTCTCGGCATCTTGTGATTCGAGCAGTTCACGCTCCTCGTCGCTGTACTTGGAGTCGTAGTTTTCTTTTTCTTCATCGTTATTTCTATCTATATTGTTCATTGCAGTATAATCGTCGATACGTCCGTATGACTTTAGCATACTCTCATACTTGTTACCAATACCATCACCCTTCATCTTGGCATCTGGCAGGTCGGGATTCAAGTACTCTGTCGTGGTCATACTGGAATCCGGGATTTCGGCCTTTTCCGTTTGGAACAAGTCGATGACGAAATATCCGACGAAGAGCAGAGGAACATAGATAATGAGGGGCAGCATGTATTTCGGCTGCTTCCAGTTAATCTTCTTTAGCGTCTGTATATCCATTGTCTTTTTTGTTTTGAGTTACACTTTCTTGAAATTCACTGTTGATGCTGGACGGCATACAATGAGCTGAACTGATGGCTTTCCGTACTCGCCGATGGCGGTTCTTTATCATTTCGTCCTGTTGCTCCACGGCACTTCTGGGCTTTCCTGTATGATTCCAGACACGCCCCATGCGGTAGAGGTTCATACCGAAACTGAGGATGATAAAGCCAAAGACGATGATAAGGAATGCCTTGGTGTGCTTGTTGGCGAATTCCTGCACCTTGGCAGCGAACTTGTCCAACTTGCTCCACTTTGCGAACCGTCTGCCTGCATCAACATCCCTTTCGTACTGTTCTTTGTACAGAGGATCATCTTTGTCGGGCATCTTCTCGCCCATGATGAATTTCTTCCAACCTCCCATAGCCTTGTACGATTAGTATGTGTTCTTGGTTTTCTGCTCAATGTCCTTATTCAGGAGCGTTCGCCAGTTGGTGATGAGAAGGCCATGAGGATTGTTGTCCGTTCTCGGCACCCGTTTCAGCTGCCCTGCCGTTACAAGTTCTCGCATGAGGATGCTTGTGCGTCGCTCAATACGCTGACGACCATAGTAGGTGAACTCCATGTTGTCCTTGTTGAACTTGATACTGTCACAGAAGATGCTGAACACGGCACTTGTTCCCATGATGTTCGAGTAGAAGCCTTTCTCCTTCAGGGTGTTGTACTGGGCAAGACCAGTCTCATCGACGAGGTACATGGCTTTCTCGGTCGTGTACTTGATGTACTTGTCATCAGGGGCAAGCGTAAAGAAGAACTGGTGGAACATTTCCACATGGCTCTTGGCTTCTACGTCAAGCGTCTCTTCCATCGTGCTTCGATTCACGAGGATAGGCACATTGCCGTCAAGGACATAGACCTTCTGGTGGGCATCATTGACCATCGTCCGAGCCGTCCAGATACTGGAGATACTGATGATGACACATCCCGTTAGGAAGAGTGAACAGATAATCAGCACCAACTTGATTTTGTTTTCGAGATTTTTTATAACCATAATAGCTGTGATATTTTGAATTGTATTACATTGTTTCAACCATTTACAGAACCTTGCCTACCATGCCCTGTGCGGACATCTTGGCTTGTTGTGCCACACCTTCACCGAAGTTTCGGGTCGAGAAGGCTGTCTCACCTTCAGGAATCATCCATGCGGCAAGGTCTGGAACCAAGTTCAGACACTTCATGGCGACAATACTTGCAGCCATCAGATAACCGGCTGAGAAGAACGAGTTCTGAAGGTATGCTGCCATCGTCTGCTCACTCTGGGTAATGGCCATCAGGTTTTCTGCCTGGATATTGAGTACCACATCAAAAAGTAACAAGACATAGAAGCCGACGAAGTAGAGCATCGCACCGTAGAAATGGACTGTCAAGTAACGGATAAGCCACTTTGCCCACGAAGATTCCCATTTGGGCAATAGGCTGAATGCCCATTGTATAGGCCCGAAGATGGTGAGCATACCAAGCAATATCTGCTGGCAATAGATGGTTGACCACCATCCGATGCGGAACACTATCAGGGCTATGAGCATGATAATCTTGTCAAGCCCAACTACTGCACCTGTCGTTAAGGAGGTGAACCAGAGTTTGCTGGCATTCTCCTCCATGTTGGTGACTTCATCGACACCCGCCTGTTCCATTGTACTTTCTATCAGATTGGGGTCAGACGTGCCTGTATGGGCAACATCTGCCTTGGCCTGAAGGTCTGTGTACATGGTGTCTCTGGTATAAATCAGCTCCTGGATCTCCTCAAACTTATCCTCAATGATGATGGATTCTGCCTCATAGAGGTCATGCGTATAGGAGCCTATACAGTTTGGAATATAACTGAGGAAATCGAGGAAGCACCAACTGCTGCCACTATTGGTAATGCCTGTGTCAGCCGGTGGGTACCACCAGCAAAGGATGACGCTGATGACAAGAGGCTTAAAAAGCTTCATGATGTCCAGCGGCTCGTGCTTCACCATCATCTTGTAGGCCATTCCTGCCGCCACAATGATGGAGAAGAGTGCGGCGAGTGCCATACTCATCTGCAATATCCACCAGAAACTTCCTTGTGAGCCTGTAAAAGTAGCGTCACAAAGAAACTCGTTGGTCTGGAATATCACATCATCAATCTCTTCTTCGAGGATGTTGATACCAAAGTCTGATAGTATGCTTGTATCTGCCATTGGGTTTACTTGTTTTGAAATATGTCAATAATTTTTATTCATCTACTGTGATTGTACCATTCGCTGGGTCGGAACCTCCATTGGAAGAGCCATTTCCATTTTGGACTTTCCAACCTATATCGCGCCATCTGTTGTATGCAGCTCTGGCGTATGTTCCATTGCGGTTAGGTCTGGAGCTGGTTGCTTCAAGCAGTTCCTTGGTCTTGGTTCTGCTGTTCAGCTTGACAATGTACTTGACCAACGTCTCGTTCTGCTTACAGATGTCTGCATAGATGCCAAGGTATTCTTTCTTTCGCTGAGCATTGGGCATGTAGGCATCTTGTGTTGCTTTGATGGCACATTGGAAGATGTTATAGTAGTCGTTCCATCGCTCCTTTTCTTGGAATGTTCCTCCTGCGTTTACAATGCGGTTGATGTTATTCTGAAAATCATTCAACTTATTTGTTATCTTCGTTCCTTCGGCAAGCCACGCCAAATCAATCTGGCGGTCTGCTACATTGAGTGCTTCTATCTCTGCACGCTTCTCCAAGGATGCCTTGACAGAATCAGCATCTTCCACCTGTTGCCACCCTGCTACACCAGCCAGTGAGCGATAGGTAAGCTTGTTCTTTGAACCTGCTGACTTCTGGTAACTACGATGGAATACATCATAGTAGAATGCAGGAGTCAGGCCACCTGTTCCTATCTCCTGTACGGTTATCTGATTCATCTTTGCTTCGTCATGATTGTAGGTCACATACGACTGTGCATGTACTTCAAGTATTGATGAAGCAAAAGTCATCATAACAACTGAGAATAATTTAGTTACGTTATTCATTTTGCAATTTAGTTTAAGTTGAACATTATATCCTGACAACACTATTCCCTACCTAAATAGCTGTTCCTTCGCCACCGCCCGATAGCCCCATCAACAATCTCTTTCATCGTCTTGGCGCGATAGACCTGAGCCTTCCAGTAGCCTATGCGAACCTGTATATATTTCCACGTCTCGAAGTAGGCTGTATTCAGATGCTTCTTGATATTGTCCAGACTCTTGTTGATGGCATTCAGGACTATCAGGAGGTCGCTTGTCGAACAAGCTGCAGCCCCTGTCGCATATAGCACAAGATCGCTGACAGACCTGTACAGATTATCTCCTTCATCAGCTATCTTTGACAATGCCCTGGCGTTAATGGTGATGAGAAGCGTATCGGTGGTGACTATATTACCTCTCGACAAGCATTTCTCATTGAAGTCATTCAGCATCTTCTTGTAGTCAGCCACTCTGTCACTCACGGTCTCGTAGGTGTTATACACATTGAGACTGGTACGCAAGGACTGATAGAGTATATCGATAACATCAAAGGCACGGGTGTATTTATCCAACTCCTTGTTGATGTCCTTATAGCCTATGTTGGCATCGCTGCTGTAGTCATGCAACAGCTTATTGCTGGCTTCAAGAGTGGAGCGTACAAGGAGAAGGCTACGCTGCTCCTTGTGGTCGTTGATGTAGGCTTCCACAGAGACAACATCAAAGCCCAGTTGAGCCTTGGCTGACATTGGAACCAAGGTCAACAGGCAAAGTATTATGTAAAGAATATTCTTATTCCTCATAGTCATCGTCGTATTTGCCATTATAACTGTCTGAGTGCATCTGGTTGGCTGCATTACGTAGCCAACGTCTGCGACACTCTTCAACTAATGTATGTCTTCTGCCTTGCTCGTCATTGATATATGGAAGAGCGGACATTATCATGTCCACTATGGAATGCTTGTAGTGCATCATCTTCTCCAATGATACGAGGTCGGCATATATCTTGGTAAGACGGGAATCTATGTCTCTTGCTATCTCCAGTCGGTCACTTGACCATAACAGATGGTAGGTATCTTCCGAGTCATCTTCTGCTATTGGCTCGCTCTTGGCATATTCTACATTTGGCTGACAGTTGGGAAACTCCCTTGCCACTTCGGAAAGCTTCTGATTGACCATATTTGCTTTTTCCTCGTCACTCATCTCTGGATCCAGATTGAGGACTGCTATTACCTGCGTGTCGCTGTAGTTGGTGGTGAGTTCCCAAGCTATCTGGACAATGGCACGGTGAATCTTGATACCAAGGAAGTACTTGGGTCGCCTTGCTATGCTGACTGTTGCCTTGAATGTGATAGTGCCGTTAATGTTCGGCATGGTAGCTGTACGGACATAAGTGTTTCCATCCCAAGAGCCACTGCCATTCCATGAGAGATTGAAAGCGGTCTTGCAGTCCTGCATGATGGCCGGAATGCGATAGTAGTCATCGGTTGAAACTGATTCTCCTTCCTGCGCCTCCTGCTTTGCCTGTTGGTATTGCGTGAGCTGATTCTGCCAGTTGCTTTTCTCTGAGTTAAGTGAACTGATGCGGTTCTTATTGGCGTTGTACTGCTGGCGGTAGGTAGCAGCATCTTCCACGCTTGCATTCGCAATCTTCTTGATAAGGTCTGCATTCTCTGCTTCAAGGGCATCAATCTGTGCCTGGAGCATGGCAATCTGACTCTGACATTCCTGAATCTTAGCATCCAGCTCAGATGTATTCACACTCGATTCACTTACGCTTGTAGCCATAGCGCATTGCTTGGTGTGGGCATTGACACTACCGCCACAACTGCTACACTTGTACTGCGTACTTCCTTCGCTTAACTTGGCTCCATCATGGCAGGTGACACTAATAGTGGCCACCTCACAGTTCTGCAGCTTTCTGGCATCTGTTGCCTGATAGTATTTCTTGCTGTCACAACCCAAGTAATAGGTGTAGCCTTCCTCGTTGTCATTGTAGTCAGCAAGACGTGCGTTCATGCCAGCCTTGAATGCCTGAAGGTTCATGGAATAGGAGTCAAAGACATCCTCGTACTTTACCTCGGTATTGTTCCATGATTTGGTGACATGAATCTCATAGGCGTAGGCTTTGGCATACTGACCGCTACGGCTCTTGCTCAGGATGTAGGCACTACTGTAGTAGTTGATGCTGTAATAGAAGCCGTCGTTGCTGTTGTTCAGCTGCTGCACACGGCTACGGCTCCATCCAGCATGATTCTCTGAGTTCTGTAGTGCAGCCTCTCGTTCGCTACTGGTTGGCCAGTAGTTGGGGTCTCTGGTATTGATACGATACCAATGGTCACCATATAGGATGCTGTTGTCATCGGTGGGAGGATAATAGTCACACAGTTTGACGCTGCCCCTGTCCACACGATAGATATACCATCGTTGAGTATAGTACTGCCCCATACCTTCACGGGCATAGTCTGTTATCCATGAGGTAACATTATAATTAGAGAGGTTGAAGAGGTTGGCAAGACCTTCTTCACCTCCAATGAAACTGAGGATTGTGGCTCCAGCGTTGGTGCTGATGCCGTCATACAAATTTTGGGCGTTTTCAGCAATCTCCATAACGCTGATAGCCTTGTCTAAGATAGAGCCATTGAAATTGCTTTCACCAAGGATGGAGTTAATCAAATTTCCAGCTCCAGCAGATGCAAGGTTTACGCCCATAGCGTAGAGGTTATCCAAGTCCTCCTGAAGACTCTCCTTGCTGAAATTATCGCCAATATTGGAGAAGTTGTCCAGCATGGCTTTCCAGTCAACATCGCCAAGCTCTGACAGTTTCAAGATGTCTGCCAACTCCTGATTGATTTCAAGGAAGGCAATGTCTTTGAAGGACAGGCTGCTGTTTGTTACGATGCTTTCAAACTGATAGCACAGACTCTTGGTCTCTTCGCATACCTTATACAGGTATGAGCCCCAATAGAGTGCATTCTGGGGATTCTTAATCATCATACCGGCTACCGTCCATATCTTCGGCATGATCTTCATGGAAACCATGCTGTAAATACGGCGGTAGTAGTAATTTTCGGTGCTGCTCGTCCAAAGACCCAAATCCGTGAGAGCCTTACGGTCAAGGTATTTACCGGCAAAGATGCCAGCAGCAGCGACTTCTGCAGCCTGGTAGCTCTTACGGATTTTCGCCAACTGCTCTGCATAATACATCTCTGTTGCCGCCTCCGTATTGAAAGCGGCAGCCATAGCAGCGACAGTCTTCGTATCGAAATTGACGCTGTAGTACTGTGCCTTGACAGGAGCCAGGGCACAGTACATGAGAGTTATTATGAGAAGATAGCGTTTCATTATCCTTCTTCCAAGTCTTTTAGATATTTACTCCAATTTTCACCCCATAAGGATTCAATGTTTTCTTCCAAGTCTGCACTTTGCCTGTCAGCATAAGTGGTAACGAGGTTGTCTATGAACTTTTCACACATACTATCAGCCTCTGCTTTTGCAAAGACTATACGCTGTTCTTTGGGCCAAAACAAACGAATGTACCATGGCTGGCTAACCAAGGATGTACGAAACAGATGTAGTCGCATAAACTCAACATCCTCAATGGTAATCTTCATGAAGGCACGATCCGTCAACCTCTTTTTCATGTCTTTACGAACAGCATCATCGTAATGGCTAATGATTCGTCGCTTCAAGTCCTCTGTCAATGGAGGATTGCTCGTTTTTCCTTCTTCCTGAGATTCCTTGAAAATTGTATCAGCATTAACAGATCTGTCAAGCCTCTGTTCATTATGATTATGCTCAATAGAATCGGTTAAACTATCTCTTTTATATTCTTCCGCACTTAAAACCTCTTTGGCTTTAGCCTCCATTTTTTGAGATTCTTCCGCCTCTTTTTTTTCAGGATGCCTGGCATAGTATTCTGCATCGTCATAAGCAATAAGCCCCTCCTCTGTCATGCCAAGAGAAAGACCATGTTCATCCAATATGTATTTAATAAGATCAACAATGTCTTCGTCGAACCCATCTAACTTGAGCAATTCTTGCTCACTACTACAACAGATTTGTCCGACATGACATAAGTTATGACAGAATAGTTCTTTTTCCATTCGGCGTAACTGTGATGGTTTAATATCATATCTTTCAATCTGGGTAGTTATATAACCATCAATATCTAATCTTTTCATATACTTCTATTTTTAATTGGTAAATACTACTTTTTGTTCGGTTAAAGATTCAACACATGTCCGGTTTGGTTGACCTTCTGCGCAAACGGCAATGATTTGCTGATTCCGCTTCTGTCCCAATCCCGACAATAGGCTTCGATCGCTTGCTGATGACTGCATCGCAACTCTCGCTTGTAGAGTTTCAATGCCTCTTTCTCAGCTCGTTCTGTGGTGTAAGTCATGTAGCACTCATGGGGTTCTTCGACACCAAAGACTGCTGCATTCTGACCACGTCTGATGAATACCTCACGAAAGAAACTACGACCTTCCTTGTTTTCAAGTCGGTTAATCGTGAAGATCTTTCGGCAGTCCACGTCGGTCAAACCAAGGATGGCCTTAATTTCATCGAATCGTTCTTTGAACTTGCTTTGGTCAAGCAACATGATTACATCGGAGTTGTTGATGATGGCTTCCTTGACGATAGGGCTGCCTACAATGTCCTGGATCTCCTGTGTTACAACGCCGACGGAAGCCCAGAACTTACGAGCTGTCTTATACAGGTACTTGATGTACTCTGCCATCATCGGGGATGCAATGGCTTTCCATGCCTCCTCGATAACAAGCACCTTTCGGTTCTTCTTGATACGCATCTTTTGGATGAACACATCCATGATAATGAGCGTAACCAAAGGGAAAAGAAGAGGGTCATCCTTGATGGAGTCAATCTCAAACACGATAAAGGTCTCATCAAAGAGAGCTGTGTCTAAATTCTCATTGAGAGTAAGCTCGTGGTTGCCGCCTTTGTAGAAGTCCTTCAGCAGGTAGTTGTAGGTTGCCAAGTCGATACCTTCGAGGTTATTATCCCTCACAATCTCTGGAATACGTGCGGTGCTGTATTCATAGAATGTGTTGAAGGAGAGTTCCTTTACCTTGCCAGTACGGAAGTGGGCATCATAGTATTCGGTAATGACATCCTCAATGAGGTGGTCTTCCGTTTTCGTTATTCTGCCGTTGGTTCCCTTCCATATCAGCATGATAAGGTTCTTCAAGAAGCCAATCTTCTCGATGTTTAACTCCTCTCGCTTGATAGCAAAGGGATTCATCGTGATAGGATGCTCCTCGGTGTAACTGATGTACTTGCCGTTGACATAATCGCAAAGTCCCTCATAGGAGTTACCCGTATCTACCAATACGACATCGGTATTCTGCTCCCAAAGCTGGCGCACCATACTGTTGGTGAAGAAGGACTTACCACTACCAGAAGGGCCAAGAATAAAGAAGTTGCTGTTGTCTGTAATCTTGTTCTTACCTTCCTTTCCGCTGATGTCGATAGCAACTGGCACTCCCTGCCTGTCTGTATAATAGACTTTAAGAGGAGTGTCCTCACTATGCTGGATATGCTCCTTGTACATAAGGCAAGTAGCAGCATCGCTTAGAGTCAGGAAGCGGTCATAGTCAGGGTTCATCCCATAGCAGTTGCCGGGGAACGAATTGACGAACAGCTCCAACTGATTGTATGCTCTCTTGCTTATATGTATGCCCATACGACCAAAGGAGTTCTCCAGATGGTTGGTACACTTCTGAATGTCTTCGTCGATAGGAACTGACACAACAAGGTTAAAGTGAGCATAAACCAGCTGTTTGTTCTCTCTGGCTATCACGTCCTGCACTTTCTTGATGTCCTCCACAGCAATGAGGTTGCTGGGATTGGGCATACTGGCATGACGATTCTTCTTTTTGTCAAGCAAAGAGAGTTCTCGTTTCTGGTTGGGCATAAAGAGCATCTGATTGTAGATGACCGTTTCTGCCACAGGGATGTTGTCCACAAGTGACACAAGGTCAACCGGCATTGAGGTATTGTTGACCTCAATGTTGGTGTATGGACGAATGACTCCTGGGAGATTGATGCAGTCCACATCGACAAGGCTATAAACCTTGCAGCGCTTGTTGCCCATGCTGATACTTTCGTCATCCACCTTGAAGTTGGTCATCGACACAATCTTGCCAGTGAAGTTCATGGAGAAGTAACGGTCAACATAGTCTCTTGCGGTTGCACCATCCATGTAAGTGGAGTCAACACCGCTGTCTTTCAGCTGGTCTTTCACCTTGCGTATCTTCACAAGGAAATCGCGCCATTTCTTACTGTCAAAGGAGAAAAGACGGCTCTTTTTGTTTTCCTGTGTGATGATTAGATAGGTCTGAACATCAGTATAGGTGCGTCCTGTGAAATAGCGGAAGTAACTTTCGCTCAGAAACTCATGGTTGTCGTTGGTTTCGTCATGGAACTTCTTCTTGATGAAAACATCCTGCTTATGGATAGCATAGCCTTCGCCAAGAGTCTGGGCAAGAGCGGTCAGCAGATTGGTGAACTCGTAATAGTTATCAATGTTGGCCGAGTATTTCTGGACGGGGTTCTCCAGCTTCAGAATGGCAGAGTACTCGCCAGTCTTGGTATAGAGTACACCAATGCCATCCACATCCTCTACTGAGAAGTAGATGTCCTGAAATATCTTCTTGCGCTTACCACCCGTTCCAAATACCTTGACAGAGGTGAGCATACCCAAGAGGATTGCTGTAAATGCTATGATTACGTATAGTATCATTCTGTTTCGTTTCAAATGAAGGTAGGCCCATCCTGTCGAGAGGGTGAGCCTACCGATTCCACTTTATTCAAATTTCGACACACTTGCTCATTTGTTTAAATTTGAATTTAAGGAGTTTACATCTTCGTTGAGTAGGCATAGATGAACACTCCACGGTCTTCCTTCTTGGTGTGCAAGCCCTTCTTCTGCTTGAAGAAGATAAGTGCTGCACCTGCCAAGAGGGAAACAGCGAGGACTATCAAGCCAACCACAAAACCAAAGATGCAGTACGCAATGATGAAGCCAAGAATGGCTCCTCCGACGGCTATAGCCGCCCATGTGATGTAGCGTCCCTGTATTCCCATAAATTCAAGAGGTTTCTGGAGTCCCTTGAACATGGGATAACTGAGGTACTGGCTGTCTTTCGTCTCTTCTGCCATGTCGTGTTATCTATTTTTAGCCAAACATTACCTTACCGTTAGAGGCCGAAGAACAGAGGCAGAGCCTGGGCTGCTGCAACGAGGAAGATACAGGCACCTACGACCATCATGATCTTCTTCTTCACATCCTGCTCCTCGTTGTTCATGGCGATGTACACACTGATGGCACCGACTACGGCAACAACACCGGCAATCGCATAACACAACTTGACTACGTAGGGAATGTACTTTGCAATCTCCTCCGTGACGGTGGAGAGAGCATTGGTTCCTGCGGTGTAGTCACCCGCTGCGTTCTGGGCAAATGTTACTGCTGTGCCGCAAAGGAGCATAAGTGCTGCCATTTTCATGCGGTTGGGTTTGAAGATGTTCTTTGCGAACTTTTTGATTGTCTTCATTACGTTTCCTGAAGTTTGAATGTTTTACTGATAAACTTTTCACCTTATTACACAAATTTATTTCTCTTCCGGCCAGTTGAGAGTTGTTTGTTATCCTGTTTACTTATATGATATTGTAACCGAAGAATGCCGGGAACAGCACGTAGGCTCCAATCATGAAAAGGCACGCTCCTATGAGCATCATGATGGACTTTGTGATGTCGCCTTCACCTGTCTGCATCTTGATATAGATTTGCAACGCGCCTATGACAGCAACCAATCCTGCTATTGCGTATGAAAGATAGACTACATACAGCATCATGGTTACGGTATAGTCATGGGCGTTAGCCAGAGCATCAGCTCCCCAGCTGTAATCGACTCCTCCACACTTGGCAGATGCCGACATGGGCAAGAAGAGCATGATGCCTGACACAACGACACCAAGCAAATGATTGTATTTACAGATGGTCACGGACATTTTCCTTTTTGATGATTCTTGAATTCTTACGCTTCTCGTTGAGGAAGGAGTACAGCTCTTCTGCATACATGGAGTGCTGGGCTTCTGGCTCAATATCCTCCATGCCATATTCGTTTTCCTCATTTAGCTCTTCACTCGTCACCTTCTGCTTTTCCTCTGAAGCAGGGTCTGGAACAGTAGAAGTATCTTCCTCTTCTTGTGAAGGAACGCCTGGACTTGTTGGATTGATAATCCGAAGGCCATCATCCGAAACGCTGTCGGTATAGGTCATTCTACCACCTTCAATGTCGGAGTCTTCGTTGATGACTTTGGGAGATTCGACTCCTTCGTCATTCATATCCCCTACATCGATGTCCTCTTCTTCGTTCTTCTGACCATCCGCTGGCTTGGCAGTGAGGTCAAGGGTAATCATTATAGCGAAATAAATGACATACCCGAATGTGAGTACAAAAGCGAATATTGCAAATGGTGTCATTTTATATGTATGATTTTATATTTGTATTATACTTTTCATACTGACAAGATGCAGCGCATTACGCCTCTCATGCAGATTTTCGGCTGCAAAGTAACAGCGTTTTCAGCGAATAGAGAAAATTTAGGGGTTTTGAGGAGATGATATTAAATTTGTTTATGTTTATAGTATGATATTTCCGCAATAATCATACTATTAAATTGAATTAGGCGCATAATTAAAGGGAGTCCCTCTTCTCAGAGAAACTCCCCATACATAAATTATTAATCGTATGAACTGTTACTTTATTCCGGCCAGACAATCATTAAGGTCGTTATAGCCCTTATACTTATGTGATTCGTCAACGGCTGCATCAGGGTAGGCTTTCAAGATAGTCTTGGTTGCCGTTCTTCCTGCGTCATCATTATCAAGATAGCAATGGATGGAGTCGTATTCTTTCAGGTATGGAAGCAATTCCCTTACCTCGCCAACTCCATTCAAAACAAAAAAATCGCAGGACAATCCCACACAGACATCTATTCCTGGCATCCATGCTTCGATGGTTGCATAGGTGAGCATATCAAAGAATCCCTCAAATACGCAACAATGCTTCTGTGGCGTTTCCTTTGTATAGATGGCAGATATGCTTTTCTTCCCGATGCAACGCTTGTTCAGCTTGTTTCGTGCCTCCATACCACCAGCTACATTCATGAAGGCTATAGCGTAGTAGTGCTTTCCTCGAAGAGAATAGTGAACTTCCTTACAGAATCTCTGGGCAACGCCATAGTCGATACGCCTCTGAATGACATAATCACGGAGATAGGGATGTGAAAGCGGTATTATCCTTTCTATGACCGTTTCTTGATTCAGCTGTTCTTCACGCTCTGCTCGTTTGCCTTCAATCCAACGCTTCTTGGCTTCTTCCTCTTCAATCCTGGCATTGTAATCCTCATTGAAGTCCAGTTTCAAGTCTCTTACCTGCCGTTCAAGATACGACAACACCTGGTGTTCTGACCATGACGGGTTAAGCTGCTCGACAAGGTTGATGATGTTGCCGCCATTCTTGTAGGTGTTGCCAAAGTCACACCATAGGTTCTCAGTGGTATTGACAGCGAATGACGGAGTTCTTTCCGAACGGAGTGGCGAACAGAAGAAATAGTTCTTGCCTTTTCGGATTCCTTCCCCGTAATTATTGTTTCGCAACCACTGAAGAATGCTGATCGATTTGATTTCATCTATCGTCATAACATATTCAAATTAGTGTGCGTACATGTGCGCGCGCGTATGTGATATATATACCCTTTAAACTTAAACCTTAAACCTATTCGTCTGTCTCTGGGTTAGAAACATCAAAACTCTCTGATTTATAGACATATTCATCGCCCTCTTTGACAACAATGCCTTTGCTTGAAAGAAGTTTAAGTAGATTCTTGATTCCATTCATCCCTCGCTTATAGCCAGCTGCTTCGTATGCCTGTGAGACAAGTTCCACCAACTCACTATATTTTGATGGGGAATGTTCCTCAAAGAGCTTACCTAATACCTGCTGATGGATTTCATTGTCAAGGCTGACAAGAGACTTCTCTCTTGGTTTGACAACTGTAACCGACATGCTTGAATCGAGTACGGGGAGCCTGTTATCATCAATATGAAAGGCAAAAGTGGTAAACTCCTTGTCTCGCATGTGCATAGGTCTTACCTCGCTGACGCTGTTGTTCTGGTTGTTCTTGCTGATAATCAGAACCGTCTCGGCCTTGTTTTCAAGCTCCGTTCCTATATGTCCGCGAGGATTGTTGTCGTTCTTGTTCAGATGAAGAACGGTGTGTATATGGAGGTCATAAACACTTGTCCATGCCATCAAGACAGTCATCACGTCAGTTGCTTCCTTTCCATTGTTGATGTCATACATCAGGTCTCTCAAACCATCGATGATGACAAGACCGACACCTTCATACTTGCGCAAAGCATAGTCTATGACAGCAATGCGCAGTTTGGGAGTATATTCACGAAGCCCCCAGAACATGAGACGTGGATCGTCTTTTTTGAGAGACAGGCCAGAGAGCTTGTAAATGCGTTCCAGAACGGTGTGGCAATGATATTTACTCTGTTCCGTATCGAAATAGAGGATATTGCGTTTCCCTTCAGGAAGGCAAGCCCGATAATTCAATACTGTGGTATTAGTGACAGCTGCAGCAACCATCGCTGAGATATTGAATGTCTTCTTGCTCTTTGCCTTACCTGTGGAAGCACTGAAATTACCAAATGTGGCAATAGTACAATCACCCACAAACAATATCTTTGGCGGAACAGTTATATCGTCACATGCTCTGATTGCTCCTTTGGATAGGTAAGACTCCAGTTCTTCATCACTAAAACTGTCTTTGTTAAGCATAGACACTTCGAGTGACGGTTGCTCCAACTGGGTTGGTTGTTCGTCCTGTCGTTTCTTTTTAGCTTTTGGTTCCATCTTGTTCTTTCTTCTTTGTTCTGCGTTTGATGTCTTTGACAGAAATAATGCATCTGTCAAGAAGCTCTACCAGACGGGAGTCGGGAAGGTTCGTACCATCAATGCTGTTCTTCTTTGGGGTTTTCTTTTTCATTGTCGCATGAATCGTTTGGTTCTTGACTGGGAAGTTCACGAATCTCATCTGAGCCACGATTGCCGTTATTCTTTATCCACTTGATAAGTTCTTTCTTCTCAAAGAATATTATCTTGCCACGCGGCTTGAAGTGGGGTATCTCACCATTACAGGTAAGCTTATAGAGCAGACTTTGCGAAATGTCGAGATACTGACACACTTCCTTCATGTTCAGGATGTCTTTGGTAGAGTACAGCGTCTCTTCTATTGATTTGAGACGCTGGTTGATAATGTCCGGCTCAATCGTTTTCAAATCTTTGAGCTGCATCTCCAGCAGTTCTATACGTTTTTCGAGCAGTTCTATTTCTTTCTTTGCCATATATATAAGTTTTGAGTTTGAGAAAGAGGAAAATCCTCAGATTTCATTAAAGTGAGCACAAAGGTAAAAGTATAAAATGGCTCATGTCCAGACTAATGCTATATACGAACAGATATTTCGTGCTTATATAGCTCGGATGATTTCACTTGATTAGATTTATTGGCATTTTCATGCCTTTATTAGATGCTGTTTTGCTATGTATTACAGCCAAATAGTATCCATTTATGTTAAATCAAATCCGTTTAAGATTTTAGGCGGTTAGACCGCACTATTTTCAAGAAATTCTTATTACCTTTGCACCATGAAACCAAGAATTATATACAAAGGCATCAATATTGCCAAATTCAATAAATTCTTCCAAAGCGACGGTGATTGCTACGAATACCTGGCTGACATGAAGTGGAAAGGGGACTACTTCGTATGCAAGCGATGTGGCAATACCCATTATTGCAAAGGACTATTGCCTTTCGCAAGACGATGCACCAGATGCAAACATGATGAAAGTCCAACAGCAGGAACCATCTTTAATAAAATCAGGATATCACTTCTCTCCGCATTTCGTATAGTCTTTGACATGTGTACCTCCGAAAAAGGCATGTCTTCATCAAAACTGGCCGAGGAATACGGTGTAAGACAGAAGACCATTTGGGAGTTCAAGCGAAAGATACAGTTGGCATTGAATAGCCAGGAACACATCTTTCTCAGTGGTACGGTTCTCATTGGCGATTTCTGTATTATGGAACAGAATACCGGTCAATCTAAAAATATCATATTAGTGACGATGGAGCTTTTGGCCAATGGAGAGATTGGTAAGGCTTACGGGATCTTGTTGGACGATTTCTCTTCTGAGCAAATCCAGAGTTTCTTTGAGCAGCACATTAGCACAGACGCTAAAGTGTACGTCAGTAAAGAAAGAAATTATGAGCAGTATGTCACTAATTATCCTATTGAGACAATTGAAGACAACTTCTTGCTGACTCAGAGCTTTACACATGTCACGAACCTAAGGAACTGGTTGTTCGGTGTGCATCGACATATATTACCAGAATATATCCAAGGATATCTGGATGAGTATTACTTTCGATTCAACAGACGAAACAATAAGGCAAAGGTGTTTGACGAGTTTATGGGTTTGATGATGTTGCACCAAACAAATAGGAATTCAAGATAACGAATAGCACATACCAACATGTATGTTTTACAATAATAATTTTTTAATAACATTTTTAATCACAAAAAGAAAATGAAACGGTTAAAGAACACTCCCGTGCTCTCTCTTTTTGTGCCCATGCTGTGCAAAGAAAGCAGAGAATGAGCTGCCAAAAGATGAGCTTTGGCAACTCTATCGTGCTGCCTATGAGCAGTACCAGTCAGAAATCCTCAATGGCGAGAAATCTTATTCTCGGTATGTGAATGATTTCATCTACTATCACCTTCCATGTTTAAGCATTCGTGAAGCCGACATCAGACTTCATGTCATGCATGTGTTTGCCCTGAAAGAGCTTCTGGAAGAACGCCGTGACCTTGTAGATGCCTTCTTCTCAAAGGACTATTTTGAGGAGAAGGACTTTCTTCTAATGGATGCCTTGTTCAATAAAGGAAAGAGTCTTGAAGAGCCAGAACCTGTGTTTCTGGCTCATTTCAGTGATGAACAGATATGTCTCATTACTAACTTCGTCAGGTCAACAAGTCTGTTTAAATCAGAGGTGACAGAAAACGACATCAGAGATCTATTTGAATGTCGATTGACAGTTCCACTTCAGGCAACTGTCAACAGATATGTGGCCATCTTCTTTGGCAAACTACGTGAACATGGGCTTCTACCTTATTCGTGGCAGAAGATTATGGAGAACCACAAACTGGTATCATCGTCTGTCAATAACGAACCTCTGCGAGCAAGCCAGCTGCGTTGTGGACTATCGCAAGCAAGAGTTGCGAACCTTCGAAAGAAGCCGAACTCTAACATTCTTGACGAGAGCATTGGCTTTTATGATAGCTGTGACGTATTCATTAAGAAATTGAAAGAATGTCTGTAAAATGCAAGCAATCCTATTATCTGCAAATAGGGAGGCTATATAACAACTATATACGGAATCCTATATAGCTGTTATACGCATTCTTATGATTTTAAGGGGCTACCTTTGCGGCAGAATCGAATCTGGCACGGAGGTAGGCCCTCTATGCCATTACAATTAAATCATAAGTATATGGACGAGAAATCTATACTCGAATTTACAGACAAGAGTGTTACATTTGAGCAGTTTGTTGACTTCTTTGCAACGAAAGTCGCTTTAAGAATCCATCAAATAGAAAAAGGTGAGCTTGAAATTAGTCAAGCAGAAGCTTACAGGCTATTTGGGAGAGCTGACGTTGATCGATGGGTTAAAAACGGCAAGTTAAAACCTGTCAGAATTTCACCAGGCAAGAAACGGTTCAGCCTTGTTGATTTGCAGAAGTTAGCAAGCATTCAGCAAAATTACCTTTTGTAATCAAGACATCAGCAACAAAAAAACTCAGATACGGCACAAGGCTATATCTGAGTTTTTTTCTTATCGCATATTGTTATGGAACCAGTCGTTGATACATCTGAGTGAGGTTCTTATCAACGTTAGTAATCTTGAATTGAACACGAGCATTTCTTGTTTTCTTAGGCAGCATGGAAACAAGCTTATCCATTACCTGATCAACATTTGAAAAACCTGTGTCTTCAATGGCACAAACCTTTTTTCCCATAATATAAGCTTCAGCACGCACATTATTGTATTTTGATATTCTCTCGAATGTCTTATCCTCCTTTTCGACATACTTAGACTCGTTATCCGTGAAGAAGATAAAATCAATAACCTTCTCGTTCAGAATCCATGCAGGGCTATAGTCAACTTTCACATAAACCTTGGCCATCTTATTAACAGAGTGATTGAGACCAAAGTCAACTTCGTTCATCGTTGCTCCACATTCATTCTGGGCAATTGTTGCCCAACTGTGACGGAAGGCATACAATGAAGCCTTGTAATTCGGGTCAACCTTTTCCCATATCTGCTTGATGCCAATATTTACATTTGCGCAGAAAGAATCGGAGGTTGACAGACGATCATGGAAATCAAAGAGCCAAGGAGTATCTACGTTCTTTGAGAGATATTTCTCAAAAGTAGGTTTTAAAAATGGTGGCACTCGCACTTCAAAGTAACCTTTGTCCGCACGGGTATTTCGCGTCTTCCGGCGTTCATAATGAAAAATGCCATTGATATACTGGTCTTTCTCTGCATTGAATATGTCAACTGCGTTCAGACCGCACATACAGAATGAGATTAGAGCCACATCCTGACCGAGTTCCATAAGAGGATGGGTAAATCTACTTCTATCTGGAACTACATTGAAGAACTTACGCAGCATACTTGCAGGAATAGCACGCTTTTCAGGAATGTCACTTCTTGGGATAACGACATTGCACCAAGGGTTCTTAAGCTTTGCAATACCTTGTTCTTCGTCGTTATATTCTTTCATCGCTGATTTGTAGACTTCTCTTATACAAACAGGGTACTGTTCCTTACACCGGTTAGTTTCAGATAGAGACTCAATCCATCGGTTAAGAAAAGCAGATGTAAGGCGAGAGAACATGATATTATCTGTGTGGGCAAAGCGTTCCATATGATTGAGTGCCCACTTGTAGTTGCGAGAGGTACGTTCTTGACCTCTCTTGACCATTTTCTCAATATGCTTTCTCGCATAATCTGAAAACGACATATCTTCAGTTGATGTCGTAAGATAGGCGACAACCTCTGAAGCTGTCCAGTTTGAAGTGTTTATCTGATTCAGTGCGCTGTAATAACGACTAATCAGATTTGAAGTTTGCTGGATAACGTAAGGGTCAATTACATCCTTACCTTTGATTCCTTTTTCGTTTACCATCCATGAGGTTCTGATAAAGGAACTCTGTCTGTTATGAACTACTCGGATGTAAACTATGTACATCCCTGTCTTTAGTTTTGACTTAACTGTGGGTTTAAGTGTTGCCATATTTTTAATAATTAGTGAAATTGTTTAATACTTTTAGCTCTTGTTTTACAAATTGCGTTGACATGTATAATCAGAATGAAATCTGGTCAACATTACCTGAAAATCTGGTCAACATATCGCATGCAGAGGGGGTATTTTTCGCCTTTTTTGCAAATACCACTTTTTTGCTTGGTCAACATTGCAAGAAAATCTGGTCAACAAATTGGGGTACTTACCCAACACGTTCTGCACGCGTAACGTGCAGAATATGAGCAAAAAGAACCGAGGCAAGAACCTGTTTTCCAAGTCCTTGCCTCGTATCTCACTAATTATCAGCATTCTGTAGTTTATTCTTCTACAGCTGCCTGGGCGGCTGCGAGACGTGCGATTGGCACACGGAATGGAGAACATGAAGCATAGTTCATGCCTACACGTGCACAGAACTTTACAGATGTTGGTTCACCACCGTGCTCACCACAGATACCTGTGCGAAGTGTCGGACGAACGGCACGACCGTTCTCTACTGCCATCTTGATGAGCTGACCTACTCCGTTCTGGTCGAGTACCTGGAATGGGTCTACCTTCAAAATCTTCTTCTCGAGGTATGCTGGGAGGAACGATGCGATATCGT
>Ga0265298_10000298_pt1 | contig 75527 bp, 72 predicted proteins | sample AusTroGonzalo_MG_3_FD_193486 | JGI IMG/M metagenome (GOLD analysis project Ga0265298, IMG submission 193486) | Bovine rumen microbial communities from tropical cattle in Woodstock, Queensland, Australia - Gonzalo_01 | ecosystem: Host-associated > Mammals > Digestive system > Stomach > Rumen ... | reverse complement strand
TGAAATCTCGATAAAGTAGTCGAACTTACCATGCTCATTTCTTCTAGCGTCCACGATAGGACGCTTGATTCGGCTGCGACCGCTGAATGTAAGTGATTCAAAGGTAATCTTTCCGCGCTTCTCGTATTCAGAAAATACGGTGGTTCTCCTAGATAGGGCTAACCTCATGAGACGGTCGACCCCGAACTTGCGAATCTTATCTAGTATCGCTCGATAGAACTTCTGCTTGGATTCTACAGCGGTAGGGATGACGGATTCAAGCCAGTAAACAGTTTCATCCTTGCCGTATCGTGCAAGCCAAGTCAGTACCTTGGTAAGTTCTGTCTTCTTGATATGAACTTCAATGGATTTAAGTTCACCTTTCTTGTGTCCCTTGACGTTTATCTTGTAGAAGGACGGTACAAGTTTTTCAACCTTGGTGAACTCAATCTTCTTGCGGATGGCATCGAACCTCAACTGATAGGCTCTCCATACATCTTCTACTGCCTTCTTCAAGTAGTGGCTGGAAAGCCGGGTGTTGAATGTCGGATTGAAGTAGTTGAACGCCTCGAACTTGGACATGTCCTGGAAGCCGAGCATATCCGAGAAGAACACTTCCGATATGTCGTTCCTTACAGCACGGATTTCCTCTGCCCTATGGATGATTTCGGCTCGCTTAGTGTCGGACAGCATGATAGGATAGAACGCAGCGGAGAACTGCGATTCGTACCTATCTTTCAATGTCCAACAGTGTTTACTCATTATCCATTTGCCTATACCATTCTAATTGTTCTCGCATAAACTTGGGTTCCCGTTCATTAACAGGAGTGCTACGCCACCAGTCCATAAATCGTTTAGGGCAACGAAGAATGCTGCCATCAGCAAGTTTCATACGACATACGAGTGGCTCCATACCATTATCCTTTCCCAAGAGATGCAATGACCTCATCTTCCAGCTGACTAATAGCAACTATGTCCTCGTGCTCAATGATGCGACCGGCACACAGATGAACTTCAAACATCGAACTCATGTTATATCCCTTGTACCGTTCCGGGTGATTTTGCGAATCCAGCTTTGCCATTATGCCCACGGCGCAGCGATATGCTTCATTGTGCTCTTCTGCAAAATGCTCGGCACAGTATTCAACAAACTCACTACATTCGTTGACCAAGTGCGACGCAATGTTCATCGCATTTTTGTCTTTCATAAGACGATTATATATCTGCGACCGTACTTCTGACTTAAACGCAGCTGATGCCATATTCATATCTCCTTTAGGCAACGCCTATCTGGTTGAGTTCCTTCATTTTCAGCTTGTTTTCCTTGCTTCGCTTACCGTACAGCTTGGCTGAGAACACCATAATGATTGACAGGATGTCCTTCACCAGGTCAGACTCGAACGATGTGCCGAGTACGGTGTCGAGGTATTCAACCCGTAAGGGTGCCTTCTTTTTGCAATACTAGCGTTTCCTGGCCTCGTTGAATTTCCGTACCAGGTCTTCCACCCGGTTGCCGGACTTGGCCTTCTTGGCCGCATACCGTGCGCTCCTGCGGTACCTGTTCACCAGGTCGCATGCGTACTGCTTGGAAATCCCGGCGAGCTCGGCTATCTGTGGGTAGGTGAGCCCCTCGTCCCTCATCTTGGACAGCAGGGCGGCCTTAGTCATCGTCGCGACCTCAGACGGAGTCTCGTCGCGCATCGATTCCACCTGCAGGTTGCCGTCCCCCAGGTCCGCCACGCGGTAGCCGAGGCCGTATCCCTTGGTGATGCAGGCAGTCGCCGTGCGTCCCGGCGGCACCTTCCCGCTCTTCATGGTTTCCAGGTCTTCCTTCGTCCACTTGTGGCGTCCAGTAGGGGAATCCGGGCGAGGGAAACCGAGCAAGTCCGCCTTCGCGCAGCACTGCACGTAGGTGCGGCCTTCCGGAATCTGCCCGTTGCGTAGCTTCTCGATTTCGGGCTCGGTCCAGTACCGGTATTCTCGTTTCTTGAAATGCCTTCCCATGATATGTCTCCTTAATTTCCGTAGTCTGCAGAATCATCGGTGTTTCCGTGGTTACGTTCTTCGGCAATTTCCAGTACTTCCCCGAGGTCGCCGAGTTCAATCTCGGTGTCGAGACGGGTAAGCTGGTCGATTGTGCTGCGTTCGAAATGCACCGTGACGAAGGTCTGTATCCCGTCCATATCCAGCGTGCCCAGGAAACGCATCAGGTTCTTCCTGGCGTCGTCGTTGAACACGTTGACGGGCACACGGAGCACGCCTTCCCTGTTGTCGTCGATTCCGTTCATGTGCAGGAAGTTGACGAACTTCTCGCGTACTGCACGGCGGTACTTGGCGATATCAGCGACCGGTTCGTTCCTCGTCTGCGGGAACAGCTTGCGGTTCTTGCTCCTGTTCCAGAAGTAGGTTCTCGGATTGCTGTCCCCGACAGTAGTGGAGAAGTCGCTCCAGTGGAACACGCCGGTGACCTGCCAACGGAACGGCTCGGGGTCACGGCGTCCGGTGCCATCCTTGTAGTAAATCATGATGGCGTCCACGTTGGTTTCCGTGCCGGTGCAGTCCTTGAGCGGAGTGTCCGGCTTGTCGTCGGTGAACGTCACCTCGACATCGTATTCGTCTGCGGAAAAGTCGATAAGTACCATCTTGCGGTCGTAATCCGTGAACCAGCGGTGGCCAAAGCGGCCGAGAAAATTCTTGTAGGACATGGTGTACTCCTTGGTTGTATCGTTTCTTTTACAACTACAAATATACCCTAATCTACGGACGTTGTCAATAGATTTATTGTAAAAATTAATTTACCACCATGTCGAATCCTTCGTAATCGATGTCGACCTGTCCGTCGTGCTCCACTTCCTGTTCCGGGAGATTGACTTCCGGGATGGTAACTTCGTCGTGCTCAGTGTGACAGTGCCGGTCATCCCCGGAGCCGCTGCATTCCTCCCAGGTGAAATGCACGATTACCGCGGGAGTACCAAAGCTTTCCGTGCGGTACACGTTCTGCACGTTGGGTAACGAAAGGAAGTTACTGAAGCTGCGGAAGCTGTTCCTAAACTGCCCCGCGAACTTCGCCCTGCTTCCCTTCACCGCATCATAGACGGTAATGCCGTTCTCCTTCGCTATGGAGGTATACGTGGCGTACACAGCCTTCTTCATGCGGTTGCCACCCTTTACCTTCTGCTCGAACCAGGTCTCCGTGTTGTACTCCAGGTAGTCGGACTTGGCGGTAGGCGACACCTTCTGCAAGTCGGCGTCCGCTAGGACGTTCTCGCATCGCGTAATCACGAAAGAGCCGGCCAGTATTACTATGAGCAGGAACAGGTCCAGTCCGGTATGTGAATTCTTCTCGTACATAGTTTTCCCTTTGGTTGTAACCCAAATATAGCAAAAATGCCCGACTTTCGTCAGGCATTTTGTTGTAAACTTTCAATTTACTTTAGCGCGGGTAGTACCGGAGCCCCTCGTAGTTGAACCTGGTGGTCGGGTAGTTCAGGTTGCCCATCTCCATCAGGCGGTCAATCCACTCGTCGAGCGGCACGTCGTTCTTCAGGAGGGTGTTCGCGTCGCGCCAGAACTTGTAGGTCTCGGCGACGATTGTCTCCTGGGTCACCCCGTTGTACCCGCACATGCGGGCCTCTCCGCTGTTGGAGATGAACATCGAGGACCAGAACCCGTACAGGTGGTGCGCCTCGGCGAACGAGGTGGCGTGGCACCATACGGCGATAACCCTCTCGGCGTGGATGTCGTTCACCATGGACGCGTCGACGGCGTTGTCCATGTGGCGGTACTTCACGATGCGGGTCTTCTGTTCCGGCTTCTCGGCCGGCTTGTCCACTGGCTTGGGGGCCGGCTTGCGGTCGACCATCGGGCCGATTGCACCCGGCAGATTCTCGTCGTGCTTGAGCCTAGCGTACATCTCGGACATGCTCATCATCCTGCCGCTCCCGTAACGGGATGTCAGGCTGCCGCGCTGCCTGCTGCCGGGCGTGTAGCCCCAGGAGCCGGCGGTCGGGATGCGCTCCTCGCGCTCCTCGCAGACGTAGCCCAGGAGGCCCCGGGGAGTCCCGTGGCCGCACATGATGAGGGTGTCGTCCTCGTTACGGATTGCTTCCCTGATGTCGTCCTTGGTGTAGTCGGTGTCGCGTGCCAGGCGCATTACGTGAACGTCCGGTACGTCCTTCCAGAGAAGGGGGATGCTGGCGCAGTCTACGTCGCCCATGTCGGAATAGATAACGGTTATAGCCATATTGTCCTCTTATTGCATAGTTTATCATGAAGGGACCGCAGAAGCGGTCCCGTCCAGTTTCCTGCACTGCAGGAGGTACCCGCTAGCGGCCGAATGCTTCCTCTGCGGCGCAGTCGCAGGCTCCGCAGTCGCAGTCCTCGCGTTCGTTGCCGGAGAAAATCTTGGCGGAAGTGATGGACTCTTCCTCGATATCCTCGGAGGTGACCTTCTTGGCCTTGAGCTTGGCCACTACGGCCTTGACCGCCTTGACTGTGATTACGACGGCCGTGACGATTGCGGCGGCCTTTGCTGTATTGATAAGGTTGATTTTCATAGTGAATATCCTCTTAGAAAGATTGTGTTAAACCAAATATAGCAAAAAATAGATTCTCCGGCGGCATAAACTACCGGTTAACCGACCCCAAGGTACTCAGATGGACACCGACAGCATGGACAACAACACAGAACAGGCACTTATCGAAGGATATGCCGCCGTTTCCGGGAAGCCCCTCCAGGAGGGACTGCTGAGCTGGTTGTTCGGCCGCAAGCAGACTCCTTCGCAGGAGCTGGCCAACAAGGTGAACGGCATCTTCGAGAAGTTCTACGAGTCGGAAGGCGTCCGCAGACAGCGCTTCAACAACAGGATGACCACCGGCTACACGCCGTCGTTCTCCCAGGGTCTGGACCGGGCTACCATGGACCGCATCGACAGCATGCGCATGGCGATTCTCCGGGAGATAACCAAGTACGGCAAGCTGTTCGACCGCGCCGTAAAGGACAAGGAGAAGGCTTACAAGACCCGCGACAGCTACAGTGACAAGCTGGACTACATGCGGGATTCCCGCGACGATTACCGGCAGCGCTACCAGGAACAGCGGCGCAAGAAGAAATAGTCCACTAGAACAGGTCCAGGTTATTTTCCACCTCGCCGTCCATCGCGGTCTCCGATACTCCCTCCACGGGCTTTCCGTCGCATATCTTCGCCAGCGCGTCCTTGAGCGTCTTCTTTGCGTCGTGGGACGGGTCGCCGCTCTTGTTGTCAACCAGGAGGATACCGGCGATTACCTTGATTTCCGGCTGTATCAGGGACGTGTCGGGCCCGTACTCGTCCTCCGGAAGGGCAACCCCGAGGGCATCCATGATGTTCTTCAGTTCATCCGTTTCCTCGCACGAGGCGAGCACTTCGTCAAAAGCTTCTGAGATTGTCATACCTTGCTCCTGTATCGACTATCGTCCCGGATATCACCTTGCCGGGCTTCCCTATTCCGTAATGGTCCACGTCCCAGGCATGCGTCACGTCCAGTACGATGGCGTCCTCGTGGTGGCCCTTGGAGAAGCGCACCTTCGCGCCCCCGCTCGTCCTGTCCTTGACGGCCTTGCCCCTGACGTACCCGTCTGCCACTAGTTCACGTTCGACTTCAGGGAACGGTCTCCCCCTCATCATCTCCAGGTATGAATCCAAGTCCATTATCATGTCCATCAATCTCCTCTAGGATGTCCTTGCAATCCCTAAGTATCTTAATCTTCTCCTTGCTTACTGCCACCCGCACCGACCGCGTAAGTTCCTCGGCCATTGTCAGGTAGTCCTCGTAGCCGTCGTCGCTTGCGGCCCTCGCGTCGCGCAGCCTCAACGGCGTCGCACGTTCCTCGAGTTCCTTCTCGGCCGTCTCCAGCTCGCCGTTTACCCAGCTCACAGCTCCATCAGGCTGTCCAGCTCCTTCTCGAGCTTCCTGTCGTCGATGCTGTCTATCTGACCCGTTATCTTCAGGGTGTACTTCAGCATTTCTCTTGAATCTACGTATCCCCATCTGCCGTGCTTCTCCTTGTCGGAATACTGGGTTATCCTGGCGTACTTCACCTCGGTGGAGCAGAACTCTATGCGTCCGTACTCGCCCTTGTCCACCATCAGCCTCAGGTTGCCGACCGTGTCGGACAGGACGGTCGGCCACGTCCTGATGATGTTCTCCACGTAAGCGACCTCGCCGCAGAACTTCCCGTACTTCTTCTGGCCGGCCTCCTCGTCGAGCATGCTCACGCCGGACAGCCTAATCGTCGGAGGGTTTATCTCCATCTTGTACGTAATAGCGACCTCGTTCACGCCGAGCGTGAGCATGGCCATCTTGTTGCCTCGCCACATCAGGTAGGTGTTCCACTCGTCGTCCTTCGTGGCGTCCACCGTGCACACCGGGGAAATTTCCCTCCACATCTCGTGTGCACGTGCCAGTATTTCCTTGGCCTTGTCGGTGGCGTCCTTCGGGGCCTGCTTGTTGACGGGTTTTCTTCCAGTTATTCCAAACATAGCATATCCTACATGTCGTTATTGTACCAGGCGAAATATGACTTTCCGTCGAATGCCTTGGCAAACGAGTTGTACTCGCCGTACACCTTCTCCATGTCGCAGAAGTCAGCGCCTATCGACTCGAGGTATTCCAGGAACTCGTCCCGGTGCATCTTCTTGATTTCGACGCGGAGGAGCTCCTTGGCGTCGCGGATGTTGCGGTAGGTGACCTTATCGTCAACTACGTACATAAAGGAATGCGGACGGTGGATACCGTCGCACATCTGCATCAGCGCATCGCCGAACACCATCTCTCGGTTCATCCGTTTATCTCCTCTACTATCTTCTCTGCAATCAGTACCGGTGAATCCGGGTTGTCGTTCCTGTATGTATGGAGCTCGATTTCCGTGAAGCAGTTGTTTTCGGCAACCGAGCATGCGGACTGCCGTTCATCCAGGGTCTTGATTACCGTTCGGTATGCGGTCACCGCATTCTTGTTGCGTTCAATCTCTTCCCTCGAATGGAACAGCAGGTCCATGGTGGAACCGCCTCCTCCCAGGTACAGGTCTTCCTTCTTCACGAAGTCGGATACAAGTCGTTCGATTCGTTCGGCGTCGTTGCTCACCTCGATGCGGAACTCCCGCACGGTAAACTGGTGTACCATGGAACCGGGCGACCATGGCGGCTGGCGCATCCTTCCCTGGGATTCCAGCCATGCGTTCAGCCACGGGTACAGCACGGGAACCTCGACAAAGCTTGCCCGGATGGACCCGATTACCTCTGCCATGCGGTGGGACACTTCTGCCCACACCATGTCGTAGGTTGCCTTGTCGTTGATGTACTTGGATGTAATCTCGCCGGAGAGGTTGCCTTTATCGTCAGTCACCGGCATGCCTAGCCTGGCATACAGTGCCGTCCTGACCATCGTGTCGTTACTGATGATGTCCTTGAACAGTACGTCTGTATCCAGGACGGAATACCCCAGCTCTCTCAGTCGCTTGGAGACCGTGCTCTTGCCGGCCCCGTTTTTTCCCGTAATCAGGTTCAGTATTATACCGGAATTGTTTGGCATGGTAGTTCCTCAGTTCAAATATAGCAAAGCTACGCCTCGTCGATGGAGAGCGCGTCGAGCTTGACGAGTTCGTACTTGTGGGGACGGGCGAAGCTGTACGGGATGAGACGGGTCGTGTTCAGCGTAGGCACCGCCGATTCCGGGATTGGGGCGAAGCCGGTTACCACGTTGTACCTGGCGGTCGCGTCCGACCTGCGGCAGAATCTCTCCACATGCGCCATGAGAGGCACGCCGATGAAGTCGCGCTCGTCGAACACTCCGTCTTCGAAGTATCCATTTCCTTCAAGCCACTTGAACAGCTCGTCGCTGTTCTTCGTACCGGTCAGGCCCTGCAGGAGCTTGCTGAGGGGGCTCTCCTCGTTGATGCTCACGTCGAACGGCTTGGTGGCGAGATAGCACACCAGGTCCCCCTTGTGAACCTGCAGGAGGTACTCGCCGAACGTGTGGCGGCATTCGCCGTTGACTTCCTTGGGGTATACCATCCCGACGATATGTGCCGGGTATGCCCCGGGTTCAAGGTCAAGTCTCGGCGTGCCGAGCTTGCGTATGCGGTTGACTGCTACTGGCATTGTATTCTCCTAGATTATCTTAATCCTGCTGACGGTTCCCCGGAATACCCGGTCTTCCGTCGATATTGTAAGTTCGGTGTTGCCGCGGGTGACCTGTCTCGGTTCCTTGCTCATGAGCTCCTTGTCGTCCCCCGCGAACTTCGCCCGCTCCACGCAAAGGTCGTTCATGGCGTCCTTCTTGGCGTGGTAGTAGGTGCGGGTGATAGAGAAACTTTCCCCGTCCTCCTTGCGGACCTCGAGCACGTATGCGTCCTTCTGGTTCTTCACCGAGGCGAGGGCTGCGGCCAGGCGCTCCACCTCCTTGCGGAGGCGGTCCACCTCGTGGCCGCGTTCGTTCCTTACTGTCTTTGTCATTATGCAACTCGTGCGAATGCCCTGTCGAACAGGGTGGTGCTGGTCTTTTCATACCCGCGGTCAACCATCTCGATGATATGGTTGAGGGCGGTCTGGCTCTTGCCGGCGATACCGCCACACAGAACAGAGAAGTTCTTGTTCGCGGTGTTGCGGCTGTCGTGCTGGAAGGTGCCCTGGATAGCGTTGTAGAGGTTCCAGGCGGTCATCTTCTCCACGTTGCCGTGGTCCGCGGAATTGAAGCGGTTAATCATGCCCGTGAGCATGTTCTCGAAATGCGTCGTCGGTTCTTCCGGGGTCTCCTCTTCGCCCTTGAACGGGAGGCTACGGGCGATGCCTTCGCGGACGAAATCCATGTCGATAATCTTGTCCGCAAGGCGGTTGTATACTTCAGCGGTCTTCACGAAAACGCCTTCGGCAATCTTGAGGCTTTCGCCGAGAATACGGAGGCGGCCTTCCGCGAGGGAATTGTGGCGGACGCGGAACAGGTTGTCCCTGTCAGCATGACTGAGTGCGGCCGCAATCTGGTTCTGACAGAAGAAACGGAACGGTGTAATGAGGATAGTGCATCCGCGGGTCCCGTCATGGGAGTTCACCACGGACAGGTAGCGGCCGACGCGGTCGTCTCCGCCGCCGACAACCATATCGTCGCCGAGGGCAATCTGGGCATAGACGCCGGCACCGTTGCCCCAGCACCCGACATTCTTGAATTCGATGTCGGTGACGCTGGCGATGTCGGCAATGACCTTGAACGCGTCGCTGTTCTGGATGGGATGGTAGGCCTTGGTAAAGGTGTGGTCGGAAATGATGGTTCCGTTGTCGCTGCGGACAGGAGTGAACATCTTGGTTTCGTGGTATTCGCCATCAACCCCGAGGAACGAGACCGGGCGCATCACTGCCTCAAAATCGAGGTGTGCTTTCTGTAGTGCGGTCATGGCCGCTTCGTATGCGTTATTCATTGTGTATGTCCTTCTGTATGGTGGTATACTTATTGTATTGCAAATATAGCAAAAGTCCCGCAGGACGGTGTCTGCAGAACTATAGTTCCTCGATTACGAAATGCACGCTGTACGACTGTCTCTCGTATTCACCGGGAACATCAATGACGATATGGTCGCATCCGCGGTCGATTGCCGAGATAACCCCGTAGATATTGTTGGATGGAGTAATCCTCTCCTCGGCAGCGCCGGGAATACTGGCATAGAGCGACGCCCCCTTCTTGAGGCAACCCTCAATCTGCTCGCAGAGGCGCGGAACCAGGAGGCTCTTGAAGTCCCCGTGGCATATCATCTGGGGGCGCTCCTGCGCATGCGTCCCATGCTTTGTGGTGGAACGAATGATTGCGTACATGTGTAACTCCTTGACTGATATGGTCAACTACCCACGCCCTGAAGGGCGTGAATTGTATTGTATCGTTATGCCAAATATAGCAAAAACCCGCGCGTGCGGCGCGGGTCCAGGATTCTTAGTCGATTTTCTCCATTTTGGCCAGTTTCCTGTCCATCAGCCACAGGTATACCTTCCAGTAGAGCCTGGCGAACCTGCCGTCCGGGCTGAACGGGAGCGACCTGTCGTCGATGTAAATGTCGGCGCATAGCTTCCTGCCATACCTCTCGGTCCCGGACAGGTACTCCCCGAACGCCTCGCCGACGTTCCGGTTGACCCCGTCGAAGAACAGCATGTGCCTGGTGCACATCCTGACCGCGTCGTTGAGGTATTCGTGGTCAGGGAAACGTATTCCCCCGTAGTTCTCCCGGCAGGTCCACAGCATGACGTAGTCGCCCATGGCCTTCCTTTTCTGGAGCCACGCGCACAGCACGTCGTTCCATACGGTATCCTTGTCGATTGACGGCCATGACTTCCTGGCGAGGGTCCCGTCGAAGTCCACCGCTATCCTAGCCCGCTTTCTTTCTTCCACCTTTCTTCCCCTTCTTTCCCTTTTCCAGAAGCTGTTTTCCAGACGCCTTGGCGCTCTGTTCGTGTTCGAACTCCGACGTGTCGAGGAAAGTGGCCAGCATGTCGTCCAGGTGGTCGATGCTCGCCTTCCCGGTGCATATCAGGCTCGCGATGTAGTCGTGGTCCACGCCGAACAGCGCCTTCCCGCCCTTCACGTAGTAGAACATGTGGTCGTTGTTGTCGTACACCATGCCGAAGTCGAGGCACGCCCTGTTAATCTTCTCCTGGTTGTCCTTGTTCCGCAGGAAGTCGTACACTTCCTCGTCCATCCTGGCCGACGTCTTCATCGCGTTGAGTTGGGTGCACACCTGGTCATACAGGTAGGTACCGTCATCCTTGAGCCACGGCACCAGGAACTCCATGACGAACCCGTTGGCGGAGGAATAGGTCAACGCCGGGATTCCCTTGTCGTTCTTCCCGTGCTTGAACCCGAGGCGCGACGCCATCAGGAGAACGTCTTTGGTCGAAACCGTAGTGCTATTCATCGAGGAAGCCCTCCCACAGTCCGGCGTCCCTCAAGAACCCGTCGATTATGACCGGGGCCTGTTCCTTCAGGTAGGGAAGGGTGCGCTCCGTGTTGAACTCGAACCACTCGGTAGCCGCGGTGTATGCCTCGTCATCGTCCTTGTAGTCGCCGCTCGCCATGTACTTCTTGGCGAGCGCCTTGATGCACAGCTCGCGCTCGTACACCGGCACCACTACGCCGGCCGCGTTGACCGTGGTGCCGACCATGGCGGCCTCCATTTCGTCGAACATTACTATGTTCGCGCCGTAGTCCTCGTCGCGGTCGCACGCCTCGTCGTACCTTTCGGCAACGGGCTTGCTGTACTTCGCCCTGATGGCCTCCCTGTCGGCCATTATCTCTTCCCTGGTAGGCTTGGCGTTTTCCGCCTGTCCATCCTGCTGCATCGTTTTCTCCTTCGTTACGGGTTGACTATGTCCTTGAGTAGCTCGGCCAGCTTGGGGAACCCGAGACACATCAGGTTCTCCCACTTCGGCCCGTCGTCCTTGCCGACTCCCTGCTTGGCCAGCGCCTTCCTGCGCTTGGCCTCCTGGTTCGCCGGGGCAATCTTAGAATAGTACAGGCTGCACACGACTTCGTGCGGGCAGGTGTACATGAACTTGAATATGTTGGTCCCGTATGCCTTCGCGGTGGAGCTGGGACCGCTGTGGAAGTCGTTCCACATCTTGTCCTCGTTGCGTGCGGTCAGGTCGAGCAGCTCCTCGCCGAGACTGGTGAGCCCCGGGATATCCTTGTCCGCCATCCGCTTGAGCTCCTTGACCATCTTCCCGCCGGGTGCCCAGTCCTTGTCCGTTCCGAAAAGGAGCTGCTCAGCCGTAATCCAGCAGTCGTCGTTCCTGAACTTGAAATTGTAGTAGAACTTGGTGAAACGCTCGGCTACACCGGTGCCGAGACGGCCTGCAGCCATCGCGTACATGAAGTTCTCGGCGTCGTCGAAGTGCTTCGGGTCGAAGCGGGATATGCCGGTGCCCTTGAAGTTCTCGCCGCGTACGACCTGCTTGGCGAACTGGTGCCACTGGCGGCGGCACGGCAGCACGTGGTGGTAGAACTGTCCCTCGGCCTGGTTCACGTTCTCCTGGTTCTTGAAGGTGTCCAGGTCGAGTTCGTGCGATTGGACGTACTCGATTACCACGTTCGGCAGCCCTTCCTCTCGGGCGAACTTCACCCATTCGGGCATGGTCGGGTTCAGCTGTGCAACCTGGAAACGGGCCCTGTGTGCCGGGTCCATCTCGACGACCTGGTAGAGCGAGCCGTATTCCGGGTTGATTGCACCAAGGACGTAGCTGCCGTCAGGTAACGTAAGGTCGCCAATCCTGTGGTCGGTGGCGAGACGCATCAGGCCCTTCATGACCGTCTTGTTACGGTTGACCTCGTCAAGGAGCAGCACGCACTTGGTGTCGGGCCCGAGATACCATGAGGGCGGCTTGTATACGGTGCGGCCGTTGGCGAAGTCTGGTAGCCCGAACACGTCGGTCATGTCGGTGTTCTCGGAAACCTGTATCACGCAGAAAGGAAGCTTCACAATCTTCTCTGCGAAGTACCTGGAAATGGTCGTCTTGCCTATACCGGTGTCACCTTCCAGCAATACGGCCGAATCAGGGCCGCAGCATACCATCAAGTCAAAGAACTGGGCAAAGCTTATGCCTGTCTTGTCAGTAATCATAATAAAATACGCAAGGAAACTCACCCATCTTTAGTGGGTGAGAGGAATTGCGCCTCCTATGATGTAGTTATTGTGGTTGATTCTGGCCAGTTTCCTGTAACTGACAGAGTTGGTTAAAACTTTCCCGTAGATATCTACCAGGGAGAAATAGCCGGACGCCCTACGGCCATTGACATAGCATACCTGTCCATTGTATAGTACGGTATCCATAATGCGGAAACCGAACACTTCTTTAGGAGCCTGGTTGTTCTTACGTATGCCTCCAGATAAGATAGATGCCTTGTGTAGCTGTCGGTTATTGTGTCTCAAAGGCTTAATTATATAAGTTGTTCCATTGCTTTTAGCCATCGGATTTCCGCTGATGCATCTAGCATCAATAGTATGTTCTTTAGGCAATCCACACCGGATTCTGGTATTCTTGGTGATGTAGCCATAGGTAATGTCTACAGGACATGTAAGCGTATTGTTCACTATCCGAGACATTCGGTATACTTCCTTTCGGATAATGCCCATAAATGCAGCATCCTTATAACTTGCACCACGCCTGATAGATGCAGGGAGCCTGATTTCACCCTTATGATATTTCTTGTGGCAAGTCTCACAAAGAGTCACAAGGTTGTTGGGCGCATTCCCTCCGGTCTTCCGAGACTCTATATGATGCACGTTGAGAACGGAATCTCCCGACTTTCCCTTGCAGCATTGGCATTTGTGGTCATCACGGAACAGCACGTACTCCCTTACATTCCAGAATCCAAGCTGTTCGCCTCTCTGGTAGTCCGTGCCTTGGGGTACCGGCAAGCCTAGTTCTTGAGCCTTGAGCAACTGGGTATCGAACTGTGCCACCTCTATGGTTATCTTGCTTATAGGCAGTATTCGTTTGATTCTAACGATGTTCCATAGGTGTGCCCATACCTTGTGCTTAACAGATGGAGCGAGCCATCCTTCCTTCTTGGTACGGTTAAGAAATCTATCTTTACGATATCTAGTTTTCCGGTAGCGTCTAGTCCTACGGAACTCGCGTCTGGTAGCCAGCTTCTTTACGATGTCATTCCGTAATTCCAGTTGAGCCTCGAACAATACTTTCTTCTTTGTGGTAGCAGACAGGCCTACGTGCTTGCTGCCTGCATCTACACCCAGTGATACCTCCTGTGTCCGGTCGGGACACTTGTAGGTTAGCTTGATTGTGAACGGGTGGTAGTTTACGATAAAGGCCTTACGTGCTTTCAACAGACGGCGAACCCTGCCAAACCGTTCGGTTGGCATCAGCGGTTTGCCATCAATGCTCAAAACATATACCATCTATCGTTTCCTTTTTGTCTTAACCTAACTTAATAGGTAATGCAGGGATTTCTCCCTGTGGGTGTCCATCGGCAATGTTGGAAGAACTTACTAGGTATGCCACACCGTCCCTACCCATCAGGACTTTTAATGACATACGGCAGAGCGGGGAACTTGGACAAACATTCCGGGGTGCCATGATTCTATCAACGTAGTTCAAGGAGTTGCCTCCTATCACTTAGCCTAATCAACTATGGGTTCGAGGGGTTTCCTCAAACCCACCAGTCTTTAGCCGGTGAGTAGTTGATTACTCCATGGGTCCTACAGCAAATATAGTAAAAGACGCGGCTACCGTGACGGCCTCCGTGTAAGAAAATTGCATCTTTCGTGGATTATTTCCCGAACCTTATCCTCATTATCAACAGGCGGGTCGTGAAGTAGGTCGCAACCCCGTAGTTGCCGTACAGCGGCCACTGGAAATCCCCGGTCTGCAGGTTCGTGTAGAGCACGAATATGGCGGCCCCGATGTTGCCTACGTAGGCGAGTACGAAGAAGCCGTATGCGAGCCCTGTCTTGTGTGTCCTCTTCGCGAGACGGTACTGCGGATACAGGTTGAACGCGAACGAAATTGCGGAAAGGATTCCCATTATCCAACAGGCGATGCCGACGGGTGTCATACGGTTAGCTGCACTCTTTTATTACTTCGGCAACCAGTTTATCGAGATACTCCCGGTCTACCGCGCCGCGTCCAGCCACCTTCCGCTTGTAGACGCAGAGCCGCACCCGGCGGAGTATCCGGCCGAACAGCGGCCCCTGTTCGACACCGGCATCCTTCATCGCCGACGATATGTCCTTGGGCGTAGGGTACGACCTCCCCATCGACAGGAGCTTCTCCTCCTGCGCGGAGTCGATTGCACACTTCCCGCCATACGCGTTGACCACGCCGACGAAATACGGCCACCTGCGGTTCTCGACCAGGTCCACCATCCCGACAAGGTCCATCCTCCCGGACTGGTATTCCATCGTCATGACCTTGGCGTACTTGTACGCGTCTATTTCCTCTACGGTGCACTTGAACTTGCGCATCTCGAACTCGGCCATCGACCTGCACGACATGAACAGTATCGCCATACCCGTCACCGTGTCCCATGGCTTCTGGTGGTATACCGCCCAGTTGTCCACGGCCCTGGCGGCGGCCTTCCAGTCTATAGCGTCGGATAGCACCTTGCCTATGCCGTCCTCGAGGAAGTGCATCATGCCGGCGAACGCCTTCGCCGTGGAACACTTGGTGAACTCGTCGTGTACCCGCTCCATCGAAAGGAACTTCAGCCGCGTGGCAAGCGCGTGGCATGCCGAGTTCATCACCAGGTCGGGCTTCATACCGAACTTGGAGGAAAACCTGCCTGCACGGAGTATCCTCAGCGCGTCCTCGTTGAAACGGTCCACCGGGTCGCCCACGGTAGAAAGGACCCCCGAGCGTATCGACTCCACTCCGCCGTGATAGTCGACTATCCTGCAGTCGGCGTCCATGCCCATGGCGTTCATAGTGAAGTCGCGCCGTCTGGTGTCCTCCTCGAATGTATCGGCGAACGCCACCGAGTCCGGGTGCCTCCCGTCGCTGTAGTCCCCGTCCGCACGGAACCTCGTCACCTCGAAAGGCTCGCCGTCCATGAACACCAGTATCGTACCGTGCTTCTCGCCGTTGTTGCTGGCCGTCCTGAAGTGTTTCGCCATCTCGTCCGCCGGCATGTTCGTTGCCAGGTCAACGTCGTGGATTCCCGGCTCGGAGTCCAGCCCGAGCTTCCAGCGGGCAAGGTCCCTTACGCAACCGCCAACAAGGTATGCCTCGTAACCAAGGTCGTTAATGGCCCTGGCGAGCTTCAATCCTTCTGCAACCTGCGGCAGCTCGGCCGCTTCCTTGATAACCATTTCTTCCATCAGCTACACCGTTTCTTTTCTGCGGTATGGTTCAGTTTAGTCCATCCAACCGCTAATGTCCAATGAACTTCTCCAGGTCGTCCTTGTATACGCACCATTCCGGGAACTCCTGCTCCCCGTGAGTGCGCAGAATCATAATCTGCTTGTGTCTCGGCGGACGCCTCCAGGTGAATATGCAGTCCGTGAGGAATATCAGCCCGTCGTACTTGTACCTGTCGGGCCCCAGCTTCCGCAGGACGCATTCCGGGTCGGTGCGGCCCCCGCCGTATATCGCCATGTCCCTTATGCTCTTCGGCGCGGTGAACACCGGGCTGCACACCGCGTCCCAGTAGACGAGGTCGATGGACAGCCCGTTCACGACGTTCTCCATGACTGTAAGGCAGTTGACTATGGAGTCCCCCTGGTACATCGAGCCGGACACGTCGACGCAGAACAGTATCCTCTGGGTCTCCCTGTATACGTGGCCCGGGGCAATCATTCCGTAGTGGATGAACTTCCTGTTGCGCCTGCTCCAGGTCTCCTCACGCTCGTCGTCTTGCAGGCTGGTCATGAACTTCCTGAACATGGCCTCCTTGTCGACCTTCACCCGGTTGGCGTTCCTGAGCATTACCGGCAGCTGCCCGCGCACCCTGTCGAACATACCCTTGTCCAGTGCGTCATTGACCGTGGCGGTGACAGCGTCCCTCGCCACGTCGTCCTGCCCCCATCGGGAAAGGTCGCTTCCGGCGTTCGTCAGGGAGAAGTACCTTGACATGCTGTCGAAATCGTCCTTCTTCTGTTCGCCCTGCCCGGAACCGCCGTCTATGTCTTCGGACGGGCTCCCGGAATCACCCTCGGAGCCGTCCTCGCAGTTGCCGTCGCCGTCATTTCCTTCCCCGTCGCCGTCGGCCCCGTCGCCCGGGTCGTTTCCCGGTTCGGAACCGCCGTCGGCACCTTCGCCGCTCGAGCCGTCGCCTCCGCCTTTCCCGGGAGTTCCCGGGTCGTCGTCGCTTTCTTCGGGGGTGCCGTCCTGGCTTCCGTCCTGCCCGTCGCTCTCCCCGTCGCCGGGTTCCCCGGAGGAATCCTTGTCCGAATTCTCTCCGGATTCGCTTTCGCCCTCACCGGATTCTCCCTCGCCGCCGTCGCCGTCCTCGCCGGAATCTTCCTCTCCCTTGTCCTTGCCGTCCTCGCCGGAACTGCCGTCTTCCTTGCCGTCGCCCTGCTCGCCGGATTCACCGGGGGAACCGGAAGTTTCGGCATTCTCGCTGCCGTTCTTGCTGCCTTCCTTGCTATCTTCCCGCTGCCTGGCGTCGTCCTTGGTGCCCTTCGACTGTGTCTCGTGCTCGTCCTTGGACTTGCCGTCGGACTGCCCCTTCTCCTGTTCCCCGTCCTCCTCTTCCTCCTCGGGCTTCATCGTGGCGTACTCTTCCTTGAATATCTTGAAGAGCTTCTCGAGGGTGAGGTCGGTCTCCGGGTTGAACCCGTGCTTCTGCAGCACCGGCCAGTAGTTCCAGTAGCTGGGGAACAGCCTGTTGACAATCTCCAGGTTCTTGCCCACGGAAGTGTCCACGAGCTTCCTGGCGTATTCGGCGACGACCACGTCGCTCGCCAGCTTCAGCATGTCGAGCGGCTCCTGCTTGCGCCTGTCGCAGTGGTGCAGGGCTATGCGCTCGCACTCCATGTAGACTATCGCCCCGAGAAGCGACGGCTCCAGGGCGGCGACGAAGTCCACGTTGTATTCCATGACCGGGGTGCCGCCGTTGACCCCGACACGCACGGCCACGTTCGGGTTGTCCGTGGGAATCCCGGTGATACCCATGTAGACGGGCAGGAGACCGGGGGCGGTCTTCTGCATCATCATGACGGCCTTCCTGAGGGCCTGTCCTGCCAGCTGTTCCTTGCGGTAGTCCACTAGAACACTTTCCTGTACGGCTTGATTCTGTACTGTACCAGCCTGGTACCGATGCCCGGGCGTCCGCCCGAGTAGAACACCTCGACCTCGACGGCCACGCGCTTTCCCGGGAACTTCTTCCGGTTCTGCCTGACGGTGCGCACGGCGCGCTCGAACATCGGCTCGTAGTCGTAGTCCCCGTAGCCCGGATAGTGCTTCACCGGCTTGTACCAGATGGACACGCCGTGGCGGAGCTCTCGGCGCCACCCGCACGCAATCTGGCGGATTCGGTTACTGATAAAGTTATGGAACATCAGCCTGTAAATCTTTTCCTTAATCATGTCGTAAATTCCATATAAAAGCAAAGGGGTGTGCGCATGGTGCACATCCCAAATATAGTATATTTTTCGCTTAGGCGTTGCTTACCGGCGCCTTACAGACGGCCTATTTTCTTCAACCCGCGTACGATTCCTTCCTTGATGACGTCCACCTCGCCAACGTGGGGTATTCCCCCGAGGTAACGCTCTACGAGCTGTTCGGCGGCATCGTCAAGCGTATACACCGTCTTGCGGCGGGGGCCGTCGAAATCCCACCCGGCGTTCGGGGATGCCCCGAGCGACACCAGGGACTCGATAATGCAATCGCGTAGGGTGTTCGCGTCACCAACGCTTCCGTGATGCCCGGCAAACGAGTCGGCTACTTCCTGTACTGATATCATGTCCTACCTTCCTGTCTGCAATGGTTCTAGGTGTGGTGCAATCTCTTGCCTGGGAGGCCATACGTTCTGGTCCTTCGCTTCAGTAAACTCGCAGATGGTCGGCTTAATCCACGGAGACGAGGAGCCGATATACGGCTCACAGGGGATAGGCTGGGGTTGACCCGGTATAGGGACTGTAATCGTATTGGGTCCCTGATGCGGCGTCGGTATAGTCTTCGGTCCCGGCGCGGTAAGGTCCATAGTCAGACTGTCGTCCGCCAGTTCGTCCAATACTTCCAGCTGTGCCTTGGCCTTCTCGATAGCCTTGGCCAGCTTGTAGTCCATCGTATCCACTATCCGGGAGTCCGATGCCTTGATGATTTCGTCCAGGATTCTCCTGGTAACTTTGTACCGTTTGTCGTGTTCCATAGGTTCCCCGGTCCCTTCACTTGATGTCGACAATGGGCATCATCTTGTCGTTGCCAATGACGCTCGGGAGCTTGCCGTCCCAGCTCTCAATCCACTTCAAGGTGATGTATTCCTTGACGTTGGACATCTTGAGCACCTTGAGCTTGATGGCAGTCTCGATAGAGTCAGCGATGGCGTTAATGACCTTAGCCGAGGAATCAGCCTTTGCAGCGATAACTTTCTGTTGGTTTTCCTTATCGACCTTGTCCAAAATCTTTTCGGCCCTCGCGGCTTCCTGTTCAGCCACCTGCTTGGCTTCGATTGCCCTGCTGTATTCGTCGGAGAAACGGATATTTGCAATCACGAAACCATCAATAATTGCCGGAACGTTGGCAGAATCCATCTTAGCCTTTATCGCAGCCTTCATTTCATGCTGCATCCTGTCACGCATTGCGAGAATAGTGTCGGCCTTGTATTGCGAAATCACGATACCGATTGCCTCGATGATGCGAGCGTCAAGGAAGCCGTGGCAAAAATCGTCACCAAACCTTGAGTAGATGCTGTCCACCTTATTGGGTACATAATGGAAGTTAACAAGCACATCGGTATTGACCTTCTGCATGTCCTTCGAGCTTGCCTCCATGTGGCCCTTCGCCTGCTGGTTGGTAATGGGCATCTTGTGCAAAGATGTCGAAATCGGGTTGTACCATATCAGGCCGGGACCGGCGACCCCGTCGACTTCACCCCACACCTTAACGACGGCGCGGTCTGTCTGGTCAACCTGGGAGCAACCTGCGAGTGCGAAGATTGCGATGGCGAGAATGAGTTTGATTTTTTTCATAGTTATTCCTTGGTTTTATTTGTTAATGTTGAAGAAGTCCGGCTACAATGAGCACCAGCACCAGCAAGTACCCAACGGCTTGCCACATAGAACCTTTCTGCCGAGCCTCCGAAACCGCAAACCCGGTAAGTATTGCGAACAATACCCCACCTATAGTCCCGGCCATGGTGTCGTGGTATATAGATAGAACTATCATGACCACGCAAAATGCCAGGTTGATAACTGCGGCAGTCACTTTCAAAAGAACTACCTGCTTCTTCGTAATGAATTCGGCTTCCTTGCCCTTCTTCAGTACAGCAACGAATGCGGCAACCAGATATACGACGGCCAGAATCCAGAACGAAAGTTGTAATACGTTGATATCCATAAGCTATCCTCTATTTCTCCAATATGAAGTTTGTTGGGTTCAGGATTTCTCGTCCGTCGTCACACCTGAATCTCGGGTTATGTTTGACTGCATAATAGCGTCCATGGCATACGTAGCTGTAGCCCCCGTTCCCATCGCGAAGCATCAGTGTTCCCTTCGGGCCGCAATTACAGTCACACCCGGTAAGTATGGCTACGAACATTGCACATGCAACGAAAATTATGAACGCCTGTTCAAGAAATGTCTCTGCGCGGTCAAGAAAGTCCAGCATCTTCTTCATTGGTTTCTCCGTCTACAAATATAGCAAAAATGGACGCCGTTAGACGTCCACAAGATACACTCCAGCATCCCTGCATAGGGCAAATGCGTTCTTTTCCTCCGGCATGCCCAGTGGATTGCATATGATTCTGATGCGGTTACCGCTGGAATTGACATGCGTAACGTCATGCTGCCCATGGGTATGGCCGCATACCCATATCGTTCCGTCATCGAGCATGTCCAGGTATTTCGCAGCCTCGAAATAGAACAGCGAGGTCTTCGGGTCCGCCTTGAACTCGTCCGCCACGCCCATCTGCATCGGGCAAAAATGGGTCATGACTATCTTCGGCTTCGCCATGCATATCCGTTCCAGGTTGTCGAATTCCCGTCGCATGATATCCGGGAGCACCTGGTTGCAGTAGTTCCACGTGCGTCCGTCGAACCATCTCTTGCACCAGAAATCGTACGCGTCGAACGATTCCTCCTCGGGTGGCCGATAGGACAGGTCGCACATGCCCATTGTTCCGCCAACAATCCCATCATTGGACACGGTGCCATCAAGTATAAAGACATTCTTTAGTCCTGATAGGTTTTCCTGCACGTATGCCTTGCGTTCCTCGCTTGTATCAAAGCGTCTACCGGGATATTCCCTCTTGACTACAAGGTCATGGTTACCGTGTACGAAATATACCTTCTTGTAAAGTGGAGCGATGAATTTGAGGAACGATACCTCGAGTCCTTCATAGTTTGCCAGGTCCCCCGCTATACAAATAGCGTCAGCCGGAGTAAGGAACCGGTTGACGAATACGGCGTAGGCCGTCTGCAGTATGGACTCGTTGTCGGTAAGACACGTATATGAGTCGAGGTGCAGGTCTGATATGAATAGGACTTTCATTGGAAATTTACGGACAGTTCCGGATGCGTAAAATTCGCGGAGGGTGAGGGACTCGAACCCCCAAGCAGTTTCCCGCGGCGGTTTTCAAGACCGCTGACTTACCAGTTAGCCTAACCCTCCGGTAGTCCCTAGTAACTGTATCGGGAGCCGTTCAGGGACATCTTCTCCCGGTAATTGCGTTCACGTTCCTTGGCGAGCTTCTTGAGGTCGATGCCGCACAGCTTGGCCATGCCCCTGGCAGCCTTCTTCTGCTTGTCCCAGCGGGCCTGCTTCTGTTCTTCTGTCTCTTCCACGAATTCCGTCTTGTGCTTCTTCATTGTAACCTCTCTTTTGCCAACAAACTATATCTTTTCGTCCGGATTGATTATCTGTATGCAGCCTTCCTTGAAATATTCCGGGAGGTACTTCCTGTTCTGGAACATGGTTTCCCACATGCGCTCAACGACTTCCCTCGGGACCTTGCGGTCGCGCCCTTCCATCCTCTCCATGGCTATGTCCGGACCTACGAGGAACCAGTAAGCCTTGGCCACGGTCCCTTCCGGGCACAGGCCGACGTACTTCTTCCAGTCCTTCACGTGTATGTTGGTGGCGTCCGCTATCACGTCGGTGTCCTTAATCCATTCCGCGACCCGGGACTCGAAAATGCCGAACACCTTCGTGTTCAGCTCGGGATACAGGTATTCTTCGGTACCCGTGAGCTCCTTGCGGATTCCGTCGGACGACACTATGCGTCCCCCGGTATACTCCGCGAGTTTCCTGGCGTACGTAGACTTGCCGCACCCGGGAATGCCAATCATCAAGTGCAATGTATGCATCGTGTTTTCTCCTTAGTAGCCCCGTCGGGACTCGAACCCGAATTTCCGCCTTGAGAGGGCGACGAACTGAACCGTTATTCGACGGAGCCATAAATTAGCTTGTTTTCCTGTAGTAGCCACGTCGGGTTTCGAACCCGAATTTCCGCCTTGAGAGGGCAGCGAACTAGCCATTATTCGACGAGGCCATAAGTTAGCTCCGGTGGAGAGGCTCGAACTCCCGACCGCCCGATTACAAATCGGGTGCTCTACCAACTGAGCTACACCGGAAAATGGCAGCTTTACCAAAAGACATCTCCTGGACTTTCCCGTATTAACTGCCGAAGGTCTCACCGTCATTTCTGTGGCAGACAGTTTAGTGCCATGCCGCCGGGAATCCTGTTTCCTTCTTGGCTGCCGGTACCGGTGGACTCGCGTACACTTTCCCGACCGCCGGGACTTGAACCCAATTTAATCAATGCGGCGGCAATCTCAATGCTGCCCGTCTTATCCATGGTCGGGCTCCCATGTTCGCGCCGGGTGAATATTCTAGGGGAATCGGCGCGAAAATTCTGTGGGATACTCGGGGTAGCGGGATTCGAACCCACGGCCTCATGCGCCCAAGGCATGCGCTCTACCAGGCTGAGCTACACCCCGCGTCCTTAATCTTTATTTTGTGCGCCGACCTTTTCGGCGGCCAGGTTAATCCAGTCCTGCACGGTCGAAAGCATTGCCATCTCGCTGTCGAGAACCTCGATTTCGAATTCGTCCTCGACCGCCATGACAATCTCTACCAGGTCGAGTGAATCGGCCCCGAGGTCAGCTCCTACGAGGCTCTCGGGCTTCACTTCATGCTGTTGCATGCCGAGAAGTCGTGCGATGTGCGCGATAACCTTCTTGGAAACTTCTTCTTTGGTCATGGTAGACTCCTTTTTGATTGGTTAATATCCCGGGCTGCACGACTTGTCCTCGACAACCGGGCCTTCCTTCTCCTGCACCTTCACGCAATCGTCACAGAGGCACATGAATTCGGTATACTGGCCGAACGTGCACCTGTACATCTTGCACTCACGCGGTTCCCCGCAAATATCGCATGTTACCATAGGTCCTCCGCCATGCTACTTTTTCTTCCGTTTCTGCTCCCGCAGGAAACGCTTCAAAGCCCGCTCGAACGCGGGGTTTGACTTTAGTGATACGCCTTTCATTGATACCTCTACGGTTTCTCCTCGTCATGCTGCGGTCCGGCCAGGCTGTGTCTCTCGCCCAATGGCCGCTCCCGGTACATCCCGAGGTCCTTCAGTGTCTTTTCAAGTTCGCCGAACTTGCAGTCCAGCGTGAGGCCCTCCCGCTCGATAGTGGCGACATCCTTGGCGGTGTCATACCTAATCCATGCTGTATCCGACGTCCGGTGGTCGACATACTTCGTGGTATGCACGTCGTACGCGTGCATATCCTGCAGGTACCCTTCGATAAACCTGAATTTCCATATAGAAAACGACGTGATGTCCATAATTTACTCCAGTTACGAAGTTTATTCTGTAGAGGAGGGTACAGGATTCGAACCTGTGGGGGCTTTTTGGGCCCCTCCCCGTTAGCACCGGGGTGCGATAGACCAACTCTGCCAACCCTCCTTATGTCTTAGTATCCCGACCACGACTCGAACGTGGAATCAGTCCTTAGGAGGGACTAGTTATATCCTGTTTAACTATCGAGACAAGATGAGAAGTGTAGGGTGCACAGCCGGTTTCGAACCGACAACGTACGGCTCCACAAGCCGTGGCTCTACCAGTTGAGCTATGCGCACCATGAAACGCGACCTGCGCTGGAGTTAGTAGAACCAGCATCGCCCGCGGTATTTGGCCGGCCGTCGCCCGCCCATCTGCCGCCGGATTCCTAAGCACCCCCGTTTTTAGCGTAGGCTCATTTAGAAGACCAGGATTTTAGTACCTCCTCCAGGGCTCGAACCTGGGACCTCCGCGTTCGTAGCGCGACGCTCTAAATCCTACTGAGCTAAGGAGGCGAAACAGTAGTGGACCGGCCTGGATTTGAACCAGGGACCCGCTGGTTATGAGTCAGCTGCTCTAAGACCAACTGAGCTACCGGTCCAAAATTTCTGTTAGTGTCACGGGGTGGATTCGGACCACCATCTCATGCCGGCTGCAGTCCAGGCATGCGCTAACCATTAAGCTACCGCAACATGGTGGGAACGGCGATATCCTAGCTTCTAGAACGCGTCATCGCCCAGTTCCCTCTCGGTGTCCTTGCGGGGACTGTACTCATTCCGCCGATGCGGAAACCATCCGGCTAACTCCCAGCCGGCTAGGCCACTGTAACCAGTGTGGCCAACGGGTCCTTAATGCTCCACGTTACCAGGACGTAGCCGCACTCTGTCTTGTTTTACGTCGTTTCGACGGGCGCACCCGACGTCGGGGCTTGCCGGTGCATACCCGGCGCGTCCCTAATGGGCTCCCGCAATTTAAACCTAGGCTAATCACGGGTACACCCAAACTAAGAGTCTCGACGGCGCATTACTAGGATTACCAGAAAGTTACCCTAGCCACTGTTCCGCAACTTATGCTAGGCGATGTCCACCCAAAGTGTTGATTTGGTATGTTTTATGGCTTCTAAATGAGCCAGACTACGCCATATTCAAATATAGGACAATTACCTCATCACCGTCGAGACTTTTCAAACACACTGGGCCTATTAGCGGGCCCTTACCGCTTTACGCTCGCGTGGCCGGTACGCGGCTACACGCCTGCAACCTTTCCCGGAGTGGGATTGGTGATATGGCATCGTGCCAAGATTTTAGTCCACCGCCTTCGCGCAAGCCGGCCACACCCATGGTCGTACTCGCGTTCTACCCCGTGCTGAAGGGCGGTCCTACCGGCAGCAGGACGTAAATTTCGTGGAGGTGAGGGGAGTCGAACCCCTGTCCTAAACGCCATTCCGTTTCAACCGTATCACAATCCATCGTTTTGGGCCCTGACCTGTTGCCCGGGGAGATGTATCCTTGAGGGGTCCTGGTCCAGTGTAAGATAGCCGGTCTACGACCAGTAACTCACGGCTAAATTCGGGACTTATCTACTTGGTCCCGGGCTTTATTCATCCCACTTGACCCGGGCAACGGCGTGCTACCGATTAAGCAGCAACGGCGTAGGCGAATGCATTGTCAGCATTTATCTTTTCGGTCCGTTTTTACGAAGCCACAGACCAACTTCGTGTGAGGTCTCCACAGTCCGATGCCCAGTCGAAACCAAGCACCCCCGAAGAGCATGACCCTAGATTCCTGTCGGGCCAAGGAACTTGCCACGCGAATATCCAGAAATCTCAGACGCGCGGTAGCCATTCTATCTCAATGTTCGCTCCGGCTCGCCGGCTCGAACGGCGGACCCCATCATTACGAATGATGTGCTCTACCAGCTGAGCTAAGCCGGAAAAAGGTTCCGCTCACACACCCGGAGAGCGGAAATCCGTCCGCACCATACGATACCGGTGTTGCCCGGCACCCCGCCATATTGTACCTTAGGCGGGTCGGAACCCGTATAGCCGTGTTTTCTACCAGGGGAGGTAACGGCGTCAGGGTGGAGCTACGTCCGGGAGCGTCCTCCCGGCTGGACTGGTGACACATGCCCCGTATTTTGATGTTCGCAGGAAGTACCTGAACCTGGATGCAGAACAAGCGGCCTTGCCAATGTCAACCCTTTCTAATGGTAATGGCGTATGCCCCGGTTCTTGATGTTCGAGCAGGAAGTACCTGAACCTGGATACATGTACAAGCGGCCTTGCTTACGCCAAAATTTTATTTGTCATCATTTTCCGCATATCGAATTGATTACCTCTTTATGCGGCTTACCGAATAACCTAAGTATTGCCTTCGCAAGTCCTTTGTCACTATAACCCATGTATCCAGCTAGCTTGCACATAGGCACTTTGCCTTCTTCTTGATATATCAACCGTATACGGTCCGCAATAGCTTTTCTTTCCATATCAGCTTGTTCCACGGTAGCTTTTACCTTCATATCCAAGCATTGGTCACAGTATATGCTTGACTTCGAAGAAATCGGATTACCGCATAGACACGTCGGAACACGGACACTATAAAAATACACAGTAGATACTTGTTCGAACGGAACAGAATAGCGTTTAGGAACTATGCTGCTATCCGGTGCAGGCACGGCCCGCATAGTACGCGTTTCATTTTTGCATGCCCGGTCCGACCTATAATATTTCGACACGCATGCCCTTGAGCAAAACGATAATTTACCGTTAATAGATGTTTTCTGCTTTTCAAACCATGTACCACACCAAGGGCATTTTATCTGTATGAACGTGCGAGCGTGTTGCATGTCTAGCCTAATTCCAGATATTCCCTTTCTTTCGTTATCAGCAGCAGGAATTTCCTGTAAATTCGTCATATCATCATTCCAGCTACACCCATCGATATGGTCTACTACATAACCATCCCTCAAGCGCCGTCCTAACTTCACTTCCAATAAATACCGAGCATATAGCATACCGAGAAAGCAATCCGTTTCATTCTTTAGTATATCTATATACATCCGGCCATCAGATTTTAATCGTGGGCCAGCCGAATGATAGTCATCATATGGCGTAATCAGTGCCCTAAATTTGGGATGCTGCTTGGTAACTTGCATATATTTCCGCTTCATTGAAATCTCCTACGGTAATATAGTACTCTCGAGCAGATTCGAACTGCTATCACAAGATTCGGATTCTCGTAATCCTAATTCCATTAGACGACGAGAGCAAAGATGAACTAAATCAGCAACCGTTCTAGCACTCATCAAACAAAATGCGTGCCCGGGAAGTAAGTCAACCATCAAACGAGGAACTTCGTTTGGGCACGCAAATTCATGTACTCGGATTGGCACAAATCATCAACCCACAACGAAAAATACGTCCGGGTACACATTTAAAAGCGACACTGGCGGTAAATCGGTTTTGCAGACCAAGCTTTGGGTAGGAACCGCCTTGGTGTCTAAAAGCAAGCGCTGGGAGTAAGTCACTGTTGTTGGAAGTTTCAATAGGAACTCCCTTTGCGCCTAAACGTATGACACAGCCGTCTCCCGCGAGAATCACGCCGGGCCTTCCGTGACTTTCGTTAATTCCCCGTCACGGGTCGGCCCACGGGATTTCATGTTCGGCCGTTACCCTAGAGCACATACCGGAAACAGGGACTGAGTCCGCCGGCCTCCGGAGACCACCTTCTCTATGCTGCCAAGTGCGTCCTAACACACGGCATCATTTTGCTGACCCCCTAGAGCGTCCGCCGGAAAATTATACGGCAGCAGGAACATGCTCTCGGGCGGTTCGCCTAACAGGCGACTGTGTCGTTAAAGGTTTGCCGTCCCAATCTACGGCCGGAATCGAACCGGCGTCTCCCGGCCTGGTTAGCCGGGCGCTCTGACGAGGCCTCGTCCACCTTGCTAAGCTACGTGGCCATGGGAACGGCGGTCATTTTCTATAGGTACCAAACGGTTTTGCTGGTGCGTCGGGGCCCTAATCCGAAAATGACTTAATAGCGCCGCGCCGGGGACGTCTTCCCGGCACTTCCGCCGCAATCAACAGGACAGAACCGGACTCGAACCGGTGTCCCGGGTTGTTTTCCACCCGAGCTCTACCACCTGAGCTTACCCACCCAGTCTTAGCGACGGCAAAATCATAGTTACCAAACCAGGACTCGAACCTGGACACCCTTTCGCGCGAGGGCCGGGGACTTAGATTCCCCTGCGTCTAACGGCATCGTCGATGCACTTTCCGCCATTTGGCAATGTTTCGTAGCGGGAGTCGGACTCGAACCGACGACCTCGAGGTTATGGGCCTCGCGAGCTACCAACTGCTCCATCCCGCGATGATTAGTAGCGATGCCGGGATTCGAACCCGAGTTCCAGGAATGAAAATCCTGTGTCCTAGGCCTCTAGACGACATCGCCATGCGAACGGCGCGAGCGGGACGGGGGACCTCGACACAACCAAAAAGGAGAAGGGCAATGGAACTAGCCCTATACGTCCGCCCGTCCCGGCTCACGCCGAACTCATTAGTTAATTTCCCTTGCCTTCCTGAGCAGAAGACACCTCCCGGTTGCGAACCCGGGCGCACTCACGTTTATGCTAAAGGTATTCCACCACGCCAAAGCGCGTGGCTTCGGGCGGGACGCCTCCCGCCGGGGTAAGATTTCGTAAAATCTTCAAAATGCGAGCAACCTATCGTTGGTTGCAACGCGCAGTTTAACCCGAACTGCAAAGGAAACGCATCCGAACTGTCAATCTTCTGGGGAACCTCACGGGCTTCCCGGTGTACCAAATATAGCAATTTTCTGCAAAAACGTCAACCTGGTGGTTTTTGTTTATATCTTGGCACGAAATTCTTGCTAACCAAATATAGCAAAAATCGACCCGAGTGGAGTCCTTTCTGCTAAACATGGTCAAATAGAGCACTCGGAGGGACTCGAACCCCCGCATGGGGGCTTTGCAGGCCCCCGCCTTAATCCACTTGGCTACGAGTGCGTATAGTGTCGGGAACAGGACTTGAACCTGCACGGGTCTCCCCACTGGCCTCTCAGACCAGCGCGTCTACCAATTCCACCACCCCGACATATCCCGGGTCATCCCCGGAAAAGCTGGTACTTCCTGCTGAGGGCATGGCTCACGTCGTCCGGCAGCGGCCTGAACCAGATGCCCACCCTACAGTAGCCGTTGCCGTTCTCGTCGGTCGACTCCGGGGTAAGCTCGGTAAGACACGCGTCGTCGATGAAGCCGTAGTCTACATTCTCGACAAGGCCGAACCCCTTGGCGACTTCCTCCACCTTCATGAGGTGGGTGAGGTTCTTCGCCTCGCACACGGTCTTAACGAACAGCCCGCGGACATACTCGTCCATCGTGGCTGAATCCAGTTCGAACTTGACGGAGTATGAGTCGCCTTCCTTCGTCGCACTTCGGGAGATGAGGCGTGTCCAGAAACCTTCGGCGCAATGGGCTACCATCGCCGAAAGCTTTCCCTTGGACAAGTCCAGGTCCTTGCGAATGATGAACAGTCTTCTCATATATTCCTCCTTTGTTTAGTCCCGCAGGCAGGACTCGAACCTGCACACCTTTCGGCATGCGCTCCTAAGGCGCACGCGTCTACCAGTTCCGCCACTGCGGGATATTGGCCAACCAGGCCTCGAACCCAGCCCTGATGGCTCAAAACCACCCGTGCTACCTCTACACCATAAGCCAATTATGACGACACCAAGACTCGAACTTGGAACCAACAGATTAGAAATCTGTCGCTCTAATCCATTGAGCTATGCCGCCAATCGTTTAGTCCCCGGAGAAGGAATCGAACCTTCAGATGTCGGCGATTTTGAATCGCCCGCCTATGCCAGTTCGGCTACCCGGGGATGATAAGCGAATATCCGACAACGATTCGGAAACTACAGCTTGGAGGGCTGTCGTGTTGCCAATTACACCATATTCGCATAGTGCGGGTGGGGAATTTCGAAATCCCGACCCACGTATTAAAAGTACGTTGCTCTTCCTCTGAGCTACACCCGCAGAGTGCAGTTGATAAGAGCATGGCAACTGCAACCATCATAATCGGGTGCGTTTAAGAATCTTCTTCATCGTGTGTACCTCCTATCGGCGATATCGGGCTCGAACCGATACGCACGCAAGTGCCCCGGTTTTTAAGACCGGGTTGTCTACCTATTCCAGCAATCGCCGGAGTTTCCATTAGTCTCGACGGCAAGACTCGGACTTGCACGCAAATGCACCGGCTCCTGAAGCCGGCGGGTCTACCAGTTCCCCCACGTCGAGGTAGTTGCCCGTGATGGACTCGAACCACCGAATGCGCGAGTCAGAGTCGTGTGCCTTACCAACTTGGCGAACGGGCAGTAAGCGGCATACGAGAATCGAACTCGTGACCTCAACCATGGCAAGGTTGCGCTCTAAGCCAACTGAGCTAATGCCGCATAAGAATATATAGTGCCGGCTGATGGATTCGAACCACCGGAAGTTCGTGAGAACGGGAGGGTTACAGCCTCCTGCCATTGACCGCTAGGCGAAACCGGCATAGCTCCACCTCCTGGACTCGAACCAGGGACGACCCGATTAACAGTCGGGTGCTCTACCAACTGAGCTAAGGTGGAATAATAATTACTGGGTTAAACTTATATTGGTTAGTCAAACGAGTCAGTATTACGGGATGACACGCTGCGTTCATCGTGACATTCACCCTAAATATATTAATACCTATTATATAATGCTGGAATTCTTATTTATAGTATCGTCCAACATATGCACTGTCCGACTGTTTTGGCTTAGTGGAATCCTTCCATAAAGTTCGTGATATTGGCACATATTTATTAAATAATGCCAGAATACCAGGCCGCTTTAACGGCAAATTAGTCATGCTGGTAAACTCACTAAATGATGTGTAGTTTCCACTATGAAATAAGTCCCATATTTGTTTGGCCAGAATCATACTACATTGCTGGGTTTTATTAAATAGTACCATTGTTTCCCCGCGAAACAGTCTACGGCCTTTATACCAAGGATATTTTAACGGAATTATGGATGACGTGGATGCACCAGTGTATGCATTAGTATACCATATTTTTCCATATTGCGAATTTTGGCTACCTGATTGCAGCTTTGAGTTAAGCTGGCCTACCATACTCGCAAACTCGGCCCGAATATATTCATATGTTCTCGCATTAATATATCTTCCTGTATGACCGCGTTCAATCGATTTCATACACCATAAAGCAAATAGCATCTTGCTCCTCTCTATAGTCCCCTTATTAAACATTTTAAACAACAACCAATGGCAAATAAAATGTTCTCTCCCCGTCAATAAGACTATATTACTTGCGATATTTTTACCACCTAATGACCGCGGGAGAACATGGTGCTTTTCAAAATACATCCCATGTTTCTTCAATTTTAACCGTGATAAATAATCATTTTGCGCACGGAAGATAATGTTTAAGTAAATATGTCTATAGTTCATATTGTCAACTCTTCGATAAACCTTATATAAAAATACATAATTTTGTTCATTATGTCATTCATATATTTGTCGAACATATTTTAGTGCCACCGGGAGGAATCGAACCTTCGACGCGGGGCTCTTCAGGCCCCCGCTCTACCGGACTGAGCTACAGTGGCATGATAGTTCTCACCCTTGGACTCGAACCAAGAACCTCCGCCTTATCAGAGCGACTATCTAACCAGTTGATATAGATGAGAATACAAACAAACTAATGGATACATACCGGGGTCGAACCGGTATCCCCCGGATGCGGACCGGGAATTCTACCATTGAACTAATGACCCGAAATAGTGGACCGCACCGGAATCGAACCGGCCTCGCATGGACCCCAGTCCCGTAATGTCCTTATCCCATCATGTCGGAACACTGCCGCCGGCAACGGCGACGGTTGGTTCCTAGGAATACGGATAGATTACTATCTGTCCAGGCAGTGCCCATCGGGTAGTTGCTGGCTACCCTTGCTTCTAGCAGCCCATATTATACTGGACACATATCGGGGTCGAACCGATGACCTCCTGAGTGCAAATCAGGCGCTCTACCAACTGAGCTAATGGCCCATAAAACATATCGCATCCGAACTGTCAATCTACCGCAAGGCTGCTCGAGCCTTGCTTTAATGGAAGCGAAGGAAATCGAATCCTTCTCAACGATGCTGCCAGCATCATTCGCCACCTTGGAACATGCGCCCCCGAATGGTTAAACGGAAAGGGCGGTTGCCTGCTGATGCAACCGCCCTTTTCGTCTCTCGTAAACCTTTTCGTCTACCTGGAACTAAGTTGCATCAGCCTCCGCTTTTCCTGCGAAACCCAAAATGCCAAAATAACGTGCGTCCTGGGCCGCAGCTGTTAATTTGCACAGATTGTTGAGTTGCTTTAGCATCTTTAATTCCTTTGACGTAATGTTTATAGCAATAGTAGATAAAAACGAATGAAATGGCAAGGGAAAATGCAAGAAAAATGTGTAAAATTTTCGTTACATTCTACTCGTTGGTGTATAGGCGCAGCTGTCAGACGCCCCGTACATCAGCGTCTGATGCGACACGACGTATCCATCGTCAGCATACTCGTTGATTTTCTCCATCACCTTTGACGGGTCTCCAGTTGTCAAGAAATCCTCGGTGAACGGCTTCCGGAATTCGACTTTACCGTATCTTGCCACGAGTTCCACGACGATAGTTTTCGAGCCTACCTTCTTCTCAAGGCGCACCTCATACTGCATGCGACACAGCACTGCAGAATTATCATAATGGATGCCGCCAGGCAACTTCAGAGTAGAATACCTCTGTCGCAATAGGGTAATAAAATTCGGTACATATACAAGCATATGGTACTCCTTTGTACTAAATGGTAGGCATCAGTTGCTTGCTGTCCTTCACGCAGTAGAGCATGAAGTAACTGTCGCTCGTGTCGAACCGGTCCTTTACCGAAATGGTAAACGTATTGTCGGATTCGCTCCAGGTAGCGCACGCATACGGTTTCTTTGGGACATCATCCGCACCATTTGCGTGTGCAGTCTCGGCATCTACTGCGTCAAGAAGGTCATGCACGGCATTTTCCAGTTCTTCCGTATAGTCATCGTCATGCCAATACTTGAAGGAACCATCCTTCCCGAACTTGCGGCAGAACTTCTTTACCTCTGTTTCATTCATCTTGTCCACTCCGTCGAGAGACAGGAGGATAGGCCTTGCAAGCATCGGCGTGGCTTCATCAATAGCGAACGGCTTGGCCTCTTGCCTAATCTCTTCCGGGAATGCGAACCCGAACTTTTTCATTGCGAATTCCATAGCCGGAAGACGGATATTCAGGGGAGGTACTGCAGAGTTGAGGTCAAACCCGAAGCCGTCATCTTGCTGCGGCTGCCGTTGCTGTGCATCGTCCGTATCTCCCGGGTCTTCAACGGTTTCCTCGATGTCTTCATCCGCGTCCTGCCCGGCATCAACTATCCTGGGTGCAGCAGTGATACGCTCACGCAACGCATTCGTCGTCTGGGTATCGTACTTGCGTTCAATCTTGCCTTCAATAAGTTCCTCGAATACAAGGCCCTTCAGGTCATCGACCGCATCTTCCTTTGACACGACACCTTCACGTGTAACCAGGACAGCGTTCTCGTCCTTGGATACACCGATTCCATGGCTGAACCTGAACTTGGCTCCCTTCGCAATAGCCATGCCCAAGAACTCGAACAAGGTAGGGACACGCCAGCCTGCGGGGATTGCATGCAGCACAGTCCTTGCACTGTAGAATACAAAGTTCCTATCGGCATCCAGGTCGTTCACCAGAATCCTCTGCTTGCCTTCATTGAGAGTTTTCCAGCGAGTCTTGTCAAAGCCAAGCGGGGTAATCATCTCAAGGGCGCTGTACTCATCAACAAACACGCCGCAGTAATTGTCGTCACTGTACATGACATACTTTCCGTCCTTGTCCAGCTTGTTCTCGCCGGGGTCGATTGTGTCTGCACGCCATTGACGGTAATTATCGCATGCCTGCTGATAGGCATGGCTCTCGTACGAGTCGTAGTTGCCGGAGTCGCTCATCTTGTACACGTCGGAAGACAGGTACACCTTTGCGTGACCGTTACGGTCGATGTCAATGGATGTAAGCGGCATGAACTTGTTGAGACACACCGGGTCCGGAATGATTTCCTCGTCCTGTACACAGCCCTCAACCATGTCCCCATCCATATCGATGTCAGTATCTCCCTCCGGGTGATAGACAACTCCTCTGTTGCCTACAGTGATGCGACCTTCGGACTCATAGCGGAGACCCTTCTTCGAATGCAGTTCATCGAAACAATACCAGTCATATTCAAGAGCCTTGCGGTTGTCGGCAACCCCGGTGCTCTCACGGATATCCGGGACCGAGATATAGGATACCGGGTCAAGCATCCATTCGCGATTACCGATTACCGCCGTGCGGTATGCGCGGCCATCCCTATCGTCGACGAACTTGCGTTCACGAGTACTGCACTTTGCAGTCACCGCATTGGTTATCTTGTTGGCGAGCTTCTTTGCCCAGCTGAGGCATACCCTGTTGTCCTTCTGGCGGGCGCGTTTCATTACACTCTCGATGTGCTGGTAGTCCCTCTTGCTGAACGGAGGGCAAAGCTTATAGAACGGGCCGCCCATGAGTTCGGACAGTTCCCTCTCGGAATACTTGTTGTCGCCCTTGCGTTCGTCGATATTGTCGTGCGCGTGGTTCCAGCGGTTGTTCACGTGCATGAGACGGCCATCGGGACCGATATCGATGCCGAGCATGGACTCGCCATACAGCGGGTCGTCTTCCGTCATCGTCTCGAAACCGGGAAGCACGGCAAGGTACAGCTTCACCACGGAAATCCTGGAGTTTCCCTTGGAATCGGTCTTCCGGCTGTAGGAATACGACTTGAACATGCTCTTGGAACCTAGATGGCACCAGTTATGCGGGGCGGTGTACTGGTAATACTTGTTGGCAGTGGCAAACGAATCCAGCCAGATTACCTTGTATCGACGCGGGCCGTACTGGATTTTGCCAAGCTCGCGCTTCAGTTCCTTCCAGTTACCGGACACGGTGCTGCCAAAGCGGTCGACGAGGTCCTTGAACGAGAGTTCCTTGCCGTCGATTGCGATGTGGCGGGTAAATTCTGTAAAGTGCGCGATAGAGATGATGCGCACGAAGTCGCGGAGGTCGGCAAGCTGGCGGAAGTCCTCGTCGCCCGTACCGAAGAGGAGCTCCCCGTATGCGATACGGGCAAGCCCCGGGGCGAACTTAATCTTGCACTGGCCGTCACGGAAGAACTGCCTGCGGAGTTCCTCGTAGCATGCACGGGTCCAGGACGATATATTCCTGTTGAACGCAATCTCGGTATAGATGCGGCGGATTTCGTTCAAGTTCGGAAGGGAAAGAAGCACCTTCTTGGTGTACCTGTATGCGTCGCCCTCGCTTCCCGGGCCAAGTTCCTTTTCGCTCATTTATAACCTTGATAGTTATGGTGTTGACAATATAATAAAGGGTAGGCACGTATGGCCTACCCCAAATATAGCAAAAAGTTGGCGTTCATGCGCAACATCTGTGCAGACCGGGTTTTGCACGCACCGCGACGGAGGCGACACCGTCGACCGCACCGCAAGCCGTTTAGACTCCTCGCGGAGGGCCACAGCACAGGACAGCATCAAACCAAGCGCAGCGCCAGGCCCGACCCGCACGTTTCACGGAGCCCTAGGTGGCTCTCCTGTCCCCAGTTTCGAACCTAGGAACATTCGAATGGCCAACTCCGCGTGATGCGGCGCATGTACGCCAACTTGTTAGAGCGGGAAAAGGGGCTCGAACCCTCGACATCGACCTTGGGAAGGTCGCGCTCTACCAACTGAGCTATTCCCGCTGATATACCAAATATAGCAAAAAACTCCTGGCGTGGAGGCGGGTACCGCGAAAAAAGTGAATTATTTCTTCAGGATTTTAACGTCCCCGGTGATATCCAGGATTTTCCCGTTGATGAAATACACCCGGACGAACCTCTTCCCGGTCAGGTCTACGCTGTACTCCGCCTTCCTCACGTCGTTGAACACGTAGGTGTAGCAGAAGCTCGGGCGGCACACCTCCACCTTGACGGGCTTCCCGGCGAATACTGAACATGCGAGCAGTGCCAATACAATCAGAATCTTCTTCATATCATTATCTCCAATTGTAAGTTTAGCGAAACACAAAATGCCGCCCGCTAGGGGCGGCATTCCGTATGATTCAATACATGTCACCGATGTATCTCGTACTGCACGTCTCCGCAGGTTGCAGTCGAGTCGGTCGACGTACACCACGCGTCAGCGCCGGTCTCTCCGGTGGAGCACCCGAGAAAACAGACGTTCATCACGGCGAGCAGGAGCACCAGGACAATCGCAATTATGTATCCCTTCATGGCGCACTCACTTGAGCAGGTCCAGGAACTGCTGCAGGGTTTCCGGGGTGTACACCGTAATCTCCTGGCCGGCCTTCCTGAGCTCGTCAATCTTCTGTACCTTGGACGGCCCGGCGTTGTCTCCCATGAGCACCACGTTGCACTTCTTTGTAATGGAAGAACAGATGGTGCCGCCGTTGGCAACGACCATGTCCTTGAACACGTCTCGGTCGAGCTTCTCGAACGTGCCGGTCATGATGCACACCTTCCCGGCGAGCTTCGCGGACTGCACTTCCTTCACGTTCTGGGCGACACCCCATGTAGCGAACTCGGTAAGGGCACCCTCATACTTGGTGACGAACTCACAGAACTTTCCGACGATTACCGGGGAGATGCCGGCCTTCTGGGCACGGTAGCAGAAGTCGTCGATGAACCCGGTAGGGTCGCCATCCTGATAGATACGGATGAAGCCACCGGCATCATGGACACACTTGGCCACGGCCGGGGCTACCTGGTGACCTAGGCCAGGAATGGAGAAGCCCTCGATAAGCTGATGGAGGTAGTTTCCCTTCGACTTGTCGATGCTCTGCAGGAGTTTCTTCGCACCGGCTTCAGTCTTGCCGCATGCGTCCATGATGTCCTGTATGGTCAACGTATAGAAGTCCGTAAAGAAGCGGAGCTTGCCTGCCTCCAGCAGCTGTTCCACTATCGACTCGCCGATACCCATGATGTTCATGCATTCACGGGATACGAAGTTGGCGAGCTTGCCGCCAATCTGTGTACGGCATTCCTCGTTGGAGCATACCCAGGCGACCAGTTCCTTGCCTTCATTGTTCACCTGGCACTTCAGTTCCCCGCCGCAGCACGGGCAGGTAACCGGACGGAGGTAGCGTTCATATGCCTTCTCCGTATCATTCGTGGGAACCCACGGCTTGACATGCGGAATCTTGTCCTTGTCGCACTTGGTACGTTCGACTTCGTAGGTATCCTTGGAACGGTCGGTCTCCGTACACTTGACCAGTTCCGGGATAATCTCGCCGGCCTTACGGATTACTACATGGCAACCCTTGTGCAGGCCGAGATAGTCGACGAGGTCCCAGTTGTGCAGGGAACAGCGCGATACCGTCGTCATTGCCAGATGCACCGGCTTGATGATGGCGACGGGAGTGATTGCGCCGGACATGCCGATGGACTGCTCGATGTCAAGCAGCTCGGTCTCCTTTTCCTCCGGCGGGAACTTGTATGCACGGTAGAAGTTCGGGGACTTCGCGGTGTATCCGAAGCGCTTCTGGTCTTCCTTGTCGTCCACCTTCAGCACTACGCCGTCAATGGGATAGGGCTGTTCGAAACGCTTCTCGCGCATCCTCTCGGCAAGCTCAACTACTTCGTCTACAGTCTCGGCAACCCAGTGTTCCGGTACTTCAAAACCGAACTCCTGCAACTGCATGATGTCGGTATCCTGGAAGCGGTTGGGGCTTCCCTTGACGATGAGATATGCAACGAACGACAGACCACGGGATTCTACCTCGTCCGGGTCATGGGACTTCAGCGTACCCGATGCGCCGTTCCTGGGGTTGGCGAAGGCCTTCTTCCCCTCGGCAATGAGCTGGTCGTTGATTGGTTCGAAGTCAGCGTATTTCCATACGGTCTCGCCACGGATTTCCACCTCGCCGAGCCAGGGAATCTTAGTGAGCACACCCTTGACGCGGAGCGCATTCTCGAACACGGAGTCGCCGATGTTGTCCTTGCCGCGGGTAACGGCATCGACCAGCTGGCCATCCTTGAACTTCAATGCTAGGCTCAGGCCGTCCAGCTTGTATTCGCCTTCCAGACGCTTGACTCCGTTGTTGAACATCATGGTGGCCCATTCGCGGGTCTCCTCGATACCGTTGGAGTTGGCGATTGAAATCATCGGGATTTCGTGCTTCACCTTGCGGAATCCGTCAGCCCCGTCCTCCACGTGGCGCGTTGGCGAGGTATCCAGGATGACACTGGGGTTTGCCGCCTCGAATTCCTTGAGGAGGATGTAATTCTTGTCGTATACGTCGTCCGGTACGGACGGCGTGCCAGCGGCGTATTCCCTTGCCCATTGGGTGAGAACGTCGCACATCTCTGCATACTGCTTGAAGTCTATCATATCCCCAAATATAGCAAAAAGGCCGCCCGGCGGCGACCTTCCATAATTTCATGACGGGCGGACTACGCATTCCTGACAAGACGGACCGACAGTCCGACCATGTCCGTACCACTGAGTTTCCCTATGCTAGTACTGGCCCCAGTGTCAAGGTAATTTAATTCAACATAGCGGGCCCACTCGAAACTGTCTTCACACCTGTCACTGGTCCAGAAGAAGGCGAAGTGCCGCTTACATCCCACGCCCCTACGACCATGATAGCGGTTGTACTTTCCGGCCGGTTTCGCGTCGAACCCGTACGTGTCGAACCCGTTTCCGTTTTCGTCATCGACGCCCGGTCTCCATCCTTCGGTCGACTTGAGGTTGAGCCCCGCCTTTTTATAACCGCCGCATGTCTCTATGAGCTTGTCCCAGTCGTCCATGGTAGGGAGCCGCCAGCCGTTTCCGTACGCGGCAGCCACTTCCATTGCGGCATTCCAGGTAAAGTAGGTCTCGTCGCCGACGTGGACTATCCCGCGCCTCCTGTTCGTGCGCATCTGCAGGTTGTGGCTCATCCATACCTGGTCGCCGATGCGTATCGAATCGTTGTCGATGCGCTCGACATGCCGTTCCGGCATTGCCGTGGGCGGGCACAGCTCGAACACGTTCCCCCCGAGGACGTTGGACAGCTGGGTGGCGTCCATCGCCTGGTCCGAACCGCCGTTGGCATGGTTCCACCGGGTCGTCACCGCCCGCAGCGTGCCCCACGGGTCTACTATGATGGATATGAGCGACAATCCGTAGCTGTCTAGCGGCGCGTCCGGGCCCTTTACGGGTTTCATCCGCCTGAAGTTCGGCCTGTACGCGAAATATACCCTGTTCATCCCGTCGGCGGTGTACGAACGCCACATGTTCTCCATGTGGGTGATGCACCACGGGGAATCCGGGTTAGTGTACTTGAAGAATTTCGTCGCGCTTTTGTAATCCGGAATCTCCTTGATTACGTAGTCGCTTGCCTGGTAATCAGCCGATGCGAGTTTCTCCTTGAGTTCGTCGTCGGCCTTCTGCACGACAGTGCCGAACCGCGTCTCCAGTTCATCGTAGGACATGCCGTTGAGGTCGCCGTCATACTCGCCGGCGTGCCCTTCGGAAATCAGCTTGACAATCTTCTTGAGTGAAGCCAGCTTCCGGCTGTCCTGTCCACGATTCTCCAGCTTGAGTTCCCCGTATGCAATCCTGGTGACCCCCGGTTCGAACTTCTGGTTCGCACCGTCATGGAAGAACATGTTCCTGATTGTGCGCTCGAAATACTCGATGTATGTCTGCTGCTTCCCGCTCATGGTCAGCACGGGGTTCCCGGCGTCGTCCACGGCAATGTCATCCCATCTGGATGCAAGCTGCGGGAACAGGCTGCGGATAACGTTCTTGGACTTGTGTGTGGCTACTGAGGCCACGTCCTCGAACAGGGCGCAGTATGCCTCGGTAAGTACATTGCGGCACAATGTGTTTCCCGGGATTTCACTCAGCAATTCTCTCAATACGTCCATGGCAACCGTCCACTTCGATATCCATAGTTTATGCGGCACCCGAATAAACTGCAAGAAAACAGGGGTATAATTATGAAGAATATAGCTATCAGCGTAAACGGTGGCGGCGCACTGGGTATCGGCCCACTTGCCTTCATGTGTAGGCTCGAACAGGACATCGGCAAAAAGCTGGGTGATATTGCAATCGCATTTGCCGGTACATCAACCGGGGCCATCATTGCGGGTGGACTAGACGAGGGATATTCAGCGCATGACCTATTCGACCTGTATTACAATAACCTAGGGAAGATATTCACAAAATATCCATGGTACAAACGGGTACAACCTACATGTCCAACATATGACAACACTAATCTCATTAAAATACTAAAATCTAAGTTTACTGGGAAAGTTTCCGATTGGAAAAAACCTATATTTATTCCAACTACACACACCAATGGAAAAAGCGTAGAAAAAGTATGGGATTTAGGTGATACCGATACGGACAAATGGTTGGCTATTCTGACCAGCACTGCCGCTCCGTCCTATTTTGACGTTGTCATAAAGGATGGACAATCATATATTGACGGTGGATGCTGGGCAAATTCGCCAATCGCCGTGCTGAACGCCGGTCTAAAACGGTCAGAATATAATGGAAATCTTAAGATTCTGGCTTTCAATACTGGCATGGACCACCCAAACAACAAGATTGAAAACAAAACCTTGCTTGGATGGGCAGACTATATGTTAACCGAATGGGTAGCTCGCGCAGGCAAAAGCAACGAATATGAGGTAATAGCTGATATAGGAGCCGATAATGTTGCACTCGCATCACCATACACCGATTGTATCCATAAGATGGATAACGTAGAAAAGAAACATGTGCAGGCAGTTATCGATATATGGGAAAAATATTATGAAGAAAACAAACGATACTTCATTGGATTCATTACAGGTTGATATCGCATGCTTCCTGCATGCCAAAAAGAAAGGCGGTGGATTTCCACCGCCTTTTAAATTATTGGGCCGCTCCCCCGGCACCACCTCCGCCATCGGCATATCCGACGTCGGTTCCCTGGTAGTCCAGAGGATTGGTAATCGTGTACCCGCAGCGCATCGGCATTGTGCAGTTCGGGACACCCATGAACAGGCGGTCCCGCTGGTTCTTCTTGCCGGTCTTCGAAAGTTCATCCATGACTGCGTTGTTGTACTTCCCGAAGTTTGCTGGGGTAGGCGTACCTGCAGTCCTGCCGTGGAGAAGCGCACTGTTGAGCTGTCCCTTCTTGAACTGGGCAAAGTCCGGGACTTCCCATTTTTCCTTCGCTGTTTCCTCGCCGGTGTCCCTGGTGCAAGTGCCGTTGATGATGGTGTTCACCTGTGCCGGACATACATCTGGCTGGTTCGTACCGGAAGCCGCATGGGGAACAACGTGCATGAATCCCTTGTAGTCGATTGCCGGGGTCTGCCTGGTGGCGGACGCGGGCATGAACTGCTGTTCCATGAACAGCTTCCGGTAAATCTTCGCTGCCTCGAGCACGGTCGGGGACTGGGTTTCCCGGTACATGTCGTCCATGAACTTGAGTATGGCGTTATGCCGTTGCATTCGTAGTCCCCTGCTGAGTGCCAGTCACCCCGTTCGTATCCTTGGATGCAATACCGAGAGTATCCCGGAGGTTCCGCACCTTGTCGTCGGCCGTCTTTGCCGCATCCTGTGCGCTCTTGAGCTGGGCAGGGATGGTGTCGGCCTCGTCGCTCTTGACGAGGTTGTCCACGTTTACCGGGATGGTCTCTCCATCCTCGAACATTGCGGTGAACGCGGCCGATACGCTCTCGGCGAAATAACCCGGGGCATCCCCGCATGACTTGACTACGGCCCTATGGAGTACATCGATGTTTCTGAGCATGGTTCATCCCCCTTACTGGAACAGTTTATAGAGAAAGGCCCCACGTACCGGGGGCCTTTAAGGGACGTACCGCCAAAATCAGCGAAGTATCAGCGAGAGCACGACAACTACCAGCGACAGCAGGGATACGGCCAGGGGGATATACTGCTTCGCCCTGTCGTGCATGACGAGGATGGCAATCTGGTGGCGAAGCCCGGAAATGCGCTCGTCGCTGTAGTCCCTGACGCTGTCACACTTCTCGTCCATCGCCTTCATCGCGTCGACGACCATCGCGTCCATCTCGGCCAGCTTCTTCTCGTTGGAGTTGGCCTTCGCCAGGGCCTGCACGGCCGCGCCGTGGACCTTCATGCTGAAGTCCGAAATCCTGCTGATGGTGTTCGCCATCACCTTGACCACGCGTAGTGACGCCGGGGCTTCCAGGGCTTCCCCGTTCGGCCCGTTCATCTGCTCGCGCAGGTCGTCGTCGCCGGACATCATGTCGGCAGCGCCTTCGAACATGCCGTCGAGCCCGTCCTCTCCCACCTCTATCGAGCCGCATGCTCCGAGTCCATCGGTCTGCGACAGGAACTTCGGCATGTCGTAGTCGTACTTGCCGAAAACCTCCCAGCTCTGCAGGATGGTGTTGATGAGGCGCTCGAGTTCCTTCTGGGAGTTCGACGTGAGCTCGTCCTCGGTGGGCTCGTTCATCTCCACCTCCATGCGGCTGATTTCGTCGTCCAGGTCGGCGTCGCTGATGGATAGGCCGGCATTCTTCTTCATGCCCACCAGGAACATGTCCGGGTAGATTTCGGTATACTTGTCGTAGACCCATCCGCGGAAGGACGGCACCTTGGACTCGCATTCCGACGCGGAGCATCCGCACAGGACGACGTAGAAGCTCGATATCCCGTCGCAGTCAAGCACCGACTTGTAGTTCTTGCTGTCAAGGAAGACGCTAGTCTTTATGCCGCTGCCGCTCTCGCCGAGACGCTCGACCACGCGGCGGAACAGCCAGTTCCCGGTAATCGGGACTACCGTGGGGCACAGGGCGAGGATACCGGGAATCGCCCCGGATTCGGCCATCGTGTCAGTCATTACGGCCACCTGCCCGTAGAACACGTCCGTCAGTTCGGCCGTATCCCACAGTTTCTTCCTGCAGAAGATGTTGGCGTCGTCAAAGTCCTGCTTCTCGCAGTCATAGCTCATTATGATGTTAATTTGTCCCATACTTCACGTCAATAGTTACGTAGTTCATCCTGTAGTTGGAAATAACGTCGCCCTCGTCCGTCGTCACGCCGACCGGCTTGTACACCACCTCGCCCGCCTCGATGCTTTTCATGAGGAGGGAGCCGTACTTGTTGTTCTTGATGTCGAAATCCACCTTGAGGACGCCGTTCTCGACGGAGGCATCCGTGGATACCGCCATTGCGTGCTCCGGCCAGGAATTGCAGACAGGAATCTTGCGGGCCCTGCGCTCCAGCGGGGAAACCTCCTCGATGGTCACCGGGGTTTCCTTGATGTCGGCGCACAGCTTCTCTATGGCCTCCGGGGTATACACGTGGCCGCTCCTGGTCGGTTGCCCGGCGACCAGCAGTTCTACCTGGATGTGTCCCAACGGCTTCTTAGCTCTTGGCATCTGCTTCCTTCCTCCATTCGGCGAGGTCGGCGTTCATGCCTACTTCCTCCATCGTCCTTTCCAGGGCCAGCCGGCGGCGGCTCCAGTAGTCGGTGGACGCCTTCATCAGGAGGAGCCGCACTTCAGGACCGGTCTCCTTCGCCTTGATGATTGCGACCGCCTGGTCGTACATGCGGCGGCAAAGCATCCATTCCGCCTTCAGCTTGTCCTTGTCGCCGAGCAGCACGTTGTACAGGTTGTACTGTTCGTCGGTGAAGGACGCCTTAATCTTTTCAATCTTCTTCATGTCCATTAGAACACACTCCCCTGGTCGACTAGGCCGAGCTGCTGCGCACGCATGGCCAGCATCTGCGTCACCTCGTTGCTGAAGTCCTGCACCGGGAACATCTGCTGCGTGGGTGCCTCGCTGGAGAACCAGCACAGGTAGCACTTGCCGATAGGAATGCCCGTGGCTTCGGTGAACAGGTGCTTGTACATGCAGAGCTGCATGGAATACTTGTGGTATTCGCAGTTGGCGAGATGCCCGAACGGCGGATTGAACTTGAAATTCGAGTCGAGGTTGAACTTCTCGTTGGACTTCCAGTCCCAAATCTGGAACTCGTTCGCCTTCTTGTTCCAGAAAATCTGGTCGACGATTCCGCACACCATGTACTTGGGAGAACCGATGACCTGTTCGGAAACAACAGGAATCAGCTTGCCCCGGATAGACTCGCGGAACTGGTCTACCTGGAGAATGATGCGGTTGTAGCGTTCCCTTATGGGGTCTTCCGTATCGTTAGGGAATGCCTCCTTGATGGAAGCATCGTCGTACCTGTAGAACTTGTTTGCCATGGCGGCTTCGATGTACGAGTGTACCCTGACGCCGAGCTCGGTGGAAATCTTTGCCTTGCGCTTCCACATGGCCTTCACTTCCTCGGCGGTTACCGTCTTGCCTTGCTCGGCAGACATCTTCTGTGCGGTTATCGGTGCCTGCGCATCAGAATCAAACGGCGGAATGTATGACTCCACCAGCTTGTTCACGCCAAGCAGCTTCACCGCGTTGATGGTGAACGTATTCCACTTCGTATCGGCCTTAATCATGCCGAACGCGTTGTCAACTCTTTCGAAAAATTCGTGCATCGGATTTCCTCTCCATTTAAACTAAATCAAAAGGCCGTCCCGGGGCGGCCTTGTGTCATTTCACGTTCCAATCGACCAGGTGGATGTACCTGGCCCCTATCCTGTATCCGTCAGGTACGTCGGGTACCGCCTTGAGCGACTCGGCCAGGCTCTTGTCCCACAGTTCCTCCAGGGCGTCCTTGATTGCGTCCTCCAGCGTACAGCTGATGGCGCAGTCGATTACCATGTCGGGCTTGGTCTGCTTGGCGTTGAACGCGTCCGGGTACTCCTTGGTGAGAATCTTCTTCCACTTCTTCACCACTTCCGACGGTGCGCTGTATTCGGGGATTACCCTGGCCTCCGCGGCGTTCGGGTCCAACCCCTGGAAACCCTTGACGTACGCCGGGAGATACTGGGAAAGCTCGTCGGGAACTTCCAGGGTCAAGTCGACGGAATACGCCTTGAGCGGGAGCATGGTCGGCATGTCCCTCTCAAGGTCCTTGAGCATGTACTGTACGGTGAACTTGCTTACTGTTACGTCGGCGAAAGCCATGCTATGCATCCTTCGTGAGCTTCATGAGCATCTTGGCCGTCACGGGCGACGTTACCAGCACCGTGTTGAAGGACTCGACGAAAGCCTTCACTCGGTCGATGGACACCGGGTGCGACATGAACTTGTTGTCCTTGGCGCTGCCGTTGGTCACGTATGCGGAATGCTTCCCGGCGAGCCACATGAACGACACGTCGAGCACCACGGCGCCGATTGCGCCGGCGTACCCGTTGCCGATTGACTGGGCGACCGAGGAGGCGAACATGTCGGCGCAGCGCTCGTTGTTCCTGGAAATCGAGTTCTGGTCCGGCTGGCCGTAGTGACCGAGGCACGCGTGGCCGAGCTCGTGGCCGATGAGGCCGACAAGGATGGCGATTGCGTACATCCTGACAACTTCCTCGCGATGCCCGTCGCACTGGATGTGGAACTCGTCGAGGAACCTCTGCACGAAGTCGCTGCCGGCCTCGAACGAGGTGAGCCTTGTGGCCGACCAGGCGAGCATCTTCTTCGCCTCGCCAATCCTGTGCGTGCGGTCGATGTACTCGCACACGTGTGCGACCATGTTGACCCACCGGAGCATCCCGGCGTATACCGACAGGATATGCGTGTACTGGTTCCAGTCCACCACTGGGTAATACTGGTTCAGGTGGTTCCTGACAGCATCGGTGAGCCTTCCGCACGACGCGTTGATGTCATCCGTATCGCGGACAGTTAGGTACGTGCTCTCGACAATGGACCTGTAGTTCTTGTTGTCGGACACGAACTCGCACGCCTTGCACTGCGCGAAGGCAGTCTCGCAGTCCTTGTCGGTTACATAATAGGACGTTCCTGATTTGTAAGGCATCTCGGTATTCCTCTTTCGTCTAGGACAGCAATCACCCTTCCCGGGATTTCCGACGGGCGAGCTGCCTTGTTGATGGCTTCCTTGATTTCCGGGGCAGTGCGTGCGCGGTTCCATACGGCCCATTCCTTGTCGGTCATGTCGCCGCGGTTCACGTTGACGATTCCGTAACTGCCCGCCGAGAAGAGCGGGACGACCACGTAATCTGCTGCAAAGTCTTCAATCCTGGCATTCATAGATGAACCCTCTCTGGTAAATATAGCATAAATCTAGTTTATTGGCGTCGGAAATACGGTATAAACTTACGAAAAAGTGAAAAGTTGGGTACCTTATGTACACTATCGAAGACATACAGAGGATGAGTGGAACCAAGGACAAGGCCCTGGCCGAAGCGCTGTTCGCCGGCCTTGGCACGGCCTCGACAGGCAGGCCCCTCGAGGAGGGAGTCCTCGGCAAACTCATGACGATTGGCGCCCTGGTGGCCGGCACGATATTCTCCGGCTGCGCCGGCAACGTCCAGAAGCCCGGTTCCCACGAACATGTCCTGACCATCCCGGAAAACGTCCCGGTGAACGCGGATTCTGTCAACCAGCTGGCCCTGGACATCGCCAACGGCATCGTCGACGAGATGGCCGACTCCAACAGTGTCACGTCCACCCAGTCGTGGAAGGCCGCCAAGGACATCTACGGCAAGCTCGTGAAGGACAACCGCAAGGACCTGGCTGACATGTTCGCCAGGACAATCAACCGGAAGAAGAACGAGCTGTTCAACGCCCCTCCCTGCTGCGACGACAAGGAGTACAACAACAACGACCTTCAGAACTACGAGTACCGCGGCCCCGTGTACAACGAGGAGACCGGCATGCTGGAGTACAACTAATGCGGAACCTTTTCGAGAGCATCAACAAGATGGATGCCGCCCTCGTCCTGTGCGAGGCGATAGGCGACACCCAGGAAGCCCCGGCGGAACAGCCGTCGCTTGACCCGGAGAGGTTCAAGGCCTACGTCAAGTCCCCCTCCGACATCGAGGAGGGAACCCTCCGCGACATCGCCGCGGTCATCGACGGGAAGAACGACATTACCCCGCCGCCGGACAACACCGTCCCCGTGGCGACCCCAAGCACGGTGGACAGGCTGCTCAACTCCGTCACCATCGTGTACATCACCGACAACGACTTCCCGGTGGCCGCCGCCAACCTCATCGACCCGACCAGGGAGGACTACCGTGGCGTGGTGCCAATCAAGTACTACAGCCTCCTGAGCGGCTACAACCTCGACGGGCGCGTCCAGCAGGAATTCTTCGCCGTGGCCGAGGAATACCGCAACCACGGCCTGGGGGAGGAGCTCAGGGCCCAGATTAACGCCCTGGACACCCCCACTTTCATCGTCGTGGACACCACCGACAAGGACTGCATCGAGGGCCTGGCGAAGAGCGGGTACCAGTTCATCGCCCAGGTGGACGACGAGACCGCCAAGTATCCGGTCCAGCTGTGGGTAGACAACGCGGGGGAAGAACCCAACGAACAGGGCGAGGAACCTGAAGTTCCGGACAGTTTTGATGTAATTTAGTAGCATGATTGCTAGAGTCAAAGACGACCAGTACCTCAACATCTTCGAGGTGGTTTGGCTGTTCCTCGCGGCCGAGTTCATCATATCGATGAACTTCCTCAGGCTGTACGACATCGACACTGACGAATGGCACTACCGGAGAATCTTCTGGGCCGTCGTCGGGATATGCCTCACAATCCCGGTCCTGGCGAGCTGCGCGTTCGCCACGTTCGCCGCGATAAAGTACCTGTGGTAGAGCCATGACACCCGAGAAGCTGCTGGAAATCAACCCGAAGCTGGTAAAGGTGGCCTCCTTCATGAAGGAGCACCCGGAATGCACCGTGCGCTTCTGGGATGACGGCACGGTCGACATAACCCTTCCCAAGTCGGTTACGCTCGACTCGTTCCTCGGGCAGTTCACCTGTCCGTCCTGCGGGGAACCCACGGGAGGTCCCGGGATTTCCGGGAGGGACATAAAGGGAACCTTCCGCGAATGCAGTGACTGCGGAATCAGGTTCTTCATTCACAACATGGTAAAATTCGGCGGGACGCCTACCTGAGACGCTCGGCTATTGCACCGCACGTTACTTTAAATACGCCATCATAAGTGGTGTCCGGTGCCGGCATACGGCCAGACATTGGTGCAGCTGTACCGGCCGCCATCATTATAAATGTCGCCATGCCAAGCCATCGCATGCCACTATTCGGAAGTGCAGTGCATGTCCAGGAACCGGGAATTGTAATTTTTTCAACATGGTTTCCTATGGTCAGTTCAAGTTCATGCAACGTAGGCACAGGCGCAACCGACTGTGCACCGACTCCACCGGTAACTTCAACCATGATGTTCATTGTAACCAGATAGATACCACCTTGAACCAACGGCGCAATCGACCCAAGCGAAGTAGCTACGGTTCGCATTACAGCCGTCCCGGAACCAATACCCTCTTGGTTCGGCAACGCATTATCGATAGTGGTCCATCGTGTACTTCCATAATTGGACTGGGTCGTTGCCGACTCGGCAGTAAGGACAAACTGTCCGGCAGACAATGGGGCACTTGGCAGCGTGGCCTGCACGATATGGTTGAAATCATATCTTATCGTTCCCACACCAGGTACATCCGTCATGCCCTGATATGAAATGTCATCATTGCTGTCGACAAATGCAAGCTTCGCCATATCATGCTTGTGGTCGGCGGCCGATACCAGAATATATGGGTGCTCACTGTCCACCGATGTATGCCCGGCGGATTTCTGGGTTCCTATAGATGTACTGCTGTTCCCTATCCGAACAAGACCGGCAATATCAGTGTTCGTACCCTTTTCCGCGGGGGTGTTCGGCAAAGTATAAGATTGCGACACTATGCTAGATACATGTCCTGTACTGTCAACAGTTAGTGTTGGGGTATATAATGACCCCCCAAACGACAACACAGGCTCGGATGCAGGTACCGGTGCATCGACATTGGTGTTCTGGCTCAACGTATGCACGAGCTTATACGGACTGCTACTCGTAATCGATAATATAGTGTCCGTATGTGCAGCCGGTGTTCCGATATTGATATCAATTTCCCTATGATATGCTCCAGTCGACGGATTTATGGTATCGCTAACAACTGTACCCTGACCGTTAGAGAACCCATGCCGGTCCGATAGCGAATGGTATACTTCATACCATTCCTGTATATCCATGGAATCAGTGTATGCGTACCTATAAAATGCATCGGGCTGTCCAGTTCTTTCCACCTTAAAGATAAGGTTCATGTTGCCGTAATATTGTTCACCCACATTAGGTAGACATTCCCTCGGGTCGCCGCTACCTGAATATGTGCGGGTAACCAGCAGTTCGCCGGAAGAAACCGAGGATGGCAAAAACGCAGCCGGAACTTTCCGGTTCGGGCTAAGAAGAATCAATCGGCTTAATGGCACGCTATACGAATCATCAGGTTCAACGGATGAATCACTCGCATCAAATGCTGTACACCATTTACTTGCCACCGACGAGCCCATCAGTGTTCCGATTGGGTCAACTCCACCCTGAGTTTCCTCGAACTGATTAAGCTCGCGTATCCTCTTGTGGGTTCTCTTGTAGATTATCGGGTCCATTCCTACTTAACCTCTGCAATTTGTACGCTACTGTCAGTAGTAATGTTCCACGTTGACCGGCCTGTATTCAGCCGGAGTCTCGCTAATGTATGACCATTGGGTACCGAGAATATGATGCAACCGTTTATATAGTTTGATACGCCAGTAATTGAGCCGTCCAGATAATAACGATACTCCGCCGCACTTGTCCACTGGGAATCGGCGCCGGTCTGTACTGTTACAACGGCATCTTCAATAAACGTTGTCGCTGACGAATGTGAGAACCCAAAGTTAAAGCACACGACATATGCCTTGCCTGCCTTCAGCCCGCCAAATTCGGTTTGTGCAACCGTCATGCTACCGCCATGGGTTTCCGTTGATGTATCGAATGGAACGGTAACCGGAGAGGTACCACACGTACATCCGCTAGCAACCTTCACAAATGCATACTCTGGCGCAAATACATCATCGGGATTTCTCCAGACGGCCTGCATATTAGCAACGGAATTTCCGACGCTGACCAACAGTTGTCCGGCAGCAGTCGGCCCATTAGTCGGAAGTGTAGCCTTCAAAATATTCTTGAAACTATATTCAATATCCGAACCAGCACCCGTATATTCCAATCTCCCATTTTGGAAATTGGTGGAATCATTGATATTTTCCAGAATCAAATGGGATGCTGCATGGACATGGTCGGCGGCGGCAACCTTTACATAAGGACTCGGTGTCGTTGTACCCGCCGATTTTTGCTGGCCTATATTTTGTATGTCATCGGTACTGCCTATCTTTACCAATCCCTCGGTAGATAGTGAAGCCGCCGTATTAGGCACAGTCAGCGAATACGGAGTGACTGCGGTAACATGGCCAGTCGAGTTAACGGTAAATGCATCTACGGCGAATGTGCCGCCAAACGTCAACTGAGACGATTGCGGAGGGGTTGGATACGTACCGGCAGCCACACCACTCGTAGCATGCGAAAGTTTGCCACTGCTGATTAAGAGACTATTATGTGTATTGGTTTCCGCCGCAGGGGCACCGATAACAATATCAACGGCCCTGGTGTATGAGCCATCGTTATCAGATACTACCGTCCCGGCACCATTTATCATGACTAGGTCACTCGGAATAGGAACGAAACTCCCTGTTTCGGAGGCAGTTCCAACATCAGCATTGTCATCCGGCACATATCTATACTGAGTGTAGATTGGGTTTCCATCCTGGTCTTCGTCACTTACATCCCGGTATATAGTACTAATGTCCGGCCGCCGTTCATCTCCTACCGGGGGACCAGGGCATACATATACCACCTGCACCCCGTCGACGGTAGTGGTGAATGTCCATTTTCCGGTACCTGTATCATGCACCATTCGTCCATTAAGAATCTCGTCCATCTGGTGAGGTAACATGGACTGTGGAACGGTACGGCTATCAGTCAGCAAGCCAATTCGGCTTACCGGTATACGCTTTGTACCCTGGTCTACCAAGTCTTCCTGGTTGGCGGTATCACTATCGGGGACAATGTAGTCCACCGCCATGGCCCACTTTGCTGCTTCAACAGTGGACTCTATGAGCTCGTTAACGCCGTCCGCTGACTGGGTAACCAAGCTATCCAGCGCGGAAATTCGTTCTTGTTCAATCTGTGCCATATTCTACCGTCAATTCCTCTAAAAGTTTATTCGCGGCCTGCCCCGTACGATACGGCGAGCACAGTATTCTCATGCGGCCCCACCTGTATATCGCCGGTGTCCATCAGTTGAGTAGTGCCATTGCGCCGTGCATATACCATGCTGCGCTTGCTGAGGTCAGCATCCGGGATATCGGTGTCCGGAATATGGTATTCCGGGTTTCCCTTGTGTGGATAGTCGTACTGTCCCCAAAGGACCGCATCCGACATGATACCTCCGGTTTCTCCCCATGTCCATTCACCATGGTCCTTGTAGTATCTCGGTATGTCGCCCACGTTCGCGGCGCCCGTGGCTGGACGTAGGAACTCCCGGACGCTCCAGAAGTTCGCGTGCGGCATCGAGGCGATTGACTCCGCCGTAGAAGTCCCCGCCTTGTTCACGGGAGCGTTCAGGCCGAGACCGCCGTCATCCACCGGGAGATACGGGAACATCAGCGGGCATTCCCCGTTGGCGTCCTTGCGCATCACCGAGCGGACTAGTGACGGGTTGATGTCCAGCGGGCAGTACTCCTCGTACGTATGCATCAACGGGGCCTGCCACTTCGCGGACACGCATTCCGGGCGAGACCATAGTCTCTTTCCGTCGACAGTCTGGTCGAGCGCCTTCGCGCCGTAAAGCGGGCTCAGGTAGGAAACCGGTGCCTGCCTGTAGTCCATGCAGTACCATCGGCCGGCATCCTCGGAGAATGCGAACTTCATGAACACGCGGATGTAGCTGACCGAGTACGGGTCGTTCTCGGTAGCGAACGGCGCCAGAATATTGTAGTCGTCCTTCACGCTGTACGGAGGGACGCTGCAGTTCAGCGAACGGGCCTTGTCCGCGCTGCTGAACTCAATCCTGTTCATGTTCATGTCGGAGAACTCGTTGCCGACAATGAACGCGTCGGACGCATAGATACCGCGGCTCGCCGCGTCGCACTCAGGGTCATACCAGTGCATCCTGGTAAGATAGGCCGTATCAGGTGACGGCGTCGCCGGGCTTGTCACCTTCACTCGGTAACTGTCCCAGTTTCTGACGGCAAGCCGCGCCGCATAGCCAGGAACGTAGTCCTTGAGGAACAATGCCAGCGAATCGTCGGTCGGCATCGTAGTGGCTATGAAGTAATCCGCACCGTCCCAGTCAATAGCAGTAAGTACCCTGTAGTATCCGTACGCATCGGCCATGATGAACGGTAGCTGGTCTTCCTTCTGGTCAAACAACAGGGTGTAATCAATGCCGCCCGTGCTCGGTACAGGTATGTTGTCCGGCGATACAATCTTCGTGAACGCGTCGATTGCGTCAAGCCAGGATATGTCCGTCCCCGACCGGTGTGCCTGCGGCTGCAGGATGTCGCCTATGTCGCTGAAGTCGATTGCGTGCAGTTCCGCCGAGCGGTACAGCTCCTCCACGGTAACGGTGTCATCCACCTTTCCTATGCACGCCTTTACTATGCTGTTGCTCATCGGCCACGCCTCGGTTCCGGTAGAGGAAGCGACCTCGCACGGCACCTCCTCGGTGCGTGTCGTCGTGTCGAATGTACCGTAGCCATACGGGTTGCCGCTGTAGTATGAATACTTGGAGTTATCCCTGTACGGATAAGCGTCCAGGCTGGGGGAAAGCGGTTCCCCGGTATACTCGTCCGTCCCGGCCGCAGCCAGGAATTCCGGGAGATGCCGCAGCCTTATGGCGTTAGCCATTCCCTCGTAGTCGTTGCGGGAATTCAGGTCGACCGTGCTGCCGAGGCTCGAATAGTCCGAAAGTGCCGACCCGTCCTTGCGAATTTTGGCGTAAGACACATAGGACGTGACGCCGGCGCCGACATCCCCGAGCCTGGATACCCTGGCGTTCCTGTAGTCCTCGGCCAGCATCTTCACCGCGGCAAGAGCACGGCGTACTGGCTGGGCCTGAGATTTCCTGGAAACGTCGACATCCGGGTCCATGACGACCGTGAGCAGCGCCCCTATGATTGATAGCCTGTCGTTCTCCTGGGAATTCCAGGATGCCGTGCTGTACATGTCCAGCGGGTAGTCCTCGGGAGCCAGCGATTCGGACATCGGTATGCTTTCAAGGATTGCCCGGTTCATCCTGTAAACCCTGGCGAACATCCCGTTGACCCCGGCGTCGGACTCCATTGTCATCAGCTTGTCGAGGAAGCCGAGCTTCCGTCGGTGCGTCAGCGCCCACGGGAACGTATTCGTGGTGGTCGGGTAGACAGTCGCCACAATCTGCCGCTGGTCTTTCCTGGGAGTCCCGTCGGCTTCAAACAGGACATGCTTCCTGGTACCATTCTCGATATCGGCCGTATAAAGCTTGTTGTATTGCTGGAGAGAGTTTGCCTCACCATTTCCCATGTCCTTTCCAAGAGCACCCTCTTCATTTCGCACGGCATTCAGACCGATATCGGTCTGTATTGCCTGTGTCAGCGTATCGTTGTTTGCCTCCACGTAGGCGGCACCGCAGATGGAGCCCTTGATGTTTCCGTCCGAATCTGCGCTCCTCTTGATTTTGCGCAGGAGTACAGCCGGAATATTCAGTGCTTCTTTCAGCACGACATACCGTCCGTCCGCAATGATGCCAATGCCGGCAAACTTCTTTCTGCTGTAAGCGTCGAAGCTAATCTTAACCTTTACCTCGGTATTGTTATCGAGTTGAAAGCCTTTCCTGGCCTTGAACATCGTGTCGCCAAGGTCATACGTCAGCAAATCCTTGGTATCGAAAAACACCCTGGTGTCGCTGAATTCCCACGTACCGCTTACGACATACACTCTCGGTTGCGATACGTATGCATAGTACCCGCTGAGGTTCTGCATCGCGTCGTTGCCGGAATATGCGTCAGGGATGTTGACGTTCGGCAAGGACACGGTCACCTCGAACGTATCGCCGTCCTTCTGGGTAATCGGGGTGGCGAGATTTACAAATGTCTTCTTCAGTACGGTAGTGCCGGCAGTATGGTCATGCGCACCGTCGCTCGGCTTGAAGTCGTTATATAGGCACACGTGTACCTTGTCCATAACGTAGCGGTGACCTCCCAGGAAGCCCATACCATGGCAATCGGGACACTCGTGTTCCTCTTGAGTAACGGAGTCAATTACCTTGCCCGAGCCGCCACAAGTCTCGCAATCCGGCTCCTCGCCGGTACCGCCGCAGTTATGGCATGGCCCCTCTATTACGACCCCAGTACCGTCGCACACGTGGCACTCCCGGGAAATCCGGGTGAGCCCGCCTACCACGCTCGTGTCAGTCCCGTCGTAGAACTGCACCCCGTCCTTAATCAGTGTTATGTTGTTGTCCCTCTTCTCGTCGGCGTAATCAGACGAATGGGAGAACGGCCAGTCGAGCGGGAGTGCAGTCTTGCCCACGTCGGCAGCGTATGCATCGTGCTTGGTGCCGTAGCCGAACGTGAGCCACTTATGTTCCGAAGTTTCGTCCGGGTCCTCTGTCCTTACGTTGGTACCGGTGTCCACGGCATATTTTCCCTGGAATCCCTGGCCCAGTCCGAACCCCGGAATCATCACGGAAGTATTCCCGGCACCCCCGGTAATGTCCACGTCGCCGTTGGTGACGAACCAGTTCACTAGTCCACCCGCATCGCGGATGTCACCGGGCTCGCTCGACGGATGGCACCCGTAGTGCGTCATCGCGCCGACCTTCTCGTTTACCCACTTGGCAACCTCTGTATCGCTGTACCCGTTCCCTTCATAGCACGGCCCGCCGGTATCCTCCGTCTCGCCGACTTCGCAGCTTCCCCAGTTGAATATCTTGCGGATAGGCTCGCCCTCGGATTCACCCCATACATATATGCCGCTAAGCGTATCGGAATCCGGGTCCTCGACAGTAAGGAACTTGTGGCCGCTGACCTCATGGTTTACACAAAATGCCAGCTTGCCCTCGCCAACAGTACCGTCAAAGACGATGTCGGTCGTAAGCGCGATTGCCGTGGTGCCGCTGCCGACATCCTGGGTCAACGAGTCAAGATTGCTGAACGTAGTGCCGACGAGTCCTGTAGGCGTATAGTCGTCGGAAGTAATATTCCTGAAATAGAAGCTCTGCGAGTTTTCCGGCTGCGGAAGGAGGCCGTTCACGGTAACCAGAATCTTGGTACCGTCCTCGCTGCGGTGTATGTCCAGCACGGGGAACGAGATGACGTCGCTGCCGTACATATAGTACTTGCCGGATACCTTATACGAGTCGTCGTACGCCTCCTGCGCGGTACATCCGGAATCCCCGTACGCGGAGAACCCGCTCAATGGCTCGGCCGGCGCCAGGGTGGTGCCGTCCTCCTTAATCATGAACCCCAGGGGACTCACCGGGTGCACCCCGTGGCTGTCCGGGCGCATTTCCTCATCGGTGGTAAGAGGCCTGCCAGTAACGAAATACTGGATGGTGTTCTCGAAATCGCCTTTGTGTTCCTTGACAATGTAGGGGTTCGTTTCGCTCATAAGACTCTCGCGTTTTTCGTAGTTTATGCTCCCGGGTGCCCAAAAACAAGTGGACGGCCGCATGGCCGCCCACTAAACTAATCCATTCGCGTATCCGGTCAGTCGTTGTGCTCGATGCGGTTCATCCGCACGGGAGACATGTCCAGTTCAGCGAACGGGTCCTGCATGAGCGGGAAGCCCGCCGTCTGCACGCCGCTGAAATCTCCGTCCTCGCCGTAGGTGTCGTCATTGCGGTTTGCCGGGTCGACGAAGCCCTTCGGGGACAGGAACACATGGTCGGGCACCTGGTAATAGTCGTAGGTGCGCCATTCCTTGTCGTCCCTCGAGTAGATGAACTTAGCCTTGTAGAACACGGGACGAGCCGGGACGGCCACGTTTTCCGCCCACAGGTAGAAGTTGGTGAGCCTTGCCATGCTGAACTTGGCGAGCACCCTCGCGCTGTCAAGCTCGTCGGAACGCTTCGCGCTGTACACGTAGATTTGGGCCTTGTTGATGATGAGGTCGGGCGTGGTCGCGCCGTTGTATGCCGTGTTCGGCCAAATCCTGAACAGGAACTCGAACATCGCGCCGTCCTTCGGCTCAACGTAAGCATCCTCCCCGTTGTCGCCGACGATGCGGTCGTTTACCGGGAGGTAGATTGCTAGGCCGCGGTCAAGGTCAGGCCCGTCGTAGTTGACGATGTTGCAGGTCTTCACCTCGTCGCTTGCATGGTGGAACACCATCTCTGCCGTGTAGTGGCTCGAAGTGGAGTAGTCAATGCCGGTATGCCATATCCTTGACTCGGTATCCGGCCACCTGGCATAGTTGCTAGTGCCGAATATCTTGAGGCCCTTGTTCGGCTCGGAAGTCCCCTCGTGTACAGCCAGGTTCGAAATGGCGGATACGGACGTCGTGTCGTACGAGTTGGACCTGAGGATGAACCCGTTGATGTCCGTGGTAGGCACGTGGTGCAGCACCGCTGACCTGGTGATGTTGGTTACCGGAACCATGATTACCGGGCCGTACCAGTCCTTGTCATCGAGCTCCCCGTGTTCGTCCACGGGTACCAGCGAATTGTCCGCAGGCTTCTCCTTGGGGTCGCCTATGTACATGTACAGGGCGGCATCGGAAAGGTCGTCCTGGGAAGAATAGATGTAGAGCTTCCCCGGCTCGAACATCGTGCCTACCTTTTTTCCCGAAATCGAGTCGGCTATACGTTCCCATGCGCTGTTCGGGCGTCCTGGGGCAGCATTGGTACTGGGCCCGCGGAGGACATAGGCCGATACGATTTTGACCGTGTCGGAACTCGTGTCGACAGTAAACGTGACTGTACCGGGATATTCCCCGTATGACGCGTAGTCGTCAATTTTCCATCGTGTCACTACTTTCCTGGTATTGGACTCGTCGAGCGTGGTGCCTTCGTCTATATCGGCCGTGGCGACGCATACGAGGTACGTTCCCGTATTGGTGTTGGGCCTTCGGATGAACTGCCCCTTCTTGTACGGCATCGACGCCGTGGTGCCATCCTCGGTGACCATGGCTTCCTCGAACAGTGTCCAGCTTCCACGGTTTCCCGACGCGACCGTCAGCCTGAGCGTCGCCTCGTCCGAAGTGGTGGCCACCATGTCTATCATGTTGGCATAGTCAAAGATTCCCGGATACAGCCCCTCCTCGGCGACTGTGCCGCCGCCTGTAGCGAAGGTCGACCTTGACGGGAAAGTGTAGTCGACGAAATACGGGTAGTTGTCCGTCGAAAGGCGGACCGTGACGTTCGGGTTGTCCGTGGTATTCCAGGCGACGAGGCCGTTGAGGATGGACTCGTAGTTCGACCTGGATTTTGCCACGTCGGAAGTGATGTGTTCCAATGCGTTGATGTCACGTATGTTGGCACGAATGTATTTTTGATTGTCGGCCATATTATACTCCCTGCAGAATGGCGGCCAGTTCACTTATCGGATACAATACCCTGTTCTTATAACATGCCCGCAATGCGTCATTCCATCTAGTGTTGATGTTCATCCCCATGCATTCGCTGGTTGCCTCGAATGGCACTTTCCCCTGTAAGCGGAACCTGTACGGCTTATCGCCTTCCCAGTGAGTAGCAAAATTAGTATGCCGCCGTATTTCCATACACAGAATTCCCGGCTGAATGCCAAAACCATAATACGAAACATTGTCGTCGTCGGCATCGTCACCGCTGCATCCCCATGAACTATAATAACCGCCGTCGAGTCTAGTAACCAACTGCTGACGACCGGCTATACGCTTGTATATGGCGTTATTCGCCAGCGGAGTGCCCGCCTGCACAAACTTGTCACCCGTACTCTGGGTAGCAAATCCCGGTATGAATGGTATTCTGAAGCCATCACTTATTCGCGTTAAAAATTCGCTTGTTTCACCGTTAACTATAAACGTGAGTTCTCCCTGTACATCAACCTCATTATCATTGATAGATGTAGACATTACCGACATTTCACCAAACTTAACTGTGGTGCCGTTGTCATTATGCATCAATTCAATACGTGCCTCGTTGTACCTTAGAAGATAGGATTCATTCCGGGAGCCACCGGATGCAGAAATCTTGGCATATATTTTACTAGGGTTATAGACCCATGCATTACTATCTCTATCAAACCGCAACAACGGCATATACACGTAGTCGTCGATATCGGACAAATCGCATGCCGCGTCAAGTGTCGAAACCGACGAGCCTCCCCTAATAAATCCGAAACATGACATCGGGGCAGAAGACCATACGCCGATATCGTCCATGTAAGGGATTTCCTTGCTGGTCAGCACATTGCCAACGGCACCGCCTACACCGTCAATTATACCGGTAGTTACTTTCGGGCGTAACGCATAGCCACTGGGAACGACAGTAGAGACTTCCGGGATAGACAGGGATGCAACGTGATACTTGTTGTCGGTTATGCTTGCCTGTACGCTGTTGTACAGATGGAGCCGGTTCCCGTCATACTTGGATGTCGTCCCCATGGTAATGGCAGCTGCATCGAACAGTCTGGAATTGCTGTTGCCACCGTCAATGTAGTAAAAGCCGCTCTTGCCCGTGGTATGACCCCAGAGGATGGAATCAAGCGCCCCGTTATTGTCAGACCCATCCTGCTTGTCCAGGATGAACGACAGTGCCCGACCGGTAGCGGTCAATGACCCGAACGTATCATCCCCGTCAAGAACAAGGTTCTTGAACCTGAGCGCAATGCAGTTCTTTGTCTCGATGTTGATGCCTCGGGACGGGTTGACGTTCCTGATGTCGATTCCATCCTTTGCATAGATTCCGACAGCGTTGTCGTCCCCGGAAATGATGACCTGGGATGCATCGATAAGAGTCTCCACAAGGTTACGCTTCTGTTCGGTTACCTCGTCGACATACGTGACGCCGCCGGCAATTACCGTCGTGCCCTTTACGCTCTGCATCAACGCGGTAGGATAGGTTCCGACTCCGGCAGTGCTAGGCATCGTACTGCCTATACATACCCTGGACACAGGTCCCTGGTTGTTTTCGGCCTGCATGAATGCAAGCTTCGAATCGGTGGCTACCCTAGTTGAATCATGAGTGTACTTGTCCCTGGTGGCCATCACCGTTCCCTTAGGCAATGTCACCGTCCCATTATCGTCCGCCCCCATGTCATCGATTTGCTGGCTATGCGTAGACACGCCGATATAGCTCCTGCCGTTGGCCAGCTTCATATAGCTGTACGTATCGCCGATAACGAGCGAATTTGACCTGTATACGTCCTCGTCCTTGCTGAATATGTAGGAGCTGCCTGTACCGACGACAAACTTTGCATCGATGTTCGGAACGCTCATCTGGCCCACAACGGTCTGGTTATGCCCGATTGCCGAATGGCCATGTCCAAAGGTAGTCGAGTTGAGTCCAAGTAACACATCGTCCCTGTCCAGGAGATTCCCGTCGATATCATGCCGGACAACCCTCCTCATGTATGAGGAAACCGTTCCGCCCCCAAACACGCCGTTCTTGCTCTTGATAGGAACCGGAGTAGACAGAGTGACTTCATAGTGGTCCAGGTCACTAGTGCCCTCGATGTTAACCCTTGTAATATTGGTAATCTTGGCAATCACCGTATCGGCGGCATACCCGTCTATGCTAGTGGCAGTATTCTGGAAACCATCCTTCTTTACCCACATGTTATAGATAACGACATAGTCGCCCACCTGCATGGTTTCCTCAAACGGAAGCTTGGCAAGCGTCACGTCATCAGCAGAAATGCAGAGCACCTTATATAGTGCACTGTCGCCGAGCACATCGGTTACAGTCTTATTCGATACACAAACGTCCTCGGACTCGATATAGGTCACGTCGCACTCGGTATTCACCACGTTCGGGTCGGCGGACCCGATAAAGGTAAAGTCATAACCCCAGCCGCCGGCATAGTTGTTGTAATTTGCCGCAAAGCTGTTCTTGGCGACAGCCGTATTGCGCTGGTTCGTCGCGAACGCGTTGTCCATTACCGTGAGATTGCGGTCGCCGCCGGCAATGAACGAGTCTATTCCCTGGCCATAGCAGTGGTTGCCGAATATGAGCGAACCGTCAGCCTGCGCCACGGAATGGTCGCCGAAGGCGAGCGACAGGTTACCGAAGGCGTAGCTCTCGTTGCCCCAGCTGATATTGAGGCTCTTGTCGCCGTATCCTTCTAGCTTGTTTACGGGGAGGCTGTTGTTGCCGAGCAGGATATGGTTCCCGCTGAGTGTAAGGAAGTCAGTGACGTCAATAGTCCAGTTGCGTCCGCCGGCGACATAGTCCTCGCCGTTCCCGGGAGTCCCGAGGATTTCCGCACGGTGGTAGCCCATGGGGAACAGGTAAGTCTCGAACTGACTGAAAGACTTGACCGAAAGGTTCTCGTCGTACAGCGGGGTACGCAGGTTGAGAGGGATTGGCGCACTAGAAATGGTGCCCTTCGGGGTAGCGGATTCCCTAATCCGGTTGACCCAGTAGCTCGTATTCAGCTGAGCCTCGGTCGCTTCCCTGGTATTCTCGTCCTCTAGCTTGGCGGCCTGTTCCTTGGTGAGGTACAGAATCTTCGCGTGCTTGGCGACGGCGTCGCTGGCCAGGGTACTCGTATCGCCCTCGCCGACCCTCCAGCGGGCATCTGCCCTGGCGAGCAGCGAATTGAACTCGGACTCGTCGGACGGGAAGCCCTCGGCCTCCCATGACTGGTAGAAATCGTAAAGATGGTAGATGTCCGCCCGGTCCAGCTCTATCTCCTCGCCGTATTTTTTCACCTTGTAGCCGCTGGACGACCCGGAGGCCACGCATGACCTGATTAGGGCGTTCAGGACTTGCTGCGAATTTGCCGTAAGCGCGTCGATTTTAGTAACCAAGTCGTAAAGAGTGTTCATCGCTAGTACCTTGGACAGTCAGTTTTCCGTAGTTTATGATTGTTGTGGGCCAAAAAGAAGGGCGGTTCCTCACCGCCCCCGCTTAAATGAACGCGTTGTATCCCGGCGCGGTAGTGCCGAAATTCAGGTGGGCGGGCAGCCCGTCATACCCCCCGTACCCGTATCCGGCGTCTATCATGTCGGGCTGCATCGGGTCGGCGTCGATTAGGCTGGCCGACTCGTTGCGCTGCAGTTCCTCCTTCACCATGAAGATAATCGAACGGATTTCCTCCTTGTCGTATATCTTCGAGTTGAGCCAGAGGTTGTGCATCTTGGGCGCCTTGATGGTCATCAGCTGGTCGAGGCACTTGAGGGCCATGTTGTAGTTCCCGGTCTCGAAATTGTACCGGGCCCTGTAATAGTACCCTTCGCCCCTGGTAGGGAACTCCTCGATTAGCTGCAGCGACCGGGCGCCGAGTTCCTCCAGGTCTGTCCTAGTGGCCACAATCATGGAGCAAATCTGTTCCAGCGACTTCAGCCTGTCCTCGTTGTGCTGGTCGGGGAAGGCGTCTACAGCCACACTGTACCATTCGTATGCGTGCCCGTAGTCCTTCAGGTCGATATAGGAATTGCCGAAATAGAACGCCGTGCGCTGGGTGCGTTCCTGTTCCCAGGACTTCTTGAGCCCGGCGATATTGCGGAGGATGTCCCTGCTGGACTTGTAGTTCTCGAACGTGCACTTGGTATGTATCGTGGGGGCGTCCGGGTTAGTGTTGACCACCATCTCGTGGATAATCCCCTTGAACTTAGCACTTTCCCTCGGGAGGATGCGCAGCCTCGGGAACGAATGGGTCGGAGTGACCTTGGTCAGCATGCTGATGCCGGCCGTTGGGTACTTCGAGACGATTTTCTGGAACAGCTCCCTGGCGTGCTTCCCGTCAAGGAGGATGTCGTTGACATCCACCCACATGACGTATTGGCAAGTGGCAAGGGAGATAGCATAGTCCTTTGCCGCGCCGAAGTCAAACACCCCGTCGGCATCGTGGAACTTCCGCCCAACCTTGTCGAGGATAAGCCTCTGCTTGGGATGGTGTTTCTGCCAGTCGGCAATGAGTTCCAGTGTACCGTCAACTGAGCCGGTATCCACTACGACATACTCATTTGCCATGGGCAGCAACGCGTCCAGGCACCTGAGTATGCTGCCCTTGCCGTTCTTGACGACAATGCAAGCACTCAGTGTTGCCATATGTTATGCCTCCATCGGCTTGGCTTCGTCATCGCGGATGATGCCGTTGCCGTCGTTGTAGAGGATTTCCCAGATTTCCCAGGAGTTTTCACCCTTGATATGGATGTCGGTCGGCTTTACCGTGTAGAGGTCCACTTCCACCATCTCCTCGAGGGTCTTGCGGCGTTCTGCCTCCATGGCGCGGTTCTTTTCGATGACGTCCTTGTATTCGGCATCGATTTTTGCCACGGCTTCGGTGATTTCGGCCTGCTTTTCCTGGGGAAGGGCGGCGAGTTCGGCTGCCGTCTGCACGTTGGCCTCGGCATACACGCTGTCGTGCTTCTGGGTGTATTCGAACCATTTCGGGTCTTCCGGGAAGGCCTGGATGAAGCCGTCAAGGTAGGTCTTGGCGGTATTGCGGTTCATGTACACCTTGTAGGCGACGCTTCCCTGGCAGTCGCCGGTGAAAATCCTGGCGGAATTTGCAAGAATGTTGGCAAGCTGGATAAGATAGCTGTGCTTGACGGTCATTTTCATATAAAATTTCCTCTCTGTAGGGTTCTACGAGAGGAAAACTATATCATTTGGCCAGAAAACGGCCTGAACTCGATATTTACATCATTATTGCCGAATTATATACGCTGTGCATACATAGTCAAGCGCTTTGGGCGATATACGTCCAATGACTCCCTACGCTCATCATATACATGCCATGGCAATGCCGTCCAAGCATTTCCTGACGGAGATGACGGGCCAGACGCATCAACATCGCACCGTTCAGTTGTCGTGCCAACGATTTTAAACCACCAATGGAATGCTATGGCGCTCGCGCCGCTGTCAAAACCCGAGACCACCATCATCAATTCATGGAGTACACTCAAACATTCATTCGACAGGCAATTAACATTCTCGGTAATAATCGCTTGATGGTCATTAATGGTACCTATAACGCCACCAGTCACGGAGGGAAAAGATATTGTACAGTTAGTTGGAATAATTTCTACTGCTACATGTATTGTACCTGTGCCATCAGGGCAAAAAGCTGGCCAGTAGCAGTTAAGCATTACATACCAATAACCATCATAATGGAGTGATGCCATTCCCGAAGGACTGCTAAAATACGCAGGATTCCTACTTAGCTGTCTCCAATTATCACTGGTACTTGTTGATTGAAATCTGAATGAACTGTCACACCAGCTTGATATGGTATTTCTATCACTATAACCAACGTCAGAACAAGCGACAAATTGCTTCTGCTCGTTAATATATACTGGGGTAGTTGTGTCACCAGCAGGCTGAAGCTGGTTAGGGATGACATACCCCTTGGTCGTCCCATTCACGCTGACTGCACCCGTATCAGAATCTATTACCGGTACATCCGGCTTATTCAGAATCATCGCGACACCGCAGTCGGCCTCCCAGTCAGAGTTAACCTGTGCCGTCTCGTTCGACACTGTAGTCACGTTGGTAAGTTCGGAAGGCCCGCAATTTCCGTTGCCGGTATTCAGACGGTTCATCATGTGGGCCATGTTCACGCCAAGGTTGGTCACCGCCTCGGACAACCCGGCCGTAGCGATAAGCTGGTTCTGGTACCAGGTAATGGCCTCGTTCTCGGCAAGGTTGTAGTACACTTCCGGGTTGGTGCAGAGAGAAGTATTGTCCGATACGTTTTCCAGGTTGAGCACGAAAGTCGTATTGTAGTCGCTGAGGCCGAAAGAGCCGTCTTCCGACATGCACACTTCGTCGACCTGCATCACGGCGAACAGTTCGGGCTTCGCATCCGGGGAAATCTCCATCTGGTAATGGGTCGCCCTGCAATCCTTACGGTTAGCAGCATCGCCTTCCTTGTAGAAATGCCTGATTGTGACGGGAACCGCGTAAATACCGATACGGTTGAACTTGAAAGAGTTCGGTTTCTTGGAAGTATACACTGCGATGTCTTCCGGCTCAACCCCTTCGGTATCGCTCTTCTGATAAGTCAAAGTATCGAGATATGCGCGGACGCCCTGATATGCGGACTTCAGGTCCATCCGGATTACGTACTTGATACTCTTCGCGCTTCCGCGTTCGCTCCTGTTCGGGTCATTAGTCGACGGCTCGCTCGTCGCTGTAAGCTCGTAGCTGGCGATGGGGAACAGCCGGGTAACCATGGACATGTTGTGGCAGGATTCCTGGTAGCCGACATTGTAACCCTCGGCCGATACGTGGCCGTGTTCCTTGTTGAAATTGGATACGCTGAGGAACTTGGCATACTGGTCGAGTGATTCGGCGCCATCTTCGCCGGCAGCAGTCTTCCGGGTAATATAGGACGGCAAGGTATCGTACTTGCCCGCATTTTGCGGGACCCAGTCCCAGTCAGAACCGGTAGCCCCCGCCCATGTCCCGGGATATGCCCTCATGTCCGGGGTAACCATCGGACAATCGTAATTATTGACCTTGCATTTCGGCCAGTCGGGAGATACGGTTTCCATGAAGTCTGCCGGATTCCCCGGAGCCGTACCGTACGATGCGGAACCTCCCGCATAGAACAGGGGTGCCGGGCAAGGCAGCTCGGACTCGGTATCAGTATCGCCTGTATTGTTGGATTCGCCCTGTGTAATGCCGTTGTAAATGTGGTAGCCTTCCCTGACATATGACGATGAGCCGGATTCACTGTCGTCCTTGGTAGTCCAGGTGACGAGACGGTTGCAATCCTTCTCGTCGTCGTACATGTAGCGGAAATTGGAGGTGAGATTACGGTCATACATCGTCAGCTTGCGGAGGTTGTCCGAAGCGATTAAATGGCCCTCGTTCACCAGGTCGCCCTGCCAAAGGTTGTAGATGTAGTCACCGTGTTCGTTATCGTTGATGAGCCTCGTCTGCTTGTCACTGAACCGGCCCTGGTCCGGCACGTAGGCCAGGCCAAAGTATCCAACCCAGTAAGTTTCACCGCCCTGAAGCGTGTTTGGCGAAAGGATTTCCCTGCCTCTGGCAGTTAGCGTAATCTTGTTCATGCGACTAGTTTCCGGCTATTTTCATTCAAAAAACTAGTTTATATACCACAAAACCGCCACATAAAGAAAAATCCCGGACAATCCCGGGATTTTACTCTAGAATGCGCATGTATTCAGGTAATCTTCCGAATACTGTATGTCCAGCAATACCTTGCCGCTGCTCGATATGGCCCCGCAATCGCTCGACCCGGATATCTCCCCGAAGGATATGGTCGGCCTTACCTTGGCCGTATCCACAATCTTGTACAGGAAATCCCGGAATACCACGTTGATTGGCTTGAACACCCTGATTTGCTCCCGGATGCGCTCGATGTCGCTCTGGGTGACCGAGAACTGCGGCAGCGCAGCGTTGTTCGTCACCTCGATGTCGATGTACGGGCTGGGCACCCACTTGCCGGAATCGCCGTCCTCCATTCGGGCAATCACCTCGTCCCTGGTAATCAGCTCGGAATACGGGCTGTTGGCATCCGTCCACAGGGTCAGAACGTCGGCTATCACGCCGAACGCGCTCATAAGCATATGGAGGCCGGACTTGGTGCCGCCGAGGGCGTAGTACTGCGGGAGGTTAGCCACGGTCTCCCTCACCGCCATCTCCCTCTCGCTCTTGGTGGCGTACAGGTTGCTCTCCGCCACGTCCGCGCCGAGCGCGGTGATATCGTAGCCAAGGAACCTGGCGAGGTACTCAATCATGTCGTAGTCAATGACGTGGGCGTCGCGCAGGTAGCACAGGCGCTCAATCTTCTCGACCAGCGGGTACTTCATCGCCGGCACTCCCTTGAAGGAAGCCTTCATGTTGTGCCTCGGCGACACGTTGGAGAAGTCCTCTCCGGACGAGTACTCGGTATTGGCGTCCCTTGTGGTATCCAGGTCTTCGAGGTGCGGACGGGAGAAGTTCTGCTTCTCGACGCACCGGTATCCCGCCACATAGACATCCCCCGGGAACCCGGCGACATCTACGTCGCTGTACGTGTTGTACTTGACGGTATCCTCGTCCGCCTCCACGTCGACGCCGTTGTATGCACCGTTGCCGTAGCTGTGTACGCCGAGGGAATTGACCTTCAGCGAGCGCTTCGCCCTGATGGGCTGCCAGCTGTCGTCGGCGACAACCCTCCATGCCTTCACTTCGCACGGGTTCTGCTGCGCCAGCGCGACCACGATGTCGCCCGAGCGGAACCTGTACTTCGTCCCGCCCAATGACACCAGGTTCCTGGTATACTCGTTGCGGAGCGAGCCGAGGTCGTCCTCGCGGGCCGTCAGCACCACGCCGCGCGCTATGCAGACTTCCCGGTCGAACCCCGTAACCGGATTCCCCGACAGGTCGACAAGCTGCAGGCCGGTCTTCCCTAGAACGTTCGACACCACGCAAGTCCTTATGCCGGAGGCGGCCTCCGCCTTGTTGTCCTCGTCTGCGGAAACAATGGTATCCATCTCCCCGACAATGACGTGGTCGCCCTTCTCGAGCCGATGCTCGAACTTGGTCACCAGCGTATCGCCGGTCTGCCCGGCCTCAATCGTGTTGTTCAGCGAGTAGGTTACCCGGTTGCTGACCTTGTCCCAGTCGACGCCGTTCACAGTGAACGCATACCAGCGTCCCTCGTTGAGGTACATCTCCTCCCCGTTGATACCAGTACCCTCGGTCACCGCGGATTCGGAAAGCCGAACCGCCATCCTGAACGCCTTCGGCCCGATTACCTCGGTGACCGTATGCCAGCCGTTGTACTGGCTGGGCGTGACGTTCCTCACCTTCACCATGGTGCGCCCGTTGATTGCGGATGCGTTCTCCACGGTAAAGTGCGGTAGCATGTCCTTCAGGCGAACGACGGCAATGTCGGCACCTTCCGGGATGATTGCGTCGATACGGATATCGTCGCCGAGAGCGAATTCCGGGTTTGTCTCGGTGACATCCATCAGGTTCTCCTTGGACATCAGCACGGACGGCACGGAAAGGTCGTTGCGTTCCTTCTCCTGCCATTCACCGGCTGATACGCGGTAGATTGCCCCGTCAACCATGACGTAGTCGCCGGCCGCGATTTGCCTGCGCAACTGCAGCGCATCGCCCAGCTGTGAGGAAAGCGATGCATCAGTGCAGGTGCAGGTGACGGTCGCCGCCCTGGATTCGTCCACCGTGACTATTCCCGTAACGGTAACGGCGAAGCTATCCTTTCCGGACGTCTTGCCGCAGGCGACATCCGCGTCATATACGGTGACGCTGTCGCCGACGGAAAGCGGCGGGATATCTCCGTCCAGGGAGAATACGTACGTCCCGTCCCCGGCATCGGATATGCTCGCAATTTCCATCCAGTAGTCGCCTATGTACATCACGGACATACCGGGGCCGACCGGGAGGTAGACAAGGCCAGCCGCGGCACCGGACACGGCCGGTACGTCGAAGCTTACGTTGTCCCCGTCGATTACGTGCAGGCGGTAAATCCCGTTGACGTCGACTTCCTGGGTTACCGGGAAACCCTTTACCAATACGCTAGCGCCTTCCACCATCCCGTGGCCGGCACTCTGCAGGGTTACAGTCCACCTGTCGAGCTTTCCCTCCACTGGGACGGCGACCAGGTTGTCGATGTCGACAGACATGGAAGAATTCGCGCCGCGCTTGATGACCGGATAGTTGATTACCCACTTGACCTTCCTGTCGAGCGTAGTCGTAACGGCGTCCTTGGCGGTCTCGAACGCGCCTGGGTCGCCTGACCTGGCGGAACTGAATATGTCGACGGAGCCGTTGCGGTCCCGCCCGCTCATGTTCATCATTGTCCCGTAGTTGAGGAACTCGCGGTGTTCCCAGCCATACTTCAGGCGGTTCTCCACCACCTTGGTGATGTACAGCGGCATGGTAGTGACTCCCATGTCGCCGGTATACTCGACCTTGCCGCCGAAATCCAGCGCCTTTACCTGCCCGTAGTACGGGATGAAGGCGTTATATATCTCGGTATACCCGATGCGGCGACACCTTACCTGGTCCACCCGGAATTCCGGACGTGCGGATATGTCGTCCGACCCGTCGGTCGTATAGTTGTTGATGCACTCGTACAGGGTGTCGGCACCATCGTATACGACATCGCCCTTCGTATAGGTAGTATCGGCCAACACCGGCAGCACCGGGAAATCCGGGTCGCCGACCTCGACGAATGCGCTGTTCCCGGAGCCGTCGGTCACGTAGAACGTACCGGCCGTATATACGTCGCCCGAGTGCCTGTCCGGGACTCCTCGCAGGTAGGCTTCGCCGTAACGGGATACTTCCTTGAATTTCTCCGCATGACCGCCGGAGGCCTGCCTCATCAATGCGCACGCATAGGAACCCTCGGCAATCGGGTCGACCGTCTTGACTTCAAGGGTAGCCGGGTCTATGTCGACCACCCTGAGGGGCAGCACCGTGCCGTCCGGCGCATAGCACGCCAGGTATCCGGTGAGGCTGTCCGGGCTTTCCGGGGAATACAGGTACTCCCTGATGTAGGGGACGCTGTGCTCGTCCGACCATGTGCAGCGGCCTTCGCCGTCGACCGTGAGCATGCCAATCAGCCCGGCATACAGCTGCACCGGTTCCTGCACCGCATGCAGCTGCGTCTTCATCTTGAACTTGTACCTCCCGTCGGCTACCGGTGCAATCGACACCGGCTTCGCCAGGCCGTCCCAGAGGGACCCGCCGGCATACAGCGGGGGATTGTTCGGGTCATGCCTCTCCAGTGTGCCGTATATGTCGGCCGGAGCGATGAACGAATAGGCGCTGGCCAGTTCCGGGATGAACGGCTCGCCTAGCTTGACTACATTGCCGTCCACGTCGAATCGCTTCATCCTGGCCGATTTCCAGTCTATGTTCATGCTGCCGCTCACGTATTTCCATGTAAGAAGCGTCTCGGAATGCGCATAGTCCGGAACACCCTTCCCGTAATACATCGGGAAGTTCATGAGGAACACCGAATCCATCGGGATGATTCCGGTACTCTCGTATTCGGAGTCGCACCAGGACGCCGTCATCCTGCTCACGAACCGGTCGTCGATGGAAGTATCCTGCATCAGCACGAACTCGCCGTGCGGCTCGCCCGTCTTGCCGTCAACGACATAGAACTTGCTTCCCGGCATCTGGGGAAGGGGCGACGAAGTCACGAACTCCCACATGCCGGACAGCGCGTCGAACCTGGCGTCCGCCGACATGGCGTACCTCGAAGACGACTTGACTATTGCCGGGTCCCCCAGCAGGTCCCTGTTCGTCCCGAGGGTGTCTCCTACGGCGTCTAGCCTGGCACCGCTGGATTCCTTGAGGTAGAACATTCCCGTCGGGTATCCACTCTTCCATGACCAGCCGTCTTCCCCGTAGAAGGACATTGCCGTATAGTACTTGTTTCCGGGCACATAGGTCATGCCGTAATAGTCGACCACCAGGGTATCCTTCACGTCGTTGACCTGGTCTGCCTCGAACTCCACCGTATCCACCGCCCGCTCGGACTTGACGTCGCTTATCCTGGCAGTGAAGAAAATCTCGTAATACGTGTTTCCGCCGCTCGTGCCGCCGAACCTCTTGTTCACCGACGAAATGTCGCTGACGCTGAACGAAATCATCCTGGATTCGCTGTTGTCGGTATCGGTGAACGGGTCCTGCGTCGTGCCTTCGGATTCGAGCAGCAGTGAGTGCGATTCGCTGGAATAATAGTATGCCTTGGTGACTACCGGGTCAAGCGAGGTGTATCTCACGAACACCACGTCCCCGTCGGAGAGCTCATCTATCTTCTTGTCCACTGACGATATGTTCGGTATGGTGTCAGCGACCTCGGGCAACCCCACGTCAACATAGTACGGGGTGTAGCCAGTTCCCTTGCCGAACACGGCGTTGGACTTCACGTTGGCGCGGGGGACCGACAGGTAATATACGCGTTCGCCGCGTCCGGAAGCGAGGTTGAACATGGAGCGCAGCCGCTCGAGCTTCTTCCTTCCCTTTCCGACCTTGGACTCGGCGACGCACAGCTTGAACTCGAACTCCTCGACGTCCTCGATGTTCCTGTACGCGTCGTTGATATAGTCGCTCATCACCTGGAGTAGCTCAACCACGTCCGGTTCTTCCCAGAGGAACTCCGGGATGTATTCTACGAAGTCTGCATAGCGGAATTGCCCGCGTTCACTAAGTGGTATCGGATTCATCAGTTATTGCCCGTCCCGGTAAGAAGTGAGGTTGCCTGTTCGACGGAAAGCTCGATTAGCTCGTTCGGTATGTTGAACTGCACAATCTCGTTGTCGTTGCTGTATTCGGTAATGTTGCCGGTTTCCTTGTTAATCAGGGAAGCGGTGGACTTGGAGCACAGTACCCGGCGAACCAGCTTGATGTAGTCCATGGCGTAGCGCATGTAGTCGAACAGGACGGACCCGTTGACCTCGGACATTTCCTTAATACTGCCGTAACCCTTGAACGTCAGGCTGTCCTTCCCCATGTCCCAAGTCTTGATGCTCTGGAGCATGTCCTTGTACTTCAGGACTTCTCCGCCGGTACTGTAGGATTCGCCGAGCAGTTCGGACAGCGGATAGTAGATTTCCTGCATCACCTTGTCCCAGATGAACGCGACGAACCGGTCGATGAGCCTGTCGGTAATCGGAGAACTGTCGGAGTTCGCATACGGCTCGACGTACATGTTGTAGTACTCGGCAATCATCTTCTGCATGGCCGACTGGTCACGCATGGCGCACTCGACGTATTCCTCTACGCCGTTCCTTACGACGCGGAGCATGTACTTCATCCCGCTGAACTGGGCGGTTCCCCAGTTGCAGAACATCGAGGTGGAATCCTCCATCCACCCGTAGGCGGACAGGTCGATTCCGGTAAACGCATTGTCGGCCGGCCGGAAATACACGTCGACACCGGCGACTTCCTTCATGCTGTGCACGAGAGACGCAATCTTGGACCTGTAAATCGGGGTACCGAACTCGGTATTCTCCTTCAGGTACTTGTACACGATGTTCTTGATTCGCTCGCGGATATCGGTGAAGTTGTTTCCCTTGAACAGGACCACGTCCATCTTGATTTCCATGTTGTGCACGGAAGGATATACGTAGTTGTGGAACCCGTCACCGACGGTGAGCATTCCGCGGCGGTTGAGCGCCACCATGATGCTGTACAGCTCGGACCCGGTAACCACGAAGTCCAAAGGGGTCATGAATGCGGAGAACACGCTCTCGTCCAGGTTTACCGACGGAATATACTTCTTCACGATGTCCAGAATCCTCGTGGCGTCGGTGTCACTGATGGGGGTTGCGAGCAGGTCCCTTCGGATATTCTCGTACACCTGCGAACCGTCCGGAATAGTAGGCTGTGCCGGGTCCTGGAAATCGTAGAGCCAGTTATACATCAGGCCGTTCACCTTGTATCCTTCCAGCAGGTACTCGTCCTCGCCGGTCGGGTAGTACTTCCCGTCCTTCTTCCTGTAGAGGTCCTTGAGGGCGGTAAACCTGACCTGGTTCATGTACTTCACGTTGATTCCGCCGTTGGGCAGCTTGGTGTTGAGCACGTCCTCACCATAGGCCGAGGCGTACTTGACATCTGCGTAGCGGCGGAGGAAAATCTTGTATGCCTCCCTGTTCACTAGACGGTCGAGCGTGTTGAAGATGGAAGACGCGTTGTTCTTGATTGAGTCGGCGGACTCGATATTGAGGCCTCCCCGGATATCCGAGGTAAGGCAGATGTTGAGGTCGTTGATGGTGGTCTCGGTTTCCTGGCCGTCCTTGGTGGTAATCGTTATGCCGCTGCCGGCAGTGGACAGGGCGGTCCCGAACACGCCGAGCATGTTGCCGGCCTCGCCCTTTGTGGAGAAATAGGTCACCTCTATGTTGCCGAACGGGATTGCCGACTTCAGGCCGTCGCCGAACCTGAGCGAAACGGTGCCGTCATTTGCCGTCTCGACCAGGACGGTATAGTTGTTGCTGTAGTTCCCCTGGGAAACCGACGTTTCCGACATCTCCTCGGCATGCGTCTCGTCAAGGCCAGGGTCCTCCAGGCCCCTCCGGGAGATTCTCCAGTAGAGCTTGTCGTCTATGACCACGTCCGGGTCGATGTTGTCAATCAGGGTAGCGTCGGAAGTCACCTTGGTGAAGCATGCCGGGCGGTGGGCCACGTTCCCGTCGTCGGAGAAGTTCGGGTCGTTGTCGCCGAAATAGTCGGAGAAAGTCCTGTCGGTAATGTAGAATACCTGGTTCTGGCGGCCGTTCGAGATGAGTACTTCCTTCTTGGCTTGCCCCTCGGCGAGCACGTTGGTGCCGCTGGTCAGCTCCATGAGGCCCGTCTGGTTCACGTCCATGTCATAGTCATAGTCGAATTCCATGTCAGCCATCGAAGTGAGGGTAGCGCCGGACATACTGAACACGGTCCCCTTGGGGATGAACACCTTCAACGTGGAGTGTTCCCTGATTTCGGCTATGCGGATACCGATGGAGCACTTTGCCGGGACCGGGCGACGGATGCTGTACCCGAGGGAACGGGCGCCGGCATAGATTGGCGGCTTGGCATACGCCGTTTCCAGCCAGGAGTTCTCGAACGCGGATTCTACCCAGTTCGCGGTCAGGTCACCGTAGCCGGCGAACAGCTCGAGCATCATCTTGCCGTAGGCGCTGTCGCCAAGGTCGGCAAGAGGGCCTTCCTTGGCCCGGACAATGTCCATCAGGTGCTGCTTGATGTCATCAAACGAGATATTTGTGTATTTTCTTGCGACTGCGGTAGAAGCCATTTCGGTATCCTCATCGATTATCGGTAGTTTATATCCCCCGGGGGCAGGGTCGCCATATAAACTACACCAAGAGGTAAAAACGTGCCATCATTGCCGCTAGACATCAAGGGTTACGTACGGGCCAGGCATGTGCTGGTTCCCGAGTTCAGCGTACAGGCCAACGTCTCCAAGCCGCTATGGGCTGACAAGGCCGAGGGATACATAGACCGTACCCCGCTGTCCCACTACAACCAGCCGGACTTCGAGCAGACTACCCGTCTAGGCTATGGCAGTTTCTTCCGCAACGAGAACGCGTTCCATGCACAGAAGAAGTACAAGGATACTACCTACGACTGGATTCGCAACCACGGCGACAGGTTCCTCTACTACACGACGACCTTCGACACGTCGGCGAACCCGCTGACCAAGGAAGACAACGCACGTTCAATCGACCGCGTATTCGACCTCAAGGCTAAAATCACGTTCACCCCGCAGAACGAAATCTACAAGCGTTTCGGCATCCAGTTCACCGACAAGACCGAAGTTTTCATCCACATGGGACTGTTCCTGGAGAGGAACTACCGGAGCCTCCGGGATGCCGGCATAGAGCCTCTGTGCGACCCCGGCCTCCACGACCCCGAATGGTCGCAGCGCGGCTATTCCCAGTTCGTCTACCACGGCTACACCGCCGCGCAGATATTCCCGAAGGCCGGCGACTTCATGAAGCTGGAATACAACAACATTCTGTACCAGATTTCGTCCATCACCGACGAGCTTCCCGACTACGAGTACATGTGGCACAAGTACTGGTGGAAGGCATACATCGAGGTGGCAACCGACAACGGCCAGAACGTCTCCCAGAACGTCAAGGACGACCCGCTGCAGCAGCACTTCATCGACAACCTGTTCGGCTCGACATCCCTCGGGAAGGCGACCGACGGGGATGCCACGGCTACGCTGGCGGACAGCACCGGGAACCCGCTCACCCTCGACAAGGACACCCTGCAGGCGCTCAAGGACGACGTGCTGTTCAGGCCGCCCGAGGTAGACAAGTGTGTCAAGGACGTATCCGGGGACCCGAACTACCAGCCATGCGGTGCACTGCTGGGTTCCTGGTAATTTGCTATATTTGTGATAGAACTTTCAAAAGAAAATTAAATATGGATTTAAAAGTTTGCTCAATATGTGGCTTCCCGCTGAAGCACTTCTGGCGGAACGCCGACCCAATCAAGAACGACATCTGTTGCGACCGTTGCTTTACGATGAAGGTGGTTCCCGCCCGCGAGGAGAAGATTCGCAAGTGGAACGCCGAGGAGAAGCTCCGTACTACCCTTGTAGAGAACAAGGGTAAGGTCGAGCAGGTGGATACCGGATGTCCCACGGGCAAAATCTGCTACAAGTCGAAGGTTGATGCCGAGTACGCCCTGTACAAGTGCGGGGTGAAGCAGACCGGGAACCGGCACGAGAAGGCGGTATACTTCTGCCAGCAGTGCAAGTCGTTCCACCTGACGAGCCACGACCTGCTACCGTCCTGGAAGGACCGGAACCGCCCTGGCAACTACGTGAATCCCGGTCCGGCAAAATATGTCCCAACGTCCCGCGAAGTGGAATGGTAATTTGCTATATTTGGGTACATGAGTATCCAGACCTTCATTTCAGTGGACACCGAAACCGGTGGCCTTTTCCCAGACCAGAACCCACTGCTGTCGGTAGGCATCGGCGTCTATGCGCTTGACCCGGCAACGCTGACCTACACCACGGTCAGCGAGAACGAATGGACCCTGAAACCTAGCCAGTTCCAGGGAGTCGCCGTCGACCCGGAGGCAATCCGTACAAACCAGCTCGACCTCGAGTCGCTCGAACGTGACGGCTACCTCGCCACCGACGTTGCAGCCAATATCTGCGCTGTTCTTGACAAGGCAAAACAGGCCGGTGGACGGTTCCACATTCTTGGGCAGAACTATGCCTTCGACCGCGGGTTCCTCCACAGGTACATCCCGGACCCGGCGTTCCACAGGCTGGACATCAACGTCCAGGTAGACCTGATGACCCTGTCTGCAGCCTACAACTCAATCGTCTGCCCGGACTGGGACCACCCTCCCACACGAAGTCTGGGCAGCATGTGCGCCAGGCTCGGAGTAACCAACGAAAAGGCCCATAGTTCACTGGCGGACGCAAGGGCAACGTTCCTCTGCTATGTCGCCATCCAAAAGAAATTCAGGGAAATCGGACGCATCGTCCAGATTACCAAGGACAATGCCATAAAGCACAACGAGCTCAACCTGCTCGTATCGAACCTCACGTAAAAGAAATCCCGGGTTTCTCCCGGGATTTTCCGTTAACTCAAGTCCGTCATCATGAAGGTGCCCGGAGCTTCCTGCTTCATCAGCTCGAACAGCTTGTCCCACTTGGCGGTTGCGTCCGTGTAGATTAGCGTACCGTTAATCTTGCCGCCACCGGGAATGGCATAGTCGTCGCGCTTCAGGATATCGCCGAGCTGCTGCTGGGCCCTGGCCACGGCCATGTCGCGGAAGATGACATTGTTGTACAGTTCGGACTTCTTCGCCTTCGTGTACACCATCGCTATCGCGTTCCTCGGGGTCTTCGGGGTCGGGAACACACGGAGGAGGTGGTCAATCGGGTGCAGCTTGATGTTGTACTGCGTACCCACCAGCTTCTTCACGTCCTGCAGATAGCGCATGGCTCCGGTCATAGTAACGAGGTCGAACTGGCCGAGACCACCCATGCCGGCACCGCCGACACCGATTAGGGATTCACCGGGGCCGACGTCCCATGCCATCATCGGGCTGAATGTGTTGCCGTAAGACGGCGTCAGCTCAACGACGTTCATCACTTCCTCGGGCACGTGGTACTCGATTACACCGGGCTGGAGCCTGATGAGCATGTAGTCGACGTAGGCCGACTCGTCGAAGCAGTAACGGTAGAAGTAGTCCGCGGTATCGTTGATTGCCATGTATACGTGGCCGAGACCGTGATGCTCCTCCACGACCATCTCGATTTC
>Ga0265298_10000297_pt1 | contig 75585 bp, 67 predicted proteins | sample AusTroGonzalo_MG_3_FD_193486 | JGI IMG/M metagenome (GOLD analysis project Ga0265298, IMG submission 193486) | Bovine rumen microbial communities from tropical cattle in Woodstock, Queensland, Australia - Gonzalo_01 | ecosystem: Host-associated > Mammals > Digestive system > Stomach > Rumen ... | reverse complement strand
CAGTTGGCAGGCAGAAAACCAAACAGAAATACATGATATTGTTTTATATTGGCAGACTTTAAGAGAATTGCACAGAGGATAAAAAATGAAAAAACCTTATAATGTGTCTGATGATAAAATTAATACTTTGTTTAACATTTTATTTCAACAGGCACAAGATAAAAACTTTAAAGTGTTCGATAATCAGACAGATAAAGAAATATTATCTGTTTTACAAAACGGAAATATAGGATTTAATAATGCTAACGGAAATATTTTTTTATGTATAAATATCGACGGTGTTTTATATAAAAGAAGTATAAGCGAAAATGAACCTGCGGTGCCACAATCTTATATAACTCAAACTTACAAAAACGGAACAACTTGGTATAGGATATATTCGAATGGATGGGTAGAGCAAGGCGGAAGATACGATTATCAAGGATCTTATGGTTTTAAAGAAGTTACTTTAGCAATACCTATGAATGACAGTAATTACTGTTTATTAAATTGTAATAACAGGAGTAGTTCTGCCGGAGATCAAAGAGACGCTTATATTATAAGTTCTACAAAAATAGCAATAGGACACGATTATAGTGCTCCTATATGGTATGTTTGTGGTTATAAAGCTTAAGAGGTTTTTATATGTTAGGTAAAAAAATTTATAAACCAATTAAAAATTATGAAGATTATGCAAATACGGCTGTTTGGTGCAATGCAAATAATGCAAGTATTGAAGACAAAGGCGATTATTACGAAGTTGTGCAAAATAGCGAACCTACTACAGATGAACAAATTGCTGTATTAGAAAAACAAATAGAAAAAATAAATATAGATATGCTTAGAGATATATTAATTATTGATGATGACGAGCAAACAGCAGAAAAAAAACAAGAAGCAAAACAATATTTAGCACAAAAAAAATTACAAAAAAATGAATTGATAGAACAAATAAATAAATTAAGAGAGGTGGAATAAAATGGCAATTCCGGCAATGGTGGCTTTAGGCGGTGCAAGTGTTTTAAGTAGTTTTTTGGGTAACATGTTCGGAGCAAATGAGGCAGCTGCGGAAAGAAAAAGAGAAGACAGAAGTAAAGCATTAGCGAGAAGTTATCTAAGCGATTACGGATATGAAAATTACCAAAGTCCATACGAAGATTTTTTTAATAATTTAATTTCAACTTACGGTAGCGGAACATTGACAAAAGGTCAAGAAGATCAATTAAATCAAGCCGCAAACGAAGGAGCTTCTTCTATTGCTACAATTATGGCAAACAGGGGCGGAACCATAGGCGGACAAATTGCAGCAACTCAAAAGCTTAATAAAGATTTGGCAAGTCAGAGACTTGCGTTAAGCGATCAAAATGTAAATACTGCTTTGTCGGCAGCTGCTGCAAGAGATCAGTTTAATTTAAGTGATTGGTTGACGGGACAACAAGCAGGAATGAGACAAAAAGAGTTATTAGCACAATATTCTTAATATATTAAAAACATTTAAAAGAATAAATACAGGGGGCTTATATGGCTAATTATGCAAATAGCAGGGGTTTTGCAGGAGCTTTTAACAATTTGACCGGTATATTGAATATGTTTTTACAAAATCAGATGAATAGAAGTAACATTGAAGATGATAGAAAATATCAAGACGAGACTTACGAAAAAAAATTGAAAGACGCTATAGTAACAAGTATGATGAATAACGCTATAAAAGGTAATGCTGATTTATACGAAACAAGTTTAACAGGACAAGGAGCAGCAAGAACGATTACGCCGCAAACGGTTATGGGTAAAACTGTTTCTTCAGCTGCAACGCCGATTGAAACTGAAGACAGAATAACAAAAATTAATGCTGGTGATTTCGGTAGATTAAGAAACAATAGTATACGATATGTGCCGAGAACTGATATTGCAGGCGGTAAAACAGATTATACTGTTATGTTAGACGACCAAACAGCAAAGATTTTAAATAGCGTATATAACACAAAGTATACAGCAGGGCAAAGAGTGCCTTATAATTTGTTATCCGGATTATCATCTTTAACTACAAACCAAAGAAGACAGGAAAACGCCGGAGTAATAACGCCCAAAGAAGCTATGAACCAATTGAATAAGTGGAGAAAATCGTTTGATCCTTACGGAAACAAAAACGATGATGATATGTTAATTGGTATGGTAGAAGATCCGATAGCTAACGGATATTTGCAAAAAAGCGGATTATATGACGATGTATTGAAAAAATACAAAGAAGCCGTAAAAAGAAAACAAGATACTACCGATGATAATAATGATGGCGGTTTTTGGAGCAGATTGCTTGGTAATAAAAAACAAACAAAAACCGAACCAACAAACAATGAAAATACATTAAGACAACAAGCTATAGAGCAGTTAAAACAACAAGGTTATAAGGTTACCGAAGACAACATTAAAAAAGTTGTTGCACTTTTAAAGAAAAAATAATAAGAGGTTTTATTATGCTTGATTTGTCCGGATTAGATTTAGAAAAAGAAAATAAAAACAAAGTAGATTTGAGCGGATTGGAATTAGAAAAAAACGACAATACAATTGATTTAAGCAAACTTGAATTAGAGAAAGAGAAAAATCCTATTATCAAAACGCTTGAAAACGCAGGAAGTAAAATTTATGACGGTATAAACAAAATTACAAAACCTGCTATTGATACGGCTAAAAACATAAATGCTGTTACTGATGTGATTAAAAATACTGTTAATCCTGTAAATATAGTAAAAAATATAGCTAATAATTCAACGGTAAAAGAATACAACAATATCGAACCAAGTTTAAGAGCAAGAACAAAACAAGATGATAACGCAAAGGTTATTTATGAACCTGATAGCTTTGATATTTTAGGAAATAAAATAGCCGTTGCTTCTGCCGGTGGTAGTGTAAAAAACATCGAAGAGTTAAAAAAGCTAAAAGACAAACAAACTTTTGCTGTTTTATCTGCACAACTACCTACACTTGCTTTAACCGGTGCAATGCCTGTTACTGCGTTGGCAGGATTTGCAGGGTTACAACAATTAAAAAATTTGATAGTAACAAAAGCTAAAGGAGAAAAATATTCTCCTATGCAAATAAAAATGTTAGCTGAAATGTTACCGGAAGATACTAACGAATATGTAAAACTCGGAGCAAGTTTATTGGAAGCGATTGGAGATACTGCTGTTATAGGTGCAGGAGTAAACAAATTTAAAAAAACATTGTTGACAGACGCAGCAAACAACACAATTGATAAGCTTAAAAAAGCAGGGTATAAAATAACCTCGGAGCAAGAGCAACGATTTAAAACGGCTGTAGATAAAAGAGTTGAAAGTATAAGTCCGGATGACGCTGTAGCAATAAATATAAAAACAAAAATGGCAAAAGTGCCTAAAGCTACAGAAAAAGCAAACATCGAAGTTGAACCAAAAAGAATTGGTATGGAGCAAGATATTGTTAATACCGACGATAATATTAAAATAAATTATGAAAAAGATTTAAAAACTATAACCAAACAAATTGAAAACACAAAAACAAATATTGTTAAACAAAGATTAGAAAATGTAGTTGAAAATCCTACAGAAGAAACAATTAAAAATTTTCCTAATAACGTAAAAGGTGATTTTGAACTTGTAAAAGGAAATATTTATAAAATAAATAATTCGAGTTATGGGATATATGTCGGAGAAAATAAAGAGAACGGATTATTAGGATTTATTGGATCAGGAAACAATATAAACTATATAAGTCCAAACAATGTGTTAATCGATGTTTCAAGTAATTATCCGGAAATCAAAAATCCGGAAATTCAAAACGATATTTTGCAAAGCGAAAACGCAGAAAGCGACGCAATTATTGATAACAACGAAAACATCGATACATCTTTTAATCCGGCTGAATGGGATGAGAATTTTGCTAAACAGTTGGAAGATGAAGCTGTAGCTCAAGAACAATACGAAAAAATGATGATTGAAGAGCTAAAAGAAAGCGGTGCTATACCTACAATTAAAAGCGAGAAGCAAAGATTAAGAGATATGGGAATTGGTAGGATAGTAAGACCTAAAAAAGGTGATCCGAATTATGGAGAGTATGAGCATTTAAGTCCGAGAATAAGAAGAGAGTTTTTTTATGATGAAAAAGACAGGCTTGTAAATTCTAAAGGATATACATGGGATCAAGCCGAGCATACTTTACAGGAAGTAACCGGAAACGATAACGCAAGTATTTGGGAAGAACTTGAAGATATTGAAAGAAATGTAAGCAGATATGAAGATTTAGGGCTTGCGGTCGGCAAGGATAATGATAAAAAAATAAAAGCAACAGAGAATATAGGAAACGCTGTAATACACAATGAAACATTGCAAGAACAAAATTGTCCGATAACAAGACCGGTTGATTCTGTGCAGATAACCATTACAAGCAGTGTAATAAAAGATAAACAGTTACATCAAAAAGCTAAAGCAGGAGACCTTAAAAGTGCTTATGAGCTGGTAGATAAAATATTTGACACAAACGGCAAAAGTGCAAGCGTAAGAAAAAACATACAAAACAAAATTGAAGCATTAAAAGCGTTGAAAGAAAAATATCCTAATGCTGTAATTGTGCCGTTATGGTCCATAGAAAAAGCAGGTAAAAACAAAATTCCTTTTGCTTATGCTAAAAAGGTTGCGAAAATCACAGGATTAAAACCTTATGGTAAAATTAAACAAATAAATAAAACTCATCATACCGGTGCCGGAGCGATGGATAGAATTGTTGATAAAGCGGTATTTAGCGGCGAGGTAGTGCCTGAATTAGAATATATTATAGTGGATGATATATTTACAATGGGTGCAAATATTAATGAGTTAAGAAAGTATATTGAAAGAAACGGCGGTAAGGTTGTAGCAACAAGTTGTTTAGGTGCAGGAAAAGGCGGAGCAAATATAGGTGATGACAAAAACGCAAAAATATTGTATAATAAGTTCAGTAAGGGGGCAGTAGATGATTATGTCAGAAAAAACAATATCGCAGGATCCTCAGAAGAACTTACAGAGCTCCAAGCTCGACAGCTTATCCAACAAGCCGAGCAGGTTGATAACTCCGCAGGAAGCAGTGGAAATGGACAACGAAATGGAAGAATGGAAGAAGGATTGCGAAGCGGATGGGATCAAGTTTTACGGGGAAGAGTAACCGAAAAAACTTTAACCGAGCTTAAAGATAAGTTCGGTAATTTCCTTGTAGACAGTTTTTTTCAAAAAGAAAATCTTGCCAACAGTGCAGCGGAATTTACTACAGAACAAGCAAAATATTTATCTAAATTTAAAAATCTTGAATCCGTAAAAACAAAAGCCGACGATGTAAAAAACAAATTAAAACTTGAAGACGAAAATAATAACTCTATAGATTTGTCTTTAAGTAGTAAAACAAGACCGGCTTATAGTTCTGCACTTAAAACCGATGTAAAAATCAATAGTAACGAAAAGCCAAAAATGAGTGATTTTAAGTTATATCAAAGAACTTATGATTTGGCTACAAAATACATGGTTAATAATATTGCTGAAAGCAAATACAGACCGAGAAACACTTTAGGCGTGTATTATAATTATGGTAGCAGAAAAGGCAATATTTATTTAAACAGTTTGCTTAATGTGGATGTGGTAGCTCATGAGTTGGTGCATGCTATTGATGATAAGTTGCAAATTATAAATGACCTTTACGAGAAAGGATTTAAAGCAGTAACAACGTTTAAAGGTAAAAAAGCTATAACAACGTTTATTCCTGATATAAGCATTCCTGAAGGAAAAGCAGCTGATGAATTGTTAAAAGCGGCTAAAGATTTATATCCTACAGATATTTCAAAACAAAGTGTAAAAAGCAGATTAGCTGAAGGACTTGCTACGTTAATTCAACATTCGATAATTAATCCGGATATGATAGAAAATTTTTACGGTAATGCGTATAAATGGGCTATGAGTAATGAAACGTTACAATCGTTTAGAGATGACGCAAGACAGATTATTGTCGATTATGAAAGTTTAAATCCTGTAGAAAAACTGACAACTGAAATTTACGATAAAGCTCAAAAAGTGCAAGCAAAAACAAAAATTCCGCTTGGTGTAAGAATCGATAGTCAGTTGTTTGATAGTGAAGCTGTATTAAAAATGTTGGATAAAGACTTGTATTTAACAGCAAAAGGATATAGAACCGTTTTAAAAGGTATATTAGAAAATAATTTAACTAATAAAGACGGTAAGATGTATATAATTGATAGTCGTGGCAATCCGGTAAAAGTAAGCGACAATGTAAATTGGAGAACTTTAATTGAAGATGTGCAAAAGGCACAAAGTGAATTTAACGGATATTTGGTAGCAAGAAGATTTGTTACATGGTATGAAAACCGTGATAAAATAGCAAACGGAATTGAAGTTTTAGGAAATAATTTAAAAAAGTTGCAGCAAAAATATAACGAAGTAAGCGAGAAAATCAAGAAAGATGATTTTTATAATATACACGATCAGAAAGCGGCTTACGATTTGGAAAGAAGTTTAAGGATTGAAATTGATAAACTTACAAGACAGATTAAGCAAGAAGGCGAGAAGTTGCAGAATTTGCAAAGTATTCTTGAAAAGAACGGCAAAAATGAGCAGAATATAAAAGACGCTTATAAGTTTTTGGATAACGCACAAAACAGAGAGCTTGCCAAAAAATATGATTTTTTAATGAGATGTAATTTAACCGTATTAAGAACAGCAAAGCTGATTGATAAAGAAATGTATAATGAGCTTGTTGCTAATTACGGATATGCTCCGTTTAACAGAGTAGCTTATAACGAGCTTACCGGAGATGGTAAAGAGTTTGTTGAACAGTTTGGAGCAAAAAACGATGTTATACCGAAAATAGTATCTTCGAATTGGAATATTAAAAACTTGAAAAAAATCGAAGGTAGCCAATTGCCGATTTTATCTCCATTATACTCTTCAATACAATTAATGAAAGAAGCGTATAAGAAAAGTTATAAACAAATTGTAGCTAATAGAATGGGCGAGATTGCCGAGTTATATCCGGAGCTTATGCAAAAGGTTCCGTATAAAACAGGAGATGAAAAAAATAACAGTAAACTTGTTATAGTTGGAACAGACAGAGCTACAGGCAAAGAAATAAAACAGACTTTAGAAATGGATCCATTTGTTAAAAAGGTTTGGGATAGTTTGATTGATAACTACAAAATGAGCGTTGTAGAAAAAATGATGGTTGCTCCGGCAAAGTTTTTTACATTGATGACAACGGCAGAAAATCCTATTTTTGCAATAACAAACTTTGCGAGGGATCAGATAACAGCAAGCGTTAATTCAGATATGGGATATGTTCCGTTTTTTACTCCTATAATGACTTATGTTAAATGCAGACAAAATCCTGAATTAAGACAATATTTTGATGAATACAATGAGTTATTTGGTGAGAGTAATACTTTTCTTTCAAATTTGGATGAAGTTAATCCGGACGATTTAGCACAAGCATTTAAAACTAATGCGTTATATAAAATATTTGGATATGGTAAAAAAATATTATCGTTTTTACCGAACTTATCTGAAGTTGTAACAAGAAGAACCGAGTATGTAAAAGCAAGAGGAGCTGGATTTGATATTATTACAGCTAAAAGAATGGCTGACGAAGTTTCTGTTCCGTTTGGTGATAGAGGAATGTGGGGCGGTGGTTTCGGAAGATCGTTGTTAAGGTCGGTTCCTTACATGAATGCAGGGCTTCAGGTAGTAAGACAAGGTATAAGAAGTTTATTGACAACAAAAGGAAATAATTTATTAGAAAATCCAAAGATTGTCAATTTGCAACAAAACAGTAACGGTGTTTATGAATATAAAGAAAAAAATAAATTTTTAAAAACCTTGTTTGCTATGATGGGATTAGGTGTAATTCAGACAGCTGTTTCGTTGTGGTGGGATTATATAGACGATAAAACAAGAAAGAATCTAAAAGAACAGTTAAATCCTGCTCAGTTTATAAGATTTGCTTATTTGCCATGGGGATTTAATGATACGGATTTATTAAGGTTACCATGGGAACAGTTGTATTCTTTTCCTGCTGTAATAGGTGCGATGATACATGATGAACTTAAAAATGATTACGATTATAAATTAAGCGAATATGCGGAAGTTTTAACCGGTGGAGTTATTCCGGATAACTTTAATGTTATTGTTCCTTTGATTAAAACTTTAGCTGAAAAAGATAATTCAGGATGGGAACAGTTGATGTATAGAGATTTTCCGCAAATAGTAAAAATAGGGTTAATGCTTGGCGGTGGAAAAAAGACCTATCCGACGTTACAAGATATTGTTCCGAAGTATTTGCAGAAACGAGAAAAAGCTATGCAGTATGATGAAAAAACAAGCGACCTTGCGAAGTTTTTAGGCAAACAGTTTAATATTGCTCCTATAAAATTAGATTATTATCTTTACAATGTAGCCGGGCAAGTTGGCAGTATGTTTGAAAAAGGTGCTGAATTTATTATTGATAAATTGTCCGGAAAAACAGAAACAGGGCTTACTGATTTTATTACCGGAAATGTTACGGAAAAAGAAAAAGCATTTAGAAAGACCGTAATGCCATGGTTACAGGAAAGTTATTTTATTTACGGTAGAGAAATGCAACAGTTTTATGATGAAAAAGAAAAGTTCGAAGCGTTGGAAAAATCTCATAAAGAAGGATTAAGAAAATTAAATTCCGAAGAGTTAAAATATTTATCGGCTAATGCTCCGCATATAAGAACTATCAGTAAAAGAATAAAAGATTATAACAAGTTTGTTAAAAACGCTACCGATAACAGAAAAAATTTAACGTTTAAACAACAAAAAGAAAATGAACAAACTAAAATCAATATGGAAAATCAGATTATAGATTTGTTGCGCAAGTGGAAAAGAGCGGTTAAAAAAGCAGCTTAATTATAATTTGTAACAATTAAAAAGACTATTGTATTTTGCAATAGTCTTTTTTTTGTTGTATAATTTCAAAAAGAGGGAGACAATGGAAAATATTTTAAATATTTATGCTCAAGTGCTTAACTTAAAATGGCAGTTAAATGCTATGATAATAAATCAGGGTTTAGAGATTATTGACACAATAAACGAACACAAAAGATGGGAAAGAGAATACGAAGATAATAAAAAGAGAATTGATTTTCGGTATCAGCAAATAAGACAAGAAGCAGAAAAAAGATTTGGAAAAATATAAATAGTAATATAATAGATTTAAGTTTGGGTAAAATTTGGGTAAATTTTATAACGTTTTGGAAAGGTTTGGAAAGGTTGAAAAAGGTTGAAATTTATTCAAAAATCAATAAAAAGTCGTGTAAAACAGTATTAAAAGAGTGGAACTGCTGCCATCGTCTAGCGGTTTAGGACATCGCCCTCTCAAGGTAATATCTCTCGTCTATATGGGTAAAATTTGGGTAAATTTATTATTTAGATTTGGTTAATTTACTCTTTAATTCAAGCAATTCTTTTATCTTTTTATCGATTTCCTGAGGCGTGATTTGATGTATGTTGTATATATTATTTGCTATGGTTTGTTCTCTTTCCTTTGTGTAGTGAGCATAAATCTCTAATACTTTAGGATTTTTTATCCTTGCTACTTTCATTATATCCCTATCTTTTATTTCCGGATTATTTATTGCATGACTGACAAAAGTGTGTCTGCACATGTGAGACCTGCCTTTGCCTATAATCTCTATAAATCGTTTTTTTATTTGTTTTGAAATAACCGAGCGTGCATTTTTGCTTGTATAATCTTTACCGCATATAAAATCTGATTTACGTGGTAATTTTTTTATATAAGCAATAAAATCGGTTGGCATGGTAAGCGATATTCTGTTTGGATCCGTGCGTTTTGTTTTGAACGGATATATAAAAATTTTACCTGTTTTAAAATTAATATCCTGCCATTGAACCGACACAGCTTCTTTAATTCTTAAAGCAAAACTAAACATAAGCCAGCATATTGTTTTAATATGAGCCGGTTGAATTTGGTTTAATATTTTTTTTCTTTCATCGTTTGTAAAAAATTCTATATTTTTAATTAATTCTACAGGAGCGTCTTTTATAGGTTTTGCCGGGCTTTTTATATTTAACTCCAAAGTATTAATAGCGTAGGTCCACATGCTTTTAATTACATGTAGTTGTCTGTTTGTTGTGGACGAAACAACTGTTTTTCTGCGTTCCGCAATAAAACGATTTATATTTTCGTTATCTAATTCTTTTAAATATTTTATATGTAAAATTTCATCGATTTGTTTTATTACTGTTTTAACCGCTGATGGTTCGATTTCGTTCGGTATTACATAATTGTTGTAATAAAGTTGACAAAAATGAGACCATAAAAGAGAATCGATATTATATTTACCGTTATAATCTGCTTTTGATTTTTTTAGATCCAATAAAAATTGTGCCTGCTCAAGCTCGGCTTCTCTTTTTAATAAACTAACGCAAGTATGACGACGAAAATGACCGTCAACATCGAAGTATCTAAAACTGAATTTACCGTTTCTTTCTTCTAATTCTTGCATTGTTATTTTTCCAAATTTAATCCGGATAAATTTAATCGATTATTATTTTTAGAGTTCGATCTTAGAAGATCTCCTACAGTTGTAATATCTCCGGTTATAGTATTTAATCTAATATCTCCCCTGTTGTTAAAAGTATAGATATGTGTTGCTTGACCGACAAGAAAACCTATAACAAAAGCCAAAATAATAATTATTGTTGTTCGCATTTTTATCTTCTATCTTGACCGTAACCGTTGTAATATTCTGATGTTCTGTCGTTTCTGTAATAATTCGATCCTGTTTCTCCTGTATAGGGATTATAGTTATCTTTATAAGAGTAATTATCTCTTGACGTGTTATTTGGAGACGACCTATAATAACCATTTACATAAGTTCCATCTTTACGATAATAACCATTTACATATTGATCCGCCAAACATAACGCTGGTATCATCAAAAACAAACAGCATAATAGAATTTTTTTCATTTTTGTTTTCTCCTTAATTCTAATTCTTTTTTAAGCAATTCAATCTCTTTTTTAAGCAATTCAATCTCCTTGTCTTTTAGATCTTGTTTTTGGATTGTCTGATTTACTTTGCCTTTGGAGTTAATATTGATTTGGACGTCTGAAAAATTTTTATTATCATTCAATAAATCCTCTACAGATATATTTAGTGCCTTTGCTATCTTTTCTAAATTTTCTATTTTAGGATTCCTTGTTCCGCTTAGCCAATTTGTTAAAACTTGTCTATGCACACCAATCTTTTTTGCAAGGTCGCTCTGACTTAAACCTTGCTCTAATAATAAATGTTTAATTTTGTTTTTTAAATTAGTTATTTTCATTCTTTTAAAAAAATACTTGACAAACTTTTAAAAAAGTTTTACAATCAAATCAAAAGTTTTACAATCAAATCAAAACAAAAAATTGGCGAAAGGTAAAAAAATGGGTAAAAATCTTTTTTTCTTATCACAACAAACTTTTATAAAAAATCATAGCGACAACAATAATATTGTTGTATCTTTCGCCAAAAGAGAGCTATGAGCCGGCTGTAGGTTATCTTACCCATATCCTACAGCCTTTTATTAATTATAGCCGTTTTGTGTAGTTTTTGCAACGGTTGTAAAAGGTTTTAAGGGGGTTGTATGCAAGTAGTAAATGAAATTAAGCCCGATGTTAAGGAGCTTTTTGGCGACAAATATGTAAATGCGGAGTTTTTGAGACAATTTTTCGGTTTAAAAGATAGAGACGGAGTTTATCATCGTATGAAGATTTGGGGAATTGCAGGTAAAAAATTCGGAAACGGTTGTAAATATTGGAGTTTAAATAAAATTAAAAAGGAGCTGGACAAATGAAGGGTTATCAGGTTGATAAGGTAGGGAAATTATTGGAGAGAGTGTTAAGGTTTACTTATCACAAAACAAAAATCAAAAGAACTCCGTATTTAGACGGTATGATTATCCGCAATTATATTGTTACTCAAAAAATAAAAGGTAATACAGAGCTTTATAACGCTTATTTGCAATACACAAAAAACAAAACTGAAAAAATCGGCGTAGGTATGAGCAACGCCGGTGGTATGGGTTACGTAGTAGGAACATATCAGTTTGATTTTGATATTGCAAAAGCAAAATTAGACGTAATAAAAAAATATCAAGGAGAAGAAAAACATGTTTAGAATGATTTGGGCTGTAGTAAGAACAATTTTAATTCCGGCAGCGTTGGTTTGGTTTGTATGTAGTTTAAGTTGTGCATGGTATTTTAAAGTATTTATGATTTTATTTGTGGTTAATTCCGTGATTAATGATTACCGGATCGGCTATTGGAGAAACGAATTAAAAACAAGGATACATTTAGGAAGATGGTAGTTGAAGTTGTGGAGTTACCTGTATTTTATCAATGGGAAGATGGTAATTACGGCGTTAGAAAATTTAAATTGGAAGTAATTGAAAGCAGTATTAAAGAGCAGTGTAAGAAGTGTTTTTTTAACCTGAATAGGTTTCATTGTCCTGCGGTGCCATGCGGAGCGTTCGCAAGGAAAGACGGTAAATATGTTTATTTTAAGGAGACAAAATAATGGTTCCATTTTGGATTAGACGTTTTTTCTGTAAAGAATATAAAAAACCTTTATATTTAGCAATCTTTAAAAGCTTATACAAAACTACAAGTTATCCTGTTTTTGAAACAGAGGATAATCTTTTAGATCATCTTTATTTTTTATTAGGCAAAGAATGTTTAAAACCTTTAGAAGGAGCGAGTTTTTCTAACCCTTTCGGAGTCCATTTTGATGACGGTTGGAAAGTTTATATTCGAAGATGTAAAAATTTAGATGAATGTATTAAGTTCGGTTCGAACTTAAATTGTGATAAAAAAGATTTTAAACTACTTGTTTTATCAGATAGACAACATTTTGATTATTGGCACAAAAAACTTAATTTAGCTAAATACAAAAACGAATCCGGTTGTCATTTATATGTCGACTGCGATTATTCAACAGAGACTGAAATAAAAAACCAACAAATAGACGGAAGTTTTAAGTATATAGACTTTGTTAAAAAATACGGAAAATATAATTTACAAGTTTGTTAAAACGCAAGGAGAACAAAGAATGAGGGATTTTTCTGAAATGATAGAAATCGAAATAGACATAATATGTCGTTTGTTTAAACAATTAAACTTTAAATGTATAGATAAAAACAATATTTATAAAGAAATAGAGTCAAGAAACAGAGAAATCTTATCAAAACGAGAATATATTTTTCAAAACGATAGAATAAATGTTTTTCTTGAAGTCAGAAACACTCTTTGGAACAAAGGGAAAACTTATTTAATGATAATTAGAATAACAAATAACACTGGATTCGGATTGATTAATTTATGTGAAAGAGAATTTAATTTTTCATCCGAAGAAGTGTCAGTTATAGGAGATTTTTTTATTGCATTAACTGTTTTTATTAGAGAATATAAAAAATTTGAAACGCAGGAGCAAAACAATGTTAATGTTTCATCTAAAGAAAGAGTGGTTTGAAAAGGTAAAATCCGGAGAGAAAACACACGAATATAGGATTTGGAATAAATATTGGATTAATAGAATATATAAGCATTTAAACTTGGGAACTTATGTATATATTCCGCCTAATCCTAACATTGTTTTTACTTTAGGTTATCCTAAGAAAAACGACAAAGAAAAAATAATAAAAGCGATTATAAAAAGAGCAAGAATTATTGACGGTAAAGATACGGATTTAAAGTATAACGGAAAAGTTTTTGATATTGAATTTAAGGTATTAAAAAATGAGTAAATTTCAGGTAAAAAGCAAATTTAAACAGGGAGATACCGTCTATGTTACACATTGGTTAGGCGATAAACTGACAATAGATAAAATCACAATTCGTGTTGTTAGAGGAGAATTAATAGGGAATACTGTATTTATTTATTATTTAGACGACTTTAGACGAGTGTTTTACAACGACTATTGTTACAAAACGTTAAAAGGTGCAAGAATCGGCTTAAAGAAATTCATAAACAGAATAAAAAAGAAAAAGGGTTAAATATATGCGTTATATAACATTAAAAGAATTGGAAAATAGAAAAAAATTTTTAAAAAACAGAATCGAAAAATTGCATGCGGAGTATGTAGCAAAAGCATTACAAGAAGAAGACAGAAGAAAAAAAGAAGAAAAAGAACGGGAAAAAATTGCTAAAAAAAACAAAGAGATATTTTATCCGCATTTGCATTTTGAACGTGATTTTATGCATGAAGAAACAGAACATGTAAGAATGTTGCGGCATTGTATATCTGAAATAGATTTTTTAATTGAATTTATAAAAACAAAATTTGGCGACAAAGAGGGAATAAATAATGAAAATAGCTGATATGAAAATTAGTGATTACAAAGTAGGTAGAGTAATAGAAGAAGTCGATGGAAAAAAATGGATAATACAGAAAGTAATTCATAAAGACAACAGACAGGTTGTGGTTAGTGTAGGAAGAGGACATACTTTGCAGATTTTTTTCGCACTGAAAAAAGAGGACGAATAAATGATTAATACAATACTTAGATTAATTAAATATCATTACGAAAAAGACGAAGAGCAATTTAGAGATGTTTGCAGACAAATAATACTTGATTTTAGAACAATGGACAAGTTTGATTGTGCTGAAATGATAGCGGTGTATATGGGAGAAAGAAAAGAACATGTGTGGAGTGTAATGGATCCGGAAAGCGAAATTGAAAAAATGAAACGAGAAATAAGAGAACTCGAAAAACAATTAAAAAAGAAAAAAGATCTGTTTGTTAAATTTTTACAAAGGAAACAATTAAATGGACGACAAGATAGTTGTTGAGTTTAGCAGGAAAGAATTATTAGTGGTCTGCAAGGAATACAGAAAAACACACGGCTGTGAAGATGGATGTCGCAAAACCGACGATGATTTATTAATTTGTAATTTAATGTTTCCATGGGATTTGAATTTTAAAATTTTAAATAGAGAGTTTTGGCTTTGCATGGATGATATTCAAGAAATATCACAAGAAACAATAAACAGAGTAATGAAACATTTTAAGAAAAAGGAGAGAGCGGATGTCGATAACAACAAGAGATAAAATTCAGGCAATAAAAAGAGAGTTGGGATTTAGAAAAAAAGTATATCCTAATTTGGTTTTAGCTAAAAGAATGACACAAACTCAGGCAGACAGACAAGTTGCAATATTCGAAGAGATTTTAAAAGATTATGAAGATTTGCAGCAACGAGAAAACAAACAAATGAAATTATTTTAAGGGTGCAAAATGAAAGAATTTCCTCAAGATTTAAACGCTGAACGAGCTATAGTAGCTTGTATGGTTATAAATTCCGATACTATCGGCGAAATTTGCTCGAGATTAAACGAAAATGATTTTTATATGGGAATACACGCAGACATATTTAATGTATGTAAAAAACTATGGACAAACGGGCAAAGTGTCGATCTTGTTACGGTAAACAACGAATTAAAAAGCAATAAAATTTACGCCGAAAAAGGCGGTCCGGTTTGGCTTACTAATTTAATTAATAACGTCCAAACTACGGCGGGATATAGAAGTTATATCGATATTGTGCGAGAAAAAAGCATATTGAGAGCAACTTTGAAAGCGGCAATGCAAATTGCAAACGATGTATCAGAACAAACCAAAACTGCAAAAGAAATATTAGATAATGCACAACAAGAATTATTTGCCGTTGCAAGTGAAAACGTTAAAGATAATAGTTTGACGGAGATTTATAAAGATATTGTTTCGGCGGTGCAAAACATCGAATATTTGCATAGCAACAGGTCCGCTGTGCCGGGGCTTGCAAGCGGATTTGTCGACTTAGACAAAAGGATTGGCGGATTTCAAAACGGAGAACTGATAATTATTGCAGGGCGTCCGTCCATGGGAAAGACCGCTTTTGCGTTGAATATTGCCGAAAATGTGGCTACATCAGGTAAAGCGGTTGCGGTGTTTAGTTTAGAAATGAGCCGTAAGTTATTAATACAAAGGTTGTTATCATCCGTAAGCGGTATGAGTGCAAGTAAACTGAAATACGCAAATATTGCAGATAATGAATGGGCTGAATTATCTAATGCAGCTCAATCGTTAGGAAGTATGAATATTTTAATTGACGACAGTGCCGATTCTACGGCTTTTGATATTCGAAGCAAGAGCCGAAATTGTGCAAATAAATTAAAAACCAAAGGAAAGCATTTAGATTTGATTGTAATTGATTATTTACAGCTTTTAAGAGGAGATAGTAGTATTAAAGATAAAAACAACCAAATAGCTGATATTTCGAGGCAATTAAAAAGTTTGGCAAGGGATTTGGATGTGCCTGTTATTGTTTTAAGCCAGCTTTCAAGAGCTCCTGAACAAAGGGGAGTAAAAAACTCTATTCCGGTGTTAAGTGATTTAAGAGATTCCGGAGCGATTGAACAAGACGCAGATGTTGTTTTGTTTGTGTGGCGTGAGGGATATTATAAACCGAACGACGATACGGTGCAAAGAAACGCCAAAATACGAATAGGAAAAAACCGTAACGGTGCGTGTGGCGATATAGATTTAATATTCGAAGCAACGCAAACTAAATTTTTTAATAAGGAGAACGAGCAATATGGATGATTTATTTGAAAATAAAAGAAAAGGTTTAATCGATGTTGAAATATGGGAAAGATTAGCAGGGCTTAGGATCGCAGGAGAAACACATCAGGTGTTATATGTAATATTGGCTAAGACTTACGGCTACGGTATGAATAAAAATTGCATAGAAAACATCGAGTTTGTGGAACTTACCGGATTAGGCGTTACAAATGTTTTAAGAGGCTTAAAAAACCTACAGAATATGGGAATAATAATAAAAGAAAAAGTAGGCAAAAAAAACTATTTTACGGTTGTAAAAAATACGAAAAAGTGGCAACAAATTATCAATATTGATAATGCGGTTGAAAATTCAAATAAAAATCAAAAAAATAGCTTAAAGATAGACGATAACCAAGAAAAAAAGGATGTTAAAATTATCAATATTGATAACAATTTAAATAACGAAGAAAAAAAAGAACAAATTATCAATATTGATAACACGCTTGAAAATTCAAAAAACGACTTAAAAATCAATAATAATTTACAACAAAATAAGGAAATTATCAATATTGATAATAAACAAGAAATCAATTCAAAAATCAATGCAAATTTGAATGAATACGAAATTACAAAAAAAAGTTTTTATAATAATATATATATAAATAATATTAAAATTAATATCGAAGATATTAATAACAAAAAATCATTAATCAATTCTGATAACGCAAGTAAAAGACTTTTAGGTTATTGGTGTATGTTGTTTCAGTCCGAATTTAATAATCAATTTAAATGTAATTTTAAAAAAGATATGAGCATAATGAACAGAATATTTACAACTTATGGAGAACTTAAAGCGGCTTATATTATTAAAGAATTTTTTAAACTTGCGACGAATAAATCTGCTTGGCAATATAATAAATTTTCGTTGGAAGTATTAGAAACATCCTGTAATCAAATTTGTGTTGCAGCAGTAAATAAGAGAAAAGAACAAGAAAAACAAAAAGAACAAACACAACATATAGATATTAAAGAAAACAAAACACAAGATATAGTATATAAGACTGTGAATTTTAATGTAATGATGGCAGATTTAAAAAGTAAATACGGACAATTTGAAGCACTTAAACATATAGACGAATATAAAAAAAATTGGAAACAAGAACTTACGAGACTTGTGCAAGTTTTAAAAATTATCGTGCATAGGTAAAAAATATGTTGACATTTTTTTTAAAATATATTAAAATCAAATCGGCGAAAGATAAAAAATGGGTAAGAAGGACATTTTTTTCTTTGGCTTTTTTTATTTGCAGTTATAATAATTTAACAAATATGGACGGTAATAAGCAGAGTTAAACTCTGTTTATTGCCGTCTTTTTTATTTTATGACGAGAAAAAGACAAAATTTGTTGTTTGATATAGACGAATATAAAAGCAAAGCTCCAAAGATAAAATTGATTCCGGATGAAAAGTTTTACAAGTTTGTTAGACGAAAATATGTAGAACGGAAAATATCCGTTAATTATAAAAGCAAATTAAGATCAACAGAATATAACAGCTATTTGAAATTTGAAAAAAAAGCAAAGATAACCGCTTTAGGACGATATACCAAAATTGAAAGATTTGTTATTTTTTTACATTTTCAACTTGGTTACGGTCGTCGAAAAATACATAAGTTGATAGGTGTAAGCGAACGGCGGATATATGCTTTACTTTGCGAAATTAAATAATACCGTATTTGATACCGGTATAATGATTTTATCGTCTATAAAATTAAGATTTTAGAAGTTAAAAATATTAGGTTGTCGTGCATAAAAAATAATATGGAAAATACTGAAAATTTAGAAAAAATTAATCTCCCTGAAACAACAGTCAATGCAATAGTTTCTGACCTTTGCATAGGGCTTGTTTCGCACGACAAAATTGCAAAAAAACACAAAGTGTCGCCTGATACAATAACTAAGATAAACAGGCTCTTTGGGGAGAGAATAGGACAGGTAAAAAAGGAAATTCGAGACACCGTCCTTGCTACAACAAAAAATTGGGCGACAAAGACCGTCGAGAGTCTGCAAGATATAACAAAGGATATATTGACGGAAATAGGGCTTAAAAAGAAGAGAGAAAAAGCCTCATTAAGTCAATTAGCTATGGCGATGGCTATAGCAATAGATAAAATTCAATTGCTTTCAGGCGGAGTAACGCAACGCACTGAGACCGTAAAAATGACAAGTAAAGCCGAAATTATAGATATTTTAACCGACGGAAAACGACAAAACCAAAAAAGTATTGAAAATTCAACAAGTTTTGAGAGTGCTAATTTTGAAAAAAATAACGAAAAAAACGAAGATAATTCAAAAGTTACAAAAGTTTTAATTAAAAATATATTGAAAAATGAATCAAATTTAATGAATTAGGTGGTCTTTGGCAACTTAACATAACGTGAGTTATAGGAACAAAGCTCGTTTTTGCGGTAGTTATTTTAAAGGGTTGAATTTGACCTTTTAAGGAATGTTTTAAACTGATTTGGCGTGTGATAAAAAGTAAATTTATCGTGCATATATGTATTTTACATGATAAGTTTTAAAATGTCAATAGATGTCTGTATCAGGATCAGACAAAACAAACAATCGCACAAGCCATATCAGACACACAAACAAGCAAAAATAAAGCAAAGTTTCCGACGATAAAACAAAGAATTTGACGCCTGAACTTAACATAATATCAAGTTCGGCACCGGACACGGTTGCCGGTAGGTCCCGACAGCGGCTCCGGCTTATAAAATGTCAGCCTTACAGAGAGTTTTTTATAAAAAGCGAGATAATAAGGTAATAAAAACAATTTAATTTTGTTTTGGGCTAACGGAAAGGCTGAAATTTTAAGAGATTTATCTTTGTTGGTATAAATTAATGCTGTTGTAGTTTAAGCGGTTAAAATTTCAATGACTTTAAATCTGTCCACCGATAGATTTAGACAATTGACGATGTTTGTTCGAATCAAACCAACGGCGTTTTTAATTTTATCAGTTTTGATAATTTCGAGTTTTTAAGAAATTAAAAGCCTTTTATTAAGTGGTAGATTTTGAAAAAATTTTTTTTAAAGCCGGGCGGATTATCAATATTGATAATTTGCAAAAAAGCAACTTGCCAGCAACTTAAATTTACGACGATAAAATATATTTTTTCTTTTTTTCTCGGCTTAAAAAGCAACTTAAAAGGATAAGCAGATGAATTGTATTGATTGTAATTTTGCCACTGTGGAAGATAGTAAAAAAGGAACTTACTTTTATTGTGCAAAATTAAGAAAGAAAATAGATAGACCGTTTAGGCGGTGTATGGATAAAAAGGCAAATTTAAAAGACAAACATATTGATTTGTATATGAGATTGTATAAGAAATATACAACAAAACAGATTGCCGATAAATTCGGGTGGAGTTATAACAGGTTATACGCTTTTATACAAAATAATTTGTTGCCGATATAATGCTTTCTTAGTTTAGACGGAAGAACACCAAAGAACCGGTGTATTTGGGAGTGTAGGTTCGAATCCTACAGAAAGCGAAAAACATAGAAAAAGTTTTTTAAAAAAAGGAGACAGAAACAAAATGGTTGATTTAAACAGTGTAACATTATCAGGCAGAGTTACTGCCGATAGTGTGCAAAGAATGACTAACTCAGGAAAAGAGCTTACAAGTTTTGCGATAGCTTGTAATGACGATTACAAAAACAAAAATACGGGCGAATGGGTAAACAGAGCTTATTTTTTTAATTGTGTTATTTGGAAACCGATAGTATTAAAAAAAGGAGAACCGGTTATTGTTACAGGAAAACTTGAAACAAATACTGAAGAGTATAACGGAGAAAAAAGGACGTATATTAAAATTTCGGCAAACAGGGTTATGAAAGTTATTGTTGAAAAGAAAAACTCCGAAAATACGGCACAGTCTGACACGCAACAGCAAGATAACAGAGCCGTTGAGGAAGACGATATACCGCCGTTTTAATGCTGTCTCCTTAAAATACAGCATGGCTCCGTTATTTTAACTTTTTCTGGCGGAGCCAAAACGGCAGGCAGAAAAATAAAAAATAAGAGGATATTAAAATAATGACTTTTAAACAGTTTGTAAAAATTGCCGAAGTTGCAAAAGATAACGGATATAGAGAGTGTTATATTAAAAAAATAAATGCTTCTTTTTTGTTTAAGAAAAATATTTATTTTAACATGAGCGGAATTTACAGATATGAAAAAGGCAGGTTTGTTGTAGTTTGTGATTTTGAAAAAGTAAAAAAAGAAACAGCAGAAAATATTTGTAAATTATTAGGGTTTGAATTTAAGGAGACAAAATAATGACAGACGAAAAATTTGAACAAGTAGTAAAAAATCGTATAGAAAAAATAAAAAATGTTTTAGGTAATAAAGCCGAAGAATATGCAAGCAGAATTGACAGATTGCATAATTTTAACGAAGCAAGAAAGATTTTTAGATGTGAGACAAAAGAATACGCTTTACTCGGTATGCTAAACAAACATTTGGTAAGCGTTGTTGATATGATTGAAAAATGGGAAAAATACGGTATTTTACCAAGCGTAAGTATGGTTGACGAAAAAATAGGCGACACTATCAATTATTCGATTTTACTTGAGGCTTTATTTTTGGAAGATATTTTAAATAATGCAACAGAAAAAAATACGAACGGAACGTGTCATTGCGGAAAACACGAAGATAAGCCGAACGACGATGTAGAAACAAAAGAAGTCTTTGTAAGAGAAAAATGTATAGTTGTAAGGTTTAATGATAAAACAAATATAAATCAGCCGCTTAAGTGTCAGTGTGGCAATGAATTTTATATTGATAAAGTAGTGCACGGATATATTTTTCAATGTCAAAAATGCAAGCAACATTTTATTTTACAAGAGGATAAAAATGGTTAAAAAATATGCTGTTGTAGAAGTAAAACAAGGAGACTGTATATTTAGACAATTTGACACTTTTGAGGGAGATTATTTTTGCAATCATGATAAAGTGTGGCTTGACAGTAAAAACGATTGTAAAGGATGTAAATATAAAGATTGCGGAGAAACCGCAAAACAAATTAAAAGTAAAATAAAAACGGCTTTAATGAGAGAAAAAATTTTTAGTTTTGAACAGATAAAAACGGCGGTAAATGCCGTTATGAATTTTGTGGGAACAAAGGAATAATATTATGCCAAAGTTTTCAGAACAAAGTTTTTCGTTGCTTAGACAATGCCATAGAGATATACAAGTTGTTGCTATGGTTGTTATAGAAAAAATAGATTTTACTATTTTATCTTCTACTATAAGAACAAAAGAACAACAGGCACAGTATGTAAAAGAAGGTAAAAGTAAAACAATGAACTCTAAACATTTACTTGTTCCATCACAGGCGATTGATATTGCTCCTTATCCGATTGATTGGAAGAATAGAGAAAGGTTTGCATATTTAGCTGGATATTGGTTAGGAGTAGCTGAAAGATTTAAAAGCTTAGGACTTATAACGTCAAATTTCAGATGGGGCGGAGATTGGAACAGAAACGGAGAAACAAAAGACGAAAAATTTTCAGATATTCCTCATATAGAAATTATATAAAGGAGAAAAAAACTATGGCAAAGAAAAAAGAAGAGCAAAAACAAGAAGAAAAAACAGTAATGGAAGAGGTCGGAGTAAATCCAACAAACGATATTGAGCAAGAAAAACCTAAAACAAAAGAGACGCAAAAAAAATGTGGAAGATGTGGAGCCGAACTTATTAGCGGTAAAACAGAATGTCCCGTATGTTTAGCTCCTGTAAATTGGGAAAGATAAAATTTTTATTTAAGGAGTAAAACACAATGATAAGAGATTTAAGTAATGCTAAATGTAGTTTTGGATATTTTGAGGCAAGCACTGCTATCAGAAGTATAAAAATCCCTAATGACGCAAAAGGTGTAAAAGTTTTTTGCGAAACGGATACGGTTTTTTTTAATGTAGACGCTGATCCGGGAACACCGGGAGACAATACTTTGACCGCAGGCGGATTTGCTGTTGCCGGAATATTGGAGCCGAGAATTTTGCAAGACGGAGTTGATAGAACATTTAGGATAAAAGCTGCAAATACATGTTCTGTATTAATTGAGTTTTGGGGATAAATAAAAAAATGGATTTTACAACATTATTAAAAGATTTTGGTGTTGTTGGTATTTTTGCAATGCTTGTTGTGGCGGTTGCAAAATGGGGTATGAATTACATTGATTCCATTAGACAAGACGCAAAAAACGAAAAAACCGAGCTTATGAATTTTATAACAAAGCAACAGGAATTAGTTAATAACAGTTGGAAAAACATTGAAGAATTGACAGTTGCAATTAAACAATTGTCAGCTGATATAAAAGCACAGGAGCATAAACAACAATGACAGAAAAAGACAGAAAAAGAGTTGTTTTACATGAGATATTAAACAAAGAAGAAGGAACTGTTTTAATTTCTTTTTTAGAAGAAAAAAAACAGCAATGTTTAAACAAAATGTTAAGTTATGAAGATAGTAATAAAATTTTTGCCGAGTATAGCAAAGTTAAAAGTTATAACTTGTTAATACTTGAGCTTTTAAGTATTAAAAATTTAAATAATGAATCAAAGGAGACAGAAAATGCCGGGAATTGAAAACCAAATAAGTAAAGCAAAAAGTGTTGAAGAACTTGAACAGCTTGAAACACAAATAACAGAAGAAAATAAAGATAACGGCGGTAGCAATGATACGCCGCCAAACGCTGATAATAATGATAATGTTGACAACAATGCAAATAACAACGACACAGAAGACAATAACGAAGATAATAACGAAGACAATCAAGACGGTAGCGAAAATAACGACAATGATAATACTGACAATAATGAGGATAATGCCGACAATAGTGATAATAAAAACAACGAAAAAACAAAAAAGAAAACTCCTATTACGGATGATATAAGAAAAAAATATAACATACCGGAAAAGTTTAAATATATCGAAGATGTGGTTGAATGGGGTAGGCAGGCTGAAAAAAGTAAATCTTCGGCGTTGACAGAAAGAAACGATGTAAAAGCTGAAAACGATAAGTTAAAACAAAGACTTGAGCAGTTGGAGCAAGCTGTTAAAAAAGTGGAAGACAAACAGAATGAACCGACTGAAGAAGAAAAACAAAAAATGATTGATAAGTTTAACGAAGAATTTATGAATAATCCTATCGAGGCTATTGAAAATATTGTTAAAAAACTTCAAATTGACGTTAAACCAAAAGATAATAAAGACGAAAAAGCAGAGATTGAAAAACAAAAAGTTGCTTTTGAAAAAAAAGCTCAAGCCGAATGGGATGATATAACCAAAGGTATGAGCCAAGAAGAAAAAGAAGAGTTTGCAAAAGACTGTAAAAAAATAACTGACGAATATCCGGAAATAACATCTTTGTATATAGTAAAGGATATTTTAAAAGGACGTAAAGCTGAAGAAGAAAGAATACTTAAAATAGAGCAAGAAAAGAAAAACAAACAAAAAGTTGCGGCAGCAGCAGCGGCACCAACTAAAACGACTACGAACGAGAACGATATAATTGAAAAGATTAATAAAGTTAAAAACAAAAAAGAATTAGAAGAACTTGAAAAAAGTATGAATTAGAAATTTAAAAATTTGTTTGGCAGATAGCGGGACCTTGTAAGTTTGCTTACAGATAATCCTTTAAACTGCTAACAAAAATTTAAAATAAAAACTCAAAAATAAAAGACCTCTGTTTATTTTACAGAACAATCTTAAATTGAGCGAAGAAGTAAGCAGTAAAAGCAAGATTTTAAGAATTGCAAAAAAAATTAAACGGAGGGATTTTATCATGTCAGTAACAACTACATCCAACTTAAGCCCTTTTGTGCAGGCTTATTATGACAAAAGATTGTTGCTTATGGCAAAACCTTTAATGGTAGCTGAGCAATTTGCACAAAAAAGAACACTCGAACAAGGAAAAGGTAAAACGATATATTTTACTCGTTACCAACCTTTACCTAAAAACAAAACTCCTCTTCAGGAATCGGCAACAGGCGGAATAACCAACAAAGCCCTACAACAGCAGGAAATATCTGCAAATATTAACTGGTATGGCGATGTTGTTGAAATTTCCGAAATCGCTTCTCTTACCGCACTCGATAAAGGTGTAAAAGAGAAAGTTGATATTGTGGCAAACGCATGCGGCGAAACAATCAATAGTTTAATCAATGACGAAATCGGAACAGGTTTTATCAGAAGAAGAGCCGACGCAGACGGAACATATCAAAAAGATGTTGTTTCTACTGCAGCAGGAACAAAAACAACAATTATTTCTTCTTCTTTAACCGAATCAAATGATCACTGGAACGGCGGATATGTAACATTTACAGATCCTACAAAGCCGAACTACGGTATTACCGTAAAAGTTACAGACTTTGACGCTTCAACAGATACTTTAACCGTTGACGCTTTGCCTGTAGCCGTTCCTTCCGGTGCTTCGTTTAGAGTTGTTGTAGGAACAGGTATTGCTGCAACCGATGTGCTTTCTTCTACCGCAATTAAACTTGCAAGAAGAGATCTCAAAAGAGCAAAAGCTATGCCGTTCGAAGATGGAAAATATGTATGTATTGTTGATCCTGACACGGAATACGATTTTATGAACGATTCCGAATGGAAAGATGTTAAGAAGTATCAGGATAAAAAAGATATATACGAAGGCGAACTCGGCGAATGGTATGGAATAAGGTTTGTTTCTGCAACAGAAGTGTATAGAGAATCAGTTGCGGGCGTAGCAAGTGAAACAGGTGCTGTGCACGTAATCACACTTTTAGGAAGAGAAGCATTCGGCGTTGTAGATCTTGACGGAGTAAAGAGAAAAATCATTGTTAAAAATCCTCAAGATTTGGCACAACCTTTGGAAATGACCGGAACGGTAGGTTATAAAGTTCCGTTTGTGGCAAAGACATTGAACGGCGTGTTTGGTGTAAACATCCTTTGCGGTGCAACTGCCTAAACATAACAAAGAGCAAGGGAGATTTTCTCTCTTGCTCTTTTACAAATAAAGGAGATGTAAACAGATGTCAAAAGACAAAAAGATAGCAGAAATAGAAAAACCAAAACAAAGTATTTATTTAGACAACAAAGAAGTAGAAAATATACCCGATTTTAAAGTTAATGAAAAAGTAGTTGTAAAAGGGTATGGCAGAGTTAAAAGCGTTTCGCATTATCAGGAAGAAGACGGAGACAGATACACAATGACGGTAGAGTTTGACGACATAAAAGTTTTAAAAAGTGATTTAAGTAAAATCGAGCAAGTAAAAAGTTTGAAAGAATTAAAACAATTAGAACAAGAAATGTAGAAATAAAAAAAATAAAAAAGGAGACAAGTAAAGATATGGAATTTTTAAAACAGATTTTTATAAATGGCGGATGGGTAATTTTATTTTATTGTTTGGTTAGAATCGGAATTTGGATTGTAAGAAAAACAGAAACAAAGACAGACGATGTTATATTGGATAAATATGTTAATCAGGCTGTCAGTTTTGCGTTAAAAATCATACCGCAAAACTCAAATGTAAATTGGGTTAAGTTTGTTGGTAATGCACTTGGAAAATTTAACGAAGCATACACAAAAGAACAAGGAGACGCTCCGGACATTACAACAATTGAAAAAGCTAAAAAACTTATAGAAGAAATTGCAGATAATATTGAACTTAAAAATATTAAAGATGTGTTAGATCAATACAAAAACAATGAAGATTTTAAATGACTGTTTAGGTTGTGGAAAGTAGGTAAAGCAGGAATTTGTTATTACAAAATCAAAAACAGTCCGTATATGCCAAAAATAGAATTTACAAGCAGGTTATATATGCCAATAAGTAACGAGTTTATAGACGGGAAATTCATAAAACTTACTTGGCGATTTTAAAAAAGAGGTGGTTACAATGGGTTATGAAGACGGAGTAAGAAATACAGGAAGAACAAGAGTAGGCGGCAATAACGGCGGAAACGTAGGAGTTGTTGCTTTAATTGCAATGGGCGAAGAACCGTCAACACCGTATGTAAGAGGCAGCAAATGGTTTTATAACGATAAAATATATACTGCACTTACAACAACAACAAAAGACAGCGGAGTTGATCCTGACAGCAGAATAGCATACTTGTATAACGGAACTTACTATTATTGGAACGGCGAAGAATTACAAGGACAACCTGAAACAAACCTTGTGCATATTACAGGCACCGAAGAGATAACAGGTAACAAAGATTTTTCAGGAGAATTAAAAGCGGTAACTCAGCCGATGGACGATATTAGCAGAAAAGTAGCAACGACGGCTTTTGTGTTTAATCATATAGAACAAGTATATAAAAGTGCTACAAAGTTGGGTGTATTGATTAAATACGATGGAACTATCACAAGACTTGGCGGTGCTACAAGTATGGATTTTAGCCCTTCATCCGATACAGAAGCAGGAACAGACGATTTTAAAGATCATCCTATTTACAGCAAATTTGATTGTATTGTTAATTATAATCCTCAGACACAAGTAAGAACAATGTATGTAGAGGGAACCTATGAGTTTGAACAATACAAAAATAGCGAGGGATGGGATAGATTTGTTGCTAAAAGAATATTTTGGCACAAAAGCCAAATTACCGACGACGGTATTGAAATATGGCTTAGTGATTCGCCTGAGCAAGGTTATGAAGTAGCTCCGGGGTTTAAAGACGACGACGGAAATTTAAAAGAATATATCTATTACGGCAAGTATGAGGTATGTTATCCCGAGGGAGCAGACGACAATGGTTGTTGCGTAAGAAAAGATTGTATTCCTTTAACTTATAAAACAAACCAACAGTTTGAGGCGTTGCTCAGAGCAAAAACGCAAAGACTTATGAACCTAAACGAAATAACCGCCATACAATTACTTGGTATAGTTAAATATGCAAGTTTGAATTGGCAATATTCCGTAGGACAAGGTATAAGCGAGGGATGGAAAGAAACAAAAGTTGCCGTTGCTCAGAGTAATGAAAACAGCATAATAATTTTGGCTACAAATTGGGTTGCAAGTTTGGAACAAGATATTACAAATAATATTGTTTATGTGAATACGTCGTCAACAGGATATAAAATTTCGAGTGTAGAAGATGTTACCGAAACAATAGACGGCGTTGAAACAGCTTGTAAAAAAATAAATATCGATACCGAAATTACTACTACGGTAAACCAAACAATATATTTAGGATTAAGGGCTTCCGGCGGAGCAGACGCAATACTCGGCGACGACGGATATTATACGGCAAACGGAGCAATAACCACAACAACAAGAAGACCTATGAAAGTTATGGGTATATGTGAGTGGTATGCTAACGAAAACAAAGCCGTGGGCGGTATGGAAAACATTGTTGCTGACGGAGTGGCTACGGTATATGTTAATCCAAAACCAAATAACAGCGATTACGCTTACACAAATACGGCAAACAATAAAAATTGGACAGCTGTAGGAAATATAGGAACAAGCGAGGGATGGGATAAAAAGTTTGTAGCTTTAAGCAGCCTTGCTTTATTTGCTTTCTTGCCATCGAATACCGGTGTTACAAGAGTGCAAAACGTAAAATATTTAACCGACGACTACAGTTATTTAACAGCGTCAGCAGGACAAAAGTCGGCTTGGTATGGCGGCTATTGCAGCTACGGGGCGCTTTGCGGGGCTTTCTCTTGGCATTTGGTCGACGGGCTTGACTATGCGAGGCGGTATTACGGTGCCCGCTGTGTTTTACAGTGAGCCTTTTAGAAAAGGGTTGTTAAGGGAAAAAGGCACGCAGTGCCGCCTTTTCCCTTAAAGCTAAAGAAATAAAAACTTGTTCTTTAAATAGAGGTAAAACAGGGATTAATCCCTACGGGTTATACAAAATGGCGGCAATTGCAACAACGGGGCGAATTACGGGGCTTTCTACTGGAATTTGAACAACGGGCTTGACAATGCGAGGCGGAATAACGGTGCCCGCTGAGTTAATATCTTAAAAACTTGGAGTAAAAATATTTTCTATTGTTTGTATAATCCGCACCACTTGGTGAAAATAAGACAACAAAAGGCAGGGTTAGTATTTCGTTTTTAACGAATAGAAAACTCTGAAAGATATAAACACTATAAGAAGTGTAAAAAAAGATAAAAAAACAGGAAATAAAACGAAATGAAAAGAGTTGGAAATTTGATTACCAACGAGAAAATTACAACAGAGTATTGTAAACGGATAATTTTAAAAGCCGCAAAGTTTAAAACTAAAAGAAACAGTGTTAAAAAAGTTTTAAACAATATTGATTTTTATGCGGAAGAATTAAAAGAGATGGTTTTAACACAAACATATAAACCGTCGCCTTATACCGTATGTAATATAGTCGACCAACCGTCAGGCAAGCGTAGAGTATTACACAAACCTGTATTTTATCCGGACCAGTGTATACACCATCTGTTAATTGATTTGGTGTATGACAGATTGTTGAAAAGATTGGATCCATACGCTATTGCTTCAATTCCGGGGCGTGGTATTCATTACGGTTACAAAGCAATTACAAGATGGCTTAATACCGACAAAAAAGGAACGAAGTGGTGCCTTAAATGTGATATTAAAAAATGTTACGACAATATAAAACCGCAGTATGTTGTAGAGTGCTTTAAACGTTTTATAAAAGATAAAAAATATTTAAAACTGTTACAAACAGTAGCATTTAGTATGAAAAGTTTACCGCTTGGAAATTACACAAGTGCATGGTTTGAGAATCTTTTGTTATTAAAATTAGATACAACAATAAGACAATCGGACGGAATTAATTATTATTTGAGATACGTTGACGATTTTATTGTGCTTTCAAGCAATAAAAGAAAATTACGCAGATTATTACCTACCATAGTGGAAATATTACAAAAAGCAGAATTAAAACTTAAACAAAATTGGCAAATTTTCAGAACCAAAGTAAGAGGGATTGATATGCTCGGTTACAGGTTCTTTTATAATTATGTTTTACTTAGAAAAAGAAATTTATACGGATTATACAGAACATTAAAACATTATGTTAAAAAACCGTGTAAATATTGGGCTACAAGATTAAGTTGCAGACTTGGCGGATTAAAATGGTTTAGCAGTTTTAAGTTGGAAAATTACATAAATTCAAAAATAAATTATAGTCAATTAAGGGGGTTGTGTAAATGAGCAAAATAACGGTTGATGTAGTGCCACAAGATAATGTTGATGTTAGACAAACAGATAGATTTACGGAAGTTTTGTTGTTTAAAAATGCGGTTGAAAAAACCGTTGAAACCGAAAACGGACAAAATAAAACCGTATATGAAGTTGACGCAGTAAGATTGATATATCCGAAAGTTGCAAATATAACAAAAGAGAGTATTGTTGCTCATTTTGATTATTATTGGAACAAGGCAATTGAAGCCGATGTAATTGCAAACAAAGAATTAAAAATAAACAGATTAAAAAAGTTGCTTGAGGCGACCGATTATGAAGCAATTAAGTATGGCGAGGGCGTAATAAGCCAAGAGCAGTATGCAGCACTTGCACAGGCAAGAGCCGCATGGAGAACCGCAATAAATGCTTTGGAACAATGCACAACAATTGAACAAATTGAAGCCGTAGAATTTTCAACAAGTATTCCGAAAATAGGAGCATAATGTTTGAAAATATAGAACCTATCAGATTTGACGAGTTTGTAAAAGCGAATAATATTGACTTGGAAAGTTTATCGCTTGATAAGCTGAATGCTTTGCTTAATTATAAATATGAACTTGAAGACAGAGAAAAAAACTACGGAATATGTTATTACCGTCCGCAACCGTATCAGCAAAAGTTTCATAACAGTTTTAAAAAAGTGAGACTTGCTTTAGGTGGCAATCAGACAGGTAAAACAGAATGCGGATGTGCCGAAGATATAAGAATTGCGTTAGGACTTGGTAATACAATTGAAAAAATGAAGTGCAGACCGCCATATAAATTAAGAGTATGTGCGAACGATTTAGACAAAGGTATTCAAGAAGTTATTGTAAGTAAATATCAAAAATTGATTCCGCCCGAAACATTAAAAGGAAGACCTGCAAAGTATTCGGGCGGACAATGGAAGAAGATATATTTTAAAAACGGTTCTACTATCGAACTTATGAGTTATGAACAAGAAACCGATTTATATGAAGGTTGGACAGGACACGGATGTCATTTTGACGAACCGCCGCCACAGGATAAATATACGGCTACAATAAGGGGTTTAATGAGATTTGACGGAAAGGTATGGATTACGGCAACTCCTTTAAATGAACCTTGGATATATGACGAGATTTATTTAAAAGGTTTGCATGGCGACAAAGATACCGATGTGTTTGAATTTTCGTTGTTTGACAATATTTATTTGACAGATAAAGCAAGAGAATTTTTTATAAGCCAAATACCGGAAGAAGAAAGAGAAGCAAGAGTTTACGGCAAATTTAAACATTTGTCCGGGCTTGTTTATAAAGAGTTTTGTGCCAAACATATAATGAAAAGTTTTGATATACCTGAAAATTGGGTAAGAATTTGTGCTATGGATTATCATAGCCAAAAAGATTGTGTTGTTGTGTGGGTAGCAATTGACGAAAAAGACAGGGCGTTTGTTTACGATGAACTTGTTACAGGCGGAACGGTTAAAGAGATTGCCGAGAAAATTGTAGCCAAAGAACAAGAAACAGGCGGACCTGCCGAGTATAGATTTATTGATTCTATTTCAGCAACACCTGACAGAATATCGGGAAGAAACGCACAGAGAGAGTTTGGAGCTGAAGGACTAAGATTAAAATGGAACCTTGTGTTTAGATCTTCTACAAAAAATTTCGTTGTAGGTAAAAATGCGGTATGTGAATATTTGCATATAAACGCTAACGGCGAACCGAATATGTATTTTTTCGGAGATAAATGCAAACAACTTATAAGTTGTATGGGTAAATATGTATGGAGCGAACCGAACAGACAAACGGCAATTAAAGAAAGACCTAAAAAAGTTTATGACGATTTGCCTGACGCTTTAAGATATGCACTTGTATTGAAAATTAAATATAAACACGGTAAAGCGTTTAGAGCTATTGAGCAAGATAATTATGTTTATAATTCGGGTAGTGTTACCGGTTACGGGTTAGGACAATAAGGAGAAAAAAACATGAATAAAGAAAAATTACACCAAAAGGCTTTGAATTTTGTTTTAACTACTTTTTCAAGGTATTCTGAAAGATCAGAAACCGAACAAAAGTGGATTGATTACGATAAGCTATATAACAATAAATATTCTAAAAAAACTTATGTCAACGGTGTAGCCAACTTGTTTGTGCCCGAAACAAGAAAAGCGGTAAGAACTTTATTGAATTTTTGCGACGAATGTTTGTTTGCAAAAAAACCTAACTTTAAGTTGCAAGGTGTAGGCGGACCGAATGACGAAAAGAAAGCCGAAATAAATACAAAAATTTTAAATTTACAGCAACAGAAAATAAACTTTAGAACAAAAGTAAGACGTTTTTTAGAAACAGCAATTATTAACGGAACGGCAATAGCTAAAGTGAGCTGGGTGCAAAAAAAGAAGTATGTATTAAAAAATATAGAAGACAGAAAAGGTATTATGGGTATTATTAAAAGTATAGGAACAGGCGAGTTTTTTATACCGAAAGTTAAAAAAGATAGTGTTCCTATTTACGATAATATAGATTTTAGCGTGCTTGAACTTGAAAATGTGTTTTGGGATTTTTACAGAAAATGGGAAGAACAGGAAGCTATTATTGAAAAAATACCGAATGTAAGCGAAAGCGATTTAAGAATTATGGCTAAAGGTAACGACAGTTATTTTGGAGTTGAAGAGTATTTACAACGCCATGAAGCCGGTATTACAGAGCCTGACGTTACTGAAAATTATGCTCATACCGCTGCCAGTGTAGGAACGGGCGACACAATGAGAGTCGATAAAAAAAGACATGAGTTGCTTGAATGTTGGTGTAATTTTGATATTGACGACGACGGTATAGAAGAAGAATGTATTATAACCGTTATAGATAAAAAACAGGTAATAAGATGTGAATTAAATCCTTATGATATTCAGGAAAAGCCTTATGTGCTTTTTAAGTGGGAAGATATTAAAAAAGCCGAAAGTATAGGGATGGGCGTGCCCGAGCTTGCAAAAGAAAGTCAACTCGCATTAAATGATTTTATGAATCAATTTATGGACGATTTGACTATGATACTTGATTGTATGATGGTTGTGGACGCTCAGGCAGGAATACCTGAATCGGAATTAAAATCAAGACCGAGAGGTATTATGCACAGTCAAACAGGTAAAGACGGCGTAACATTTGTAAGACCGCCGAATGTGTCCGAGGCTGCGTTAAGAGGAATACAGCTAACCAAAAACGATATTATGACAGTTACGGGAGCTTCTGCAAATTTACAAGGATTGCCTGCAAGATATGATACAACGGCAACGGAAGCTAACGCAATAAATAATTCTTCGCAAAGAGAAATATTTACAAAACTCAGAACATTCGAAGACGAAGTTATAAAAGCGTATTTACGAAAAGCATACGGCTATAATTTGCAATTTATGAGCACAAACGACGTAAAAAAGATAATAGGAGCCGAAGCGTTTGGGGCTTATGTTGCTGCAATGAATATTAAGATTAATGACGATTACGATTTAAGTAAGGTGTTAATGAGCGATTTTGATTTTATACCACTTTCGGTAAGCGAGACAGAAAATAAAGTTGTAAAAGGGCAACAGTTAATGAACCTTTACAATATGGCAATTAAAAGTCCGGGCGGTATTTGGAATATTACAGAGCTTGCCAAAAAGATTGCCGAAATATTAAATGACGGCGACCTTTCTATTATTTCAAAAGAAGTTGATAGCCAACTTGTAAGTCCGCAAGACGAAAATATTTTAATGAGTCAAGGAGAAACACCGTTTGCAAAACAGCAAGAAAATCACGTTGCTCATATTCAGGCACATGAAGCAGTTGAGCTTAATCCCGCTTACGAACCGATAAGACAAAAACATATTGAGGAGCATGTAAGATATTTGCAGTTGCAACAACAGCAGCAACAACAACTTATGCAACAGGAAATATTAAGACAGTTGATGGGCGCACAAAAGCCGCAACAGGCAGGGTTACCACCGCAGGAGCAACCTAATTTTGCTCCTAAAGGTATGACGGAAGAGCAAGCCGCACAAGTGCCGGGCATGGTAGAAACTCCGGTAAGTTTACAGTAAGGAGATAATGTATGCAATGGAGCGAAATTTTAGCAGAAATAAAAAGAAGTTTAAAAGAACCTGAAACAGGCGGACATTGGACAGATAGCGAACTTTTAAGAAGAGCTAATTTAATACAAGCCGATATTTGCAGAAAAACAGAATTGTTATTAAAAACAAATACGGTAAGTTTTAACGCTATAGCCGAAAACTATTCTATTCCTGCAGATTGTTTAAAAGTGGTTGCCGTTGTGTATGAAAATAAAAGACTTATGGGAACTACAGCACAACAGCTTGACGATATGTGTATATTTAATTCAAAAGTATGGAGAGAAGAAACAGGCGAACCTAAAGCATATTATCAAGAATTTAATGTTATAAATTTAGTGCCGAAACCTCAAGCGGCAAGCGATATAACGTTACATTATATAGGTGTTGCCGATAATATGGTTGATTCTACAGATAAACCGTTTAATAATACGGAACAATTACAAAGTGCTTCGCAAGCGATTATTGACGGAGTAATTTACAGATGTATGCTTGAAGACGGTAATATTGCACTTAGCGACAGATATAACAGTTTATATTTGCAAGATTTAAAAGATATTAAAGATTTAAAATTTAAGATTGACGCAGTAACCGAATTTACTATTGCAAGACCGAGAGGTTAAAAAATGGAAACTAAAGTTATTGATAATTTTTCAAAAGGGCTTATTTCAAGGTTACCGGCTGACAAAATAAGCGACAATGCTTTTAGTGATTGTTGTAATATAGATTTGTCGGACAACTATTTACCGAAAAGCATTAAAGGTAAAATTAAAGTAAACGGCACTTTACTTGATAATAAAAGCTGTATGGGTTGTGCCATTTACAACAGTAAAGTTGACGGCAGTTTGCTAATTGTGGCTTGCGGCGGATATTTATGGTATAGTCCGCTAAACAGAGACAATTTTAACAAAATTAAAATAAATAATAACGGAACCGACGAAGATGTTTTAATAGACGAAAATGTAAGAGTGAGATTCGCTCAATACAACGACCGCTTATTTGTGTTTACAGGAAAATATCCGGTAATTGAAAACGAAGATTTTAATAACGCTTGCATACTTGTAATTTACAGAAATAAAGCAACTTACTTAAACAGAGATAATTTTTACGGCTGGTTAAGCAATAATGACGGAAATGTATATTATACTTTAAGTGATAATCCATCAAGCGGAGCCGTTATTTTTAGCGACCTTTACAGAACAAAAATACAATATACAGTATCAAGTGTAAGCGGAACAACTTTAACAGATAGCGGCGGAGTAACATATACAAGAACAGAAACATCTGATTGTGTAAATAATAATGTTCCGCAAGGATTAAGAATCGGCTTTATACATCAGGAGAGACTGTTTGGACTTGGCAGTATAGAAGACGATAACGGAGTATATTGGAGCCAACCGTATGATCCTGTAAGATGGACGCCTGTTTACGGGCTTAATTATGATACTGTGGGTAAAGACGACGGAGAAAAGATTACAGGCGGTGCTTCGTTTGGCGGTGCTTACATATACATATTTAAACAACATCACGTCTACAGATATTTAACAAACGGAGATATAGACCAGTGGACAAGTAATAAAGTTGATACAACTTACGGAACCGTAGCTCATGAGACAATAAGACTGTTTAACGGGTTTTTAACATATTTGAGTCTTGACGGAGTAGCACAATTAAACGGTAATACTGCCGTATTAATAGACGAACAAATACAGGATAAGACAAAAAATATATCTGTAGCAACCGGAACGCAAATTGAAAGAAGCTATAAGAAAAATAGTAATTGGGATAATACCGGAGCAACTACAAACGGTATTGTTACATTGTTACCGCAAGGAATAAGAAGAATAACTAACTCTGTATATTTTAGCGAAACCGGAGTATGGACGCAAAAAGAAAGCGTCGGTAAGTTTTTGGATGTAACAGATACTGTTTTAAATTGCGGCATAAGAACGGATTTTGAATCGACTGCAAGTAGCAGCGATACGAAAAATATTTTATCTTATACCTCTACAGGTAGTGAAGTTATAAGAAGAGGTTTTTGTTTTAAAATCGAACCTAAAATAAAAAATTGGAATTTGCAAGATGTGCAAATATACATAACATCTAAAAGTTATAACAACAATACAAAAGACGGATATGTGTTTTTACAACTTAGAAAAGGAAGTTATAACGGTCAAGTTGTAGCCACAACAGCAAACAAAGGGTATGATTCTATATCTGTTAATGCTTACAACAGCTTTAGTTTCAATAACGTTGCTATGGAAGCTAATACAACTTATTGGGTATGCGGTAACGGCGGAGCAAGTGAAAGAGTTAGCGGATATGGATGTCAATTTATTGTAAAATTAGCAACATATTCTCATAACGGAGACGGTTATTATGCCGATACACTGCAAAATCAAAGCCCGTTATTAAAGTATAACACAAATATAGATTTAGCCGATTATACTTATAAAAGTGCCGAGATAGATTACGGAGCAACAGGATTTACGATTAATAGATTACAATTAGCGGCTGACGATACTTATAGCGGATATACGATAAAAATTTCGGTTGCGAATTATCCTACAAGCGTAGAACATTGGAGCGATATAGACAGTGCTTATATTACAGAATATACAATAACAAATTTATCCGATATATCTTTAAACATAAATAATGCTCACAGATACGTTCGTTATAAAATAGAGTTTACAAAAGGGTTTTTCGGTTTAAGATGGTTTATTTTTTGGACGCTCGGAAGTTATAGTTATATAAGTGAACCTATAAAAATAAATACCGTAACGCCTCAGGCTTGGGGAATAAGCGAATTTACAAGAATAGAAAGAGGATTTTATTCAGGCGTAGCAACCGTATATATGAGAAGCGGAGCAGATTTAACAGATTTAAGTAATGCTACTTGGTATGAAATAGCTAACGGCGAACAAGTGCCGAATGATATTACACTTAATATTTATATTCAATTTAAAGTAACGTTTCCTGAGCTTTGTGATAATTTTGTCAATGATTTAAAAGTAACATATTACACAAGCGAAAACATAACCAAAGTATGTGCGATTGTTTATAAAGATAAATACAGGTTAAATATTCCGCAAGATAAACAATCGAGCGACAACGCTATTGAATGTGTTTATGATAAAGCCGGATATTGGACAATTAAAGATAACGAAAATAATTTTGATTATTGCAAAAGTAACGACGATTTGTTTGCAATAAGTGCTACAGAAGGACAGGTTTATAAAAAAGAAACAGGATATAAAAACGACGAAAGTAATTATATAAGTTATTTTGTAACAAAAAAGTTTGCTTTAAGCGATTTTGAAAACTTGTTTAGAAAAATAAAAACAAGATATATCGCAAGCCAAAATATAACCGTTGGAGTAAGTGTAAACGACGGAGAATACGTTAATTATGTTTTAACTTATAAAGATGTTTTAACGGAAATAATTAAGACGTTGACGGGTATCGTAAGAGGACAAACAATAAAACTTAAATTTAGTTGGCAAGCTGAAAATCAAACAGAAATTCATGATATTGTTTTGTATTGGCAAACTTTAAGAGAGTTGAACAGAGGGTAAATATGAAAAAACCTTATAATGTATCTGACGATAAAATCAATACTTTGTTTAATATTCTGTTTAATCAGGCACAGGATAAAAATTTTAAAGTATTTGATAATAAGACCGATAAAGAAATTTTATCTGTTTTGGAAAACGGAAATGTAGGATTTAATAATGTTAATGGAAATATTTATATATGTATAAATGTTAATGGCGTTTTATATAAAAGAAGTATAAGTCAAGAAGTGGAACCTATAGAACCAAGAGCATATATAACACAAACATATAGAAACGGAACAGATTGGTATAGGGTTTATTCGGACGGATGGAAAGAACAAGGCGGAACAGCAACAGCAAACACAACAAGAAATTTTCCTACGCCTTTTACAACAACAGATTACACAATAGTTGCAACATTAATCAATACAGGTATCGATGAGGCGGTAGATATTAGAACCCACAGTAAAACCGATTTTAAAATAGGAAACGATTATAATGCAAGTTGTTATTGGTATGCCTGCGGTTATTAAGGAGAAAAAGTTATGATAGGAACAAAAATACAAAAACCTATAAAAGATAATTTTTATTATGCAACCGTAGCAAAATGGTGCGACGAAAACAATGCTCATATCGAAGATAAGGGCGAATATTACGAAGTTGTGCGAAATAGCGAACCTACGGCAGACGAACAAATTGCAGTATTAGAAAAACAAATAGAAAAAATAAATATAGATATGCTCAGAGATATATTAATTATTGACGACGACGAACAAACGACAGAAAGAAAAGAAGAAGCAAAGCGGTATTTAGCACAAAAGAAAATACAAAAAAATGATTTGATAGAAAAAATAAATAAATTAAGAGAGGTGTAATTATGGCTTTACCAGTAGCAGCATTAGTAGCAGCAAATACTTTAAGCGGTTTTCTTGACGGTATGTTTAGCGGTAAGGCACAAAGCAACGCTAATAACAGGCAGGATAAAAAAGACGCAAGAGCAAGAGGATATTTAGAAGATTACGGATACGAAGGTTATACAAGTCCTTATGAAGATTTTTTTAATAATTTGATTTCGACTTACGGTAGTGGAACATTGACAAAAGGACAAGAAGATCAGTTAAACCGAGCAGCTGCAGAGGGAGCTTCGTCTATTGCTACGGTTATGGCAAACAGAGGCGGAACCGTAGGCGGACAGATTGCAGCAACACAAAAACTTAATAATGATTTAGCAAGTCAACGACTTGCATTAAGCGATCAAAATGTGGCTACAGCTTTAAATGCAGCTAACATAAGAGATCAGTTTAATTTAAGCGATTGGTTGAATCAACAGCAAGCCGGTATGAGGCAAAAAGAGTTATTAGCACAATATGCTTAAGGATAATATAAAAGAATAAACAGGGGGAGCAATATGTCTAATTATGCAAACGAGTTAGGTTTTGCAAAAGCATTTAGAAATTTATCGGGTATGTTAAATTTATTTATACAAAATCAATTAAATAGAGATAATGTTGCTGACGACAGAGCGTATCAGGATAAGACCTATGAACAGAAATTAAAAGACGCTATAGTAACAAGTATGATGACTAACGCTTTAAAAGGTAATGCGGATTTATACGAGAATAATCTTGTAGCAGGAGAGCAAACAGTTATACCTGAACAAACAGTTGCAAAAAAAAGTTTTACAACGGTTGCTACACCTCAAGAAAGTCAACAGAGAATAGACAAGATAGATATAAGCGATTTCGGCAGGTTAAGAAACAACGGTTTAAGATATGTGCCGAAAGAAGATGTAACAAGCGGAAGTAACTATATGGTTAGCTTAGACGACCAAACCGCAAAAATTTTAAATACTGTTTACAATACAAAATATAAAGCAGGGCAAAGAGTGCCTTATAATTTATTATCCGGACTATCCTCTTTAACTACTAACCAAAGAAGACAGGAAAACGCCGGGGTAATAACGCCTAAGGAAGCAATGAATCAATTGAATAAATGGCGAAAAGGGTTCGATCCATACGGAAATAAAAGCGACGAAGATGTTTTAGTTGGTATGGTAGAAGATTCGATTGCTAACGGTTATTTAAGAGCAAGCGGATTGTATGACGATGTATTGAAAAAATATAATACGATAATCAAAAACAGACAAGATTCTACAGGAACCAAAGAAGACGATGGCGGATTTTGGAGCAGGATGTTTGGAAATAAAAAAGAGAAAAAACAAACAACAAACAACAACGACGATTTAAGACAAAAAGCAATTGAACAATTAAAAGCACAAGGTTATAAAGTTACCGAAGACAATATAAATAAAGTTATTGCGGTTTTAAAGAAAAACAAATAAGAGGTTTATTATGCTTGATTTGAGCGGATTAAACTTAGAAAAAGAAGATAAAAACAAAATAGATTTGAGCGGATTAAACTTAGAGAAAGAAGATAAAAGCGAAATGGATTTATCCGGGCTTGGTTTAGAAAAAGATAAAAAATCCGTTACCGATATATTAGAAGCTGCAGGCAGTAAGTTGTATGACGGAGTAAATAAAGTTATAAGCCCTGCGGTTAATGCTGCAAAAAATATCGATACCGTTACAGATACAATTAAAAATACGGTTAATCCTGTTAATGTTATTAAAAATATCGCAAACAGTTCTATGGTAAAAGAATATAACAATACAGAGCCTATTTTAAGAGCAAGAACAGCCGAAGACGATAAAGCTAAAACAATTTATGAGCCTGATAGTTTTGATATTTTAGGAAATAAAATAGCTGTCGCCTCTGCCGGTGGCAGTGTTAAAAACATCGAAGAGTTAAAAAAATTAAAAGATAAACAAGATTTTGCAGTGTTATCGGCACAATTGCCTACACTTGCTTTAACCGGTGCAATGCCTGTAACTGCCTTGGCAGGGTTTGCGGGGTTGCAACAGTTAAAAAATTTGATAGTAACAAAAGCTAAAGGCGAAAAATATTCTCCTATGCAAATAAGAATGTTGGCTGAAACGTTACCTGAAGATACTAACGAATACATAAAACTCGGAGCGAGCTTATTGGAAGCTGTAGGAGATACCGCTGTTATAGGTGCTGGTGTAAACAAGTTTAAAAAAACTTTGTTATCTGACGCAGCAAATAACACAATTGACAAATTGAAGAAAGCAGGCTACAAAGTAAGTCCGGAGCAGGAAAAACAGTTTAAAACCGCTATAGATAAAGCAGCTAAAAATATAAGCCCGGATGACGCTGTAGCAATAAATATCAAAACCAAAATGGCAAAAATTCCGCAAGCAGAAAAACCGATTAATACAGATGTAAACATTGAACCGGGGCGAATTGAAACAGGTAAAAACATTGTTAAGGTTAATTCAGATGTAAACATTAAATATAACGATACTTTGGAAAACATAACAAAGCAAGTAAAAAATACAGAAGCAAGTATTATAAGACAAAGATTAGCAAATGTAATTGAAAATCCTACAGAAGAAACATCGAAGAATTTGCCGAGCAATATAAACAATAAAGAGTTCGAACCTGTAAAAGGAAATATTTATAAAATAAATAATTCGAGTTACGGAATATATATAGGAGAAAAGAACGGATTGTTAGGGTTTATTACTTACGGAAACGGTATAAATTATATAAGTCCGAATAATGTGTTGGTGGATGTGTCAACAAATTATCCGCAAGTTATTGAACAACCTATTGAAAACATAGAAACAGAACAAACAGACAGTATTATTAATGACGATAGTAATATCGATACATCGTTTAATCCTGCCGAGTGGGATGAGAATTATGCCAAACAATTGGAAGATGAGGCAAGAGCAAAAGAAGAATACGAACAAATGATTATCGAAGAGTTAAAACAAGATGGAGCTATACCTACAATTAAAAGCGAAAAACAAAGATTAAAAGATATGGGTATCGGTAGAATTGTAAGACCTAAAAAGGGCGATCCAAATTATGGAGAGTATGAACATTTAAGTCCGAGAATAAGAAGAGAATTTTTTTATGACGAAAAAGATGGTATTATAAATAATAAAGGTTATACGTGGGATCAAGCCGAGCATACTTTGCAAGAAGCAACAGGCAACGACAACGCAAGTATTTGGGAAGAACTTGAAAGTATCGACAGAATTGTAGGCAAATATGAAGATTTAGGGCTTGCCGTTGACGGAAAAACAAACAACGAACAAATAAAGGCAACAAAAAACATCGAAGACAGTGTAATACAAAATGATACGTTACAAAAAATAAATTGCCCTATAACAAAACCTGTTGATTCCGTGCAAATAACGATTACGCCTAATGTAATAAAATATAGTGATTTACATAAAAAAGCTAAAGCAGGAGATTTAAAAAGTGCTTACGAATTAGTGGACAAAATATTTGATACTAACGGCAAAAGTGCAAGTGTAGCAAAAAATATACAAGGCAAAATCGAACAATTAAAAGCATTAAAAGAAAAATATCCTAATGCTGTAATTGTGCCGTTATGGTCCATAGAAAAAGCAGGTAAAAACAAAATTCCTTTAGCTTATGCCGGTAAAATTAGACGAATTACAGGATTAAAATTATACGATAAGATTAAACAAATAAACAAAACTTATCATACCGGTTCGGGAGCGATGTATAGAATAGTAGACAAGGCAATGTTTAGCGGCGAAGTGGTGCCTAATTTACAATATATTTTAGTGGACGATATATTTACAATGGGAGCAAATATAAACGAGCTAAGAAAATATATTGAAAGAAACGGCGGAACCGTTGTAGCAACGAGTTGTTTAGGAGCAGGACAAGGCGGAGCAAATATAGGGGATGACAAAAACGCAAAAATATTGTATAATAAGTTTAGTAAGGGGGCAGTGGATGATTATGTCAGAAAAAACAATATCGCAGAATCCTCAGAAGAGCTTACAGAGCTCCAAGCTCGACAGCTTATCCAGCAAGCCGAACAGGCTGATAACACCGCAAGAATCGATGGAGATGGACAAAGAAATGGAAGAGTGGAAAGCGTTGGAGAAATCACAGGGAGCGAAGTTTTACGGGGAAGAGTAACCGCCGACACTTTAACCGAACTTGAAAATAAGCTCGGTAATCTTCTTATAGACAAATTCTTTCAACAAGAAAACCTTGCAAATACCGCAAGAGAATTTACCAGTGAACAGGCAAAATATTTATCTAAATTCAAAAATCTTAAATCGATTAAAAACAAAGCAGACGAAGTAAAAAAAGAAATTGAAAAAGAAAACGGTTCTGTAAATTTATCCTTAGGCGGTAAAGGCAGAGCCGCTTATAGTTCCGCACTTAAAACCGATGTAAAAATAAAAAATAACGAAACACCAAAAGAAAAAGATTTTAAATTGTATCAAAGAACTTACGATTTGGCTAAAAAGTATATGGTAAGCAATATTGCCGAAAGCAAATACAGACCTAAAAATACTTTGGGAGTGTATTATAATTACGGTAGCAGAAAAGGCAATATTTATTTAAACAGTTTACTTAATGTAGATGTGGTTGCTCATGAGCTTGTGCACGCTATTGACGACCAACAACAAATTATTACAGACCTTTACGATAAAGGATTTACAGCAAATACAACATATAAAGGCAAAAGAGCGTTTACGACCTTTGTGCCTGATATAAACACTTTTGAAGGTAAAGCAGCTGCAGAAATATTGAAAGCATGTAAAGACTTATATCCTGTAGATATTTCAAAACAAAGTGTAAAAAACAGATTGGCTGAAGGACTTGCTACAATAATCCAACATTCGATAATTAATCCGGATATGATAGAAAATTTATATCCTAACGCTTATAAGTGGGCTATGGGTAACGATACTTTACAATCTTTTAGAAATGACGCAAGACAAATTGTTGTTGATTATGAAAGTTTAAATCCTGTAGAACAACTTACAACCGAGATATATGATAAAGCTCAAAAAGTAAAAGATAAAACAAAAATTCCGCTTGGGGTAAGAATCGATAGTCAATTATTTGATAGTGAAGCCGTATTAAAAATGCTGGACAAGGATTTGTATTTAACAGCAAAAGGATATAGAACCGTTTTAAAAGGTATATTAGAAAACAATTTAACCAACAAAAAAGGTAAGATGTATATAATTGATAATCACGGCAATCCGGTAAAAGTGAGTGATACTGTTAATTGGAGAACATTAATTGAAGATGTGCAAAAAGCACAAAGTGAGTTTAACGGATATTTAGTAGCAAGGCGTTTTGTGGCTTGGTATGATATGCGAGATAAACTTGCAAACGGGCTTGTGATTAGTGGAAACAATTTGAAGAAGCTGCAAAAAAGATATGACGAAGTAAGCAAAAAAATTAAAGAGCAGGATTTTTATAACATACACGATCAAAAAACAACGTTTCAATTGGAACAAGATTTAAAAAGAGAAATTGACAAACTTACAAAAAAGATTGAACAAGACGGTGCAAAGTTGCAAGAGTTGCAAAGTATTCTTGCTAAAAGCGGAAAGAATGAAGAAAAAATTAAAGAGGCGTATAAGTTTTTAGATAATACACAAAACAGAGAACTTGCAAAAAAATATGACTTTTTAATGAAGTGTAATTTAACCGTATTAAGAACAGCAAAGTTAATTGATAAAGATATGTATAACGAGCTTGTTGCTAATTACGGTTATGCTCCGTTTAACAGAGTAGCTTATAATGAGCTTACCGGGGATGGTAAAGAGTTTGTTGAAAAAATCGGAGCAAAAAACGACGTTATTCCAAAAATAGTATCTTCGAACTGGAATATTAAAAACTTAAAAAAGATTGAAGGTAGCGAGTTGCCTATTCTTTCTCCGTTATACTCTTCGATACAACTAATGAAAGAAGCATATAAGAAAAGTTATAAACAGTTGATAGCTAACAGAATGGGCGAAATTGCCGAGTTATATCCGGACCTTATGCAAAAGGTTCCTTATACAAAAGGAGACGAAAAAAATAACAGTAAGCTCGTTGTAGTCGGAACTAACAGACAAACTGGTAAAGATATTAAACAAACTTTAGAAATGGATCCGTTTGTTAAAAAGGTTTGGGATAGTTTGATTGATAATTATCAAATGAGCTTAATAGAAAAATTGATGGTTGCTCCTGCAAAGTTTTTTACATTAATGACTACAGCGGAAAATCCTGTTTTTGCAACAACTAACTTTGCAAGAGATCAGATAACGGCAGCTGTTAATTCTGATATGGGATATGTTCCGTTTTTTTCTCCTTTAATGAGTTATGTGAAATGTAGACAAAATCCTGAATTAAAACAGTATTATGACGAATATAACGAGTTGTTTGGAGATAACAAAGCTCTTATTACAAGTTTGGATGAAGTTAATCCGGACGATTTAGCAGAAGCGTTTAAAACAAATACTTTAAGTAAAATTTTCGGCGGAGCAAGAAAAGTATTATCGTTTTTACCGAATCTGTCTGAAGTTGTTACAAGAAGAACGGAGTATGTAAAAGCAAGAGCGGCGGGCTTTGATATTATTACGGCTAAAAGAATGGCTGACGAAGTTTCGGTCCCGTTTGGCGATAGAGGTTTATGGGGTGGCGGATTCGGCAGATCTTTATTAAGGTCGGTTCCATATATGAACGCTTCTCTTCAGGTAATAAGACAAGGTGTAAGAAGTTTGCTTACAACAAAAGGAAATAATTTATTAGAAAGACGTAAAGTTGTTAATTTACAACAAAACAATAAAGGTGTTTATGAATACAAAGAAAAAAATAAATTCTTAAAAACATTGTTTGCCATGATAGGTTATGGTATATTTCAGTTTGTTGTTTCGTTGTGGTGGGATAATATTAAGGATGAAACAAGAAAAAATCTAAAAGAACAGTTAAATCCTGCTCAGTTTTTGAGATTTGCTTATCTGCCGTTTGGATTAAATAATACGGATTTGTTAAGGTTGCCATGGGAGCAATTGTATTCTTTTCCTGCTGTTATAGCTGCAATGATTCATGACGAAATTAAAAACGAGTATGATTACAAATTGAGCGAATACGCAGAAACTTTAACAGGCGGAGTTATTCCGGATAATTTTAACGTTGTTGTTCCTTTACTTAAAACCTTAATTGAAAAAGATAATTCAGGATGGGAACAATTGATGTATAGAAATTTTCCGCAGATAGTAAAAATAGGATTAATGCTTGGCGGCGGGAAAAAGACTTATCCGACGTTGCAAGATATTGTTCCGAAGTATTTGCAAAAGAGAGAAAAAGCATTACAGTATGACGAAAAAACAAGTAACATTGCAAAGTTTTTAGGTAAGCAATTTAATATTGCTCCGATTAAAATAGATTATTATATTTATAATGTAGCGGGGCAAGTTGGGAGTATTCTTGAAAAAGGTGCTGAATTTATTTTTGATAAATTGTCAGGTAAAACACAAACAGACCTTGCCGATTTTGTTACCGGTAATGTTTCGGAAAAAGAAAAGGCATTTAGAAAATCTGTTATACCGTGGCTACAAGAAAGTTATTTTATTTACGGGCGAGAAATGCAACAATTTTATGACGAAAGAGAAAGGTTTGAGGCTTTGGAAAAATCTTATAAAGAAGGTTTGAGAAAATTGACATCTGAAGAGCTGAATTATTTAAGGTTACATTCTCCGTATATAAAAGGTATTAGCAAGAAAATAACGGCGTATAATAAGTTTGTTAAAAATTCTACGGATAGCAGAAAAAAATTAACCTTTAAACAGCAAAAGGATAATGAAAAAACAAAAATACAAATGGAAAACGAAATTGTAAATATGCTACGCAAGTATAAAAAAGCGGTAAAAAAAGCCGCTTAAAAACAAAAGAATATAAAAAAGACTATTGTTTGTTTTACAATAGTCTTTTTTTTGTGTATAATATTTTTTGTGGTAGTTAAAGATATTTAATTTGGGTAAAATTTGGGTAAATTTTATAACGTTTTGGAAAGGTTTGGAAAGGTTGAAAAAGGTTGAAATTTATTCAAAAATCAATAAAAAGTCGTGTAAAACAGTATTAAAAGAGTGGAACTGCTGCCATCGTCTAGCGGTTTAGGACATCGCCCTCTCAAGGTAATATCTCTCGTCTATATGGGTAAAATTTGGGTAAATTTATTATTTAGATTTGGTTAATTTACTCTTTAATTCAAGCAATTCTTTTATCTTTTTATCGATTTCCTGAGGCGTGATTTGATGTATGTTGTATATATTATTTGCTATGGTTTGTTCTCTTTCCTTTGTGTAGTGAGCATAAATCTCTAATACTTTAGGATTTTTTATCCTTGCTACTTTCATTATATCCCTATCTTTTATTTCCGGATTATTTATTGCATGACTGACAAAAGTGTGTCTGCACATGTGAGACCTGCCTTTGCCTATAATCTCTATAAATCGTTTTTTTATTTGTTTTGAAATAACCGAGCGTGCATTTTTGCTTGTATAATCTTTACCGCATATAAAATCTGATTTACGTGGTAATTTTTTTATATAAGCAATAAAATCGGTTGGCATGGTAAGCGATATTCTGTTTGGATCCGTGCGTTTTGTTTTGAACGGATATATAAAAATTTTACCTGTTTTAAAATTAATATCCTGCCATTGAACCGACACAGCTTCTTTAATTCTTAAAGCAAAACTAAACATAAGCCAGCATATTGTTTTAATATGAGCCGGTTGAATTTGGTTTAATATTTTTTTTCTTTCATCGTTTGTAAAAAATTCTATATTTTTAATTAATTCTACAGGAGCGTCTTTTATAGGTTTTGCCGGGCTTTTTATATTTAACTCCAAAGTATTAATAGCGTAGGTCCACATGCTTTTAATTACATGTAGTTGTCTGTTTGTTGTGGACGAAACAACTGTTTTTCTGCGTTCCGCAATAAAACGATTTATATTTTCGTTATCTAATTCTTTTAAATATTTTATATGTAAAATTTCATCGATTTGTTTTATTACTGTTTTAACCGCTGATGGTTCGATTTCGTTCGGTATTACATAATTGTTGTAATAAAGTTGACAAAAATGAGACCATAAAAGAGAATCGATATTATATTTACCGTTATAATCTGCTTTTGATTTTTTTAGATCCAATAAAAATTGTGCCTGCTCAAGCTCGGCTTCTCTTTTTAATAAACTAACGCAAGTATGACGACGAAAATGACCGTCAACATCGAAGTATCTAAAACTGAATTTACCGTTTCTTTCTTCTAATTCTTGCATTGTTATTTTTCCAAATTTAATCCGGATAAATTTAATCGATTATTATTTTTAGAGTTCGATCTTAGAAGATCTCCTACAGTTGTAATATCTCCGGTTATAGTATTTAATCTAATATCTCCCCTGTTGTTAAAAGTATAGATATGTGTTGCTTGACCGACAAGAAAACCTATAACAAAAGCCAAAATAATAATTATTGTTGTTCGCATTTTTATCTTCTATCTTGACCGTAACCGTTGTAATATTCTGATGTTCTGTCGTTTCTGTAATAATTCGATCCTGTTTCTCCTGTATAGGGATTATAGTTATCTTTATAAGAGTAATTATCTCTTGACGTGTTATTTGGAGACGACCTATAATAACCATTTACATAAGTTCCATCTTTACGATAATAACCATTTACATATTGATCCGCCAAACATAACGCTGGTATCATCAAAAACAAACAGCATAATAGAATTTTTTTCATTTTTGTTTTCTCCTTAATTCTAATTCTTTTTTAAGCAATTCAATCTCTTTTTTAAGCAATTCAATCTCCTTGTCTTTTAGATCTTGTTTTTGGATTGTCTGATTTACTTTGCCTTTGGAGTTAATATTGATTTGGACGTCTGAAAAATTTTTATTATCATTCAATAAATCCTCTACAGATATATTTAGTGCCTTTGCTATCTTTTCTAAATTTTCTATTTTAGGATTCCTTGTTCCGCTTAGCCAATTTGTTAAAACTTGTCTATGCACACCAATCTTTTTTGCAAGGTCGCTCTGACTTAAACCTTGCTCTAATAATAAATGTTTAATTTTGTTTTTTAAATTAGTTATTTTCATTCTTTTAAAAAAATACTTGACAAACTTTTAAAAAAGTTTTACAATCAAATCAAAAGTTTTACAATCAAATCAAAACAAAAAATTGGCGAAAGGTAAAAAAATGGGTAAAAATCTTTTTTTCTTATCACAACAAACTTTTATAAAAAATCATAGCGACAACAATAATATTGTTGTATCTTTCGCCAAAAGAGAGCTATGAGCCGGCTGTAGGTTATCTTACCCATATCCTACAGCCTTTTATTAATTATAGCCGTTTTGTGTAGTTTTTGCAACGGTTGTAAAAGGTTTTAAGGGGGTTGTATGCAAGTAGTAAATGAAATTAAGCCCGATGTTAAGGAGCTTTTTGGCGACAAATATGTAAATGCGGAGTTTTTGAGACAATTTTTCGGTTTAAAAGATAGAGACGGAGTTTATCATCGTATGAAGATTTGGGGAATTGCAGGTAAAAAATTCGGAAACGGTTGTAAATATTGGAGTTTAAATAAAATTAAAAAGGAGCTGGACAAATGAAGGGTTATCAGGTTGATAAGGTAGGGAAATTATTGGAGAGAGTGTTAAGGTTTACTTATCACAAAACAAAAATCAAAAGAACTCCGTATTTAGACGGTATGATTATCCGCAATTATATTGTTACTCAAAAAATAAAAGGTAATACAGAGCTTTATAACGCTTATTTGCAATACACAAAAAACAAAACTGAAAAAATCGGCGTAGGTATGAGCAACGCCGGTGGTATGGGTTACGTAGTAGGAACATATCAGTTTGATTTTGATATTGCAAAAGCAAAATTAGACGTAATAAAAAAATATCAAGGAGAAGAAAAACATGTTTAGAATGATTTGGGCTGTAGTAAGAACAATTTTAATTCCGGCAGCGTTGGTTTGGTTTGTATGTAGTTTAAGTTGTGCATGGTATTTTAAAGTATTTATGATTTTATTTGTGGTTAATTCCGTGATTAATGATTACCGGATCGGCTATTGGAGAAACGAATTAAAAACAAGGATACATTTAGGAAGATGGTAGTTGAAGTTGTGGAGTTACCTGTATTTTATCAATGGGAAGATGGTAATTACGGCGTTAGAAAATTTAAATTGGAAGTAATTGAAAGCAGTATTAAAGAGCAGTGTAAGAAGTGTTTTTTTAACCTGAATAGGTTTCATTGTCCTGCGGTGCCATGCGGAGCGTTCGCAAGGAAAGACGGTAAATATGTTTATTTTAAGGAGACAAAATAATGGTTCCATTTTGGATTAGACGTTTTTTCTGTAAAGAATATAAAAAACCTTTATATTTAGCAATCTTTAAAAGCTTATACAAAACTACAAGTTATCCTGTTTTTGAAACAGAGGATAATCTTTTAGATCATCTTTATTTTTTATTAGGCAAAGAATGTTTAAAACCTTTAGAAGGAGCGAGTTTTTCTAACCCTTTCGGAGTCCATTTTGATGACGGTTGGAAAGTTTATATTCGAAGATGTAAAAATTTAGATGAATGTATTAAGTTCGGTTCGAACTTAAATTGTGATAAAAAAGATTTTAAACTACTTGTTTTATCAGATAGACAACATTTTGATTATTGGCACAAAAAACTTAATTTAGCTAAATACAAAAACGAATCCGGTTGTCATTTATATGTCGACTGCGATTATTCAACAGAGACTGAAATAAAAAACCAACAAATAGACGGAAGTTTTAAGTATATAGACTTTGTTAAAAAATACGGAAAATATAATTTACAAGTTTGTTAAAACGCAAGGAGAACAAAGAATGAGGGATTTTTCTGAAATGATAGAAATCGAAATAGACATAATATGTCGTTTGTTTAAACAATTAAACTTTAAATGTATAGATAAAAACAATATTTATAAAGAAATAGAGTCAAGAAACAGAGAAATCTTATCAAAACGAGAATATATTTTTCAAAACGATAGAATAAATGTTTTTCTTGAAGTCAGAAACACTCTTTGGAACAAAGGGAAAACTTATTTAATGATAATTAGAATAACAAATAACACTGGATTCGGATTGATTAATTTATGTGAAAGAGAATTTAATTTTTCATCCGAAGAAGTGTCAGTTATAGGAGATTTTTTTATTGCATTAACTGTTTTTATTAGAGAATATAAAAAATTTGAAACGCAGGAGCAAAACAATGTTAATGTTTCATCTAAAGAAAGAGTGGTTTGAAAAGGTAAAATCCGGAGAGAAAACACACGAATATAGGATTTGGAATAAATATTGGATTAATAGAATATATAAGCATTTAAACTTGGGAACTTATGTATATATTCCGCCTAATCCTAACATTGTTTTTACTTTAGGTTATCCTAAGAAAAACGACAAAGAAAAAATAATAAAAGCGATTATAAAAAGAGCAAGAATTATTGACGGTAAAGATACGGATTTAAAGTATAACGGAAAAGTTTTTGATATTGAATTTAAGGTATTAAAAAATGAGTAAATTTCAGGTAAAAAGCAAATTTAAACAGGGAGATACCGTCTATGTTACACATTGGTTAGGCGATAAACTGACAATAGATAAAATCACAATTCGTGTTGTTAGAGGAGAATTAATAGGGAATACTGTATTTATTTATTATTTAGACGACTTTAGACGAGTGTTTTACAACGACTATTGTTACAAAACGTTAAAAGGTGCAAGAATCGGCTTAAAGAAATTCATAAACAGAATAAAAAAGAAAAAGGGTTAAATATATGCGTTATATAACATTAAAAGAATTGGAAAATAGAAAAAAATTTTTAAAAAACAGAATCGAAAAATTGCATGCGGAGTATGTAGCAAAAGCATTACAAGAAGAAGACAGAAGAAAAAAAGAAGAAAAAGAACGGGAAAAAATTGCTAAAAAAAACAAAGAGATATTTTATCCGCATTTGCATTTTGAACGTGATTTTATGCATGAAGAAACAGAACATGTAAGAATGTTGCGGCATTGTATATCTGAAATAGATTTTTTAATTGAATTTATAAAAACAAAATTTGGCGACAAAGAGGGAATAAATAATGAAAATAGCTGATATGAAAATTAGTGATTACAAAGTAGGTAGAGTAATAGAAGAAGTCGATGGAAAAAAATGGATAATACAGAAAGTAATTCATAAAGACAACAGACAGGTTGTGGTTAGTGTAGGAAGAGGACATACTTTGCAGATTTTTTTCGCACTGAAAAAAGAGGACGAATAAATGATTAATACAATACTTAGATTAATTAAATATCATTACGAAAAAGACGAAGAGCAATTTAGAGATGTTTGCAGACAAATAATACTTGATTTTAGAACAATGGACAAGTTTGATTGTGCTGAAATGATAGCGGTGTATATGGGAGAAAGAAAAGAACATGTGTGGAGTGTAATGGATCCGGAAAGCGAAATTGAAAAAATGAAACGAGAAATAAGAGAACTCGAAAAACAATTAAAAAAGAAAAAAGATCTGTTTGTTAAATTTTTACAAAGGAAACAATTAAATGGACGACAAGATAGTTGTTGAGTTTAGCAGGAAAGAATTATTAGTGGTCTGCAAGGAATACAGAAAAACACACGGCTGTGAAGATGGATGTCGCAAAACCGACGATGATTTATTAATTTGTAATTTAATGTTTCCATGGGATTTGAATTTTAAAATTTTAAATAGAGAGTTTTGGCTTTGCATGGATGATATTCAAGAAATATCACAAGAAACAATAAACAGAGTAATGAAACATTTTAAGAAAAAGGAGAGAGCGGATGTCGATAACAACAAGAGATAAAATTCAGGCAATAAAAAGAGAGTTGGGATTTAGAAAAAAAGTATATCCTAATTTGGTTTTAGCTAAAAGAATGACACAAACTCAGGCAGACAGACAAGTTGCAATATTCGAAGAGATTTTAAAAGATTATGAAGATTTGCAGCAACGAGAAAACAAACAAATGAAATTATTTTAAGGGTGCAAAATGAAAGAATTTCCTCAAGATTTAAACGCTGAACGAGCTATAGTAGCTTGTATGGTTATAAATTCCGATACTATCGGCGAAATTTGCTCGAGATTAAACGAAAATGATTTTTATATGGGAATACACGCAGACATATTTAATGTATGTAAAAAACTATGGACAAACGGGCAAAGTGTCGATCTTGTTACGGTAAACAACGAATTAAAAAGCAATAAAATTTACGCCGAAAAAGGCGGTCCGGTTTGGCTTACTAATTTAATTAATAACGTCCAAACTACGGCGGGATATAGAAGTTATATCGATATTGTGCGAGAAAAAAGCATATTGAGAGCAACTTTGAAAGCGGCAATGCAAATTGCAAACGATGTATCAGAACAAACCAAAACTGCAAAAGAAATATTAGATAATGCACAACAAGAATTATTTGCCGTTGCAAGTGAAAACGTTAAAGATAATAGTTTGACGGAGATTTATAAAGATATTGTTTCGGCGGTGCAAAACATCGAATATTTGCATAGCAACAGGTCCGCTGTGCCGGGGCTTGCAAGCGGATTTGTCGACTTAGACAAAAGGATTGGCGGATTTCAAAACGGAGAACTGATAATTATTGCAGGGCGTCCGTCCATGGGAAAGACCGCTTTTGCGTTGAATATTGCCGAAAATGTGGCTACATCAGGTAAAGCGGTTGCGGTGTTTAGTTTAGAAATGAGCCGTAAGTTATTAATACAAAGGTTGTTATCATCCGTAAGCGGTATGAGTGCAAGTAAACTGAAATACGCAAATATTGCAGATAATGAATGGGCTGAATTATCTAATGCAGCTCAATCGTTAGGAAGTATGAATATTTTAATTGACGACAGTGCCGATTCTACGGCTTTTGATATTCGAAGCAAGAGCCGAAATTGTGCAAATAAATTAAAAACCAAAGGAAAGCATTTAGATTTGATTGTAATTGATTATTTACAGCTTTTAAGAGGAGATAGTAGTATTAAAGATAAAAACAACCAAATAGCTGATATTTCGAGGCAATTAAAAAGTTTGGCAAGGGATTTGGATGTGCCTGTTATTGTTTTAAGCCAGCTTTCAAGAGCTCCTGAACAAAGGGGAGTAAAAAACTCTATTCCGGTGTTAAGTGATTTAAGAGATTCCGGAGCGATTGAACAAGACGCAGATGTTGTTTTGTTTGTGTGGCGTGAGGGATATTATAAACCGAACGACGATACGGTGCAAAGAAACGCCAAAATACGAATAGGAAAAAACCGTAACGGTGCGTGTGGCGATATAGATTTAATATTCGAAGCAACGCAAACTAAATTTTTTAATAAGGAGAACGAGCAATATGGATGATTTATTTGAAAATAAAAGAAAAGGTTTAATCGATGTTGAAATATGGGAAAGATTAGCAGGGCTTAGGATCGCAGGAGAAACACATCAGGTGTTATATGTAATATTGGCTAAGACTTACGGCTACGGTATGAATAAAAATTGCATAGAAAACATCGAGTTTGTGGAACTTACCGGATTAGGCGTTACAAATGTTTTAAGAGGCTTAAAAAACCTACAGAATATGGGAATAATAATAAAAGAAAAAGTAGGCAAAAAAAACTATTTTACGGTTGTAAAAAATACGAAAAAGTGGCAACAAATTATCAATATTGATAATGCGGTTGAAAATTCAAATAAAAATCAAAAAAATAGCTTAAAGATAGACGATAACCAAGAAAAAAAGGATGTTAAAATTATCAATATTGATAACAATTTAAATAACGAAGAAAAAAAAGAACAAATTATCAATATTGATAACACGCTTGAAAATTCAAAAAACGACTTAAAAATCAATAATAATTTACAACAAAATAAGGAAATTATCAATATTGATAATAAACAAGAAATCAATTCAAAAATCAATGCAAATTTGAATGAATACGAAATTACAAAAAAAAGTTTTTATAATAATATATATATAAATAATATTAAAATTAATATCGAAGATATTAATAACAAAAAATCATTAATCAATTCTGATAACGCAAGTAAAAGACTTTTAGGTTATTGGTGTATGTTGTTTCAGTCCGAATTTAATAATCAATTTAAATGTAATTTTAAAAAAGATATGAGCATAATGAACAGAATATTTACAACTTATGGAGAACTTAAAGCGGCTTATATTATTAAAGAATTTTTTAAACTTGCGACGAATAAATCTGCTTGGCAATATAATAAATTTTCGTTGGAAGTATTAGAAACATCCTGTAATCAAATTTGTGTTGCAGCAGTAAATAAGAGAAAAGAACAAGAAAAACAAAAAGAACAAACACAACATATAGATATTAAAGAAAACAAAACACAAGATATAGTATATAAGACTGTGAATTTTAATGTAATGATGGCAGATTTAAAAAGTAAATACGGACAATTTGAAGCACTTAAACATATAGACGAATATAAAAAAAATTGGAAACAAGAACTTACGAGACTTGTGCAAGTTTTAAAAATTATCGTGCATAGGTAAAAAATATGTTGACATTTTTTTTAAAATATATTAAAATCAAATCGGCGAAAGATAAAAAATGGGTAAGAAGGACATTTTTTTCTTTGGCTTTTTTTATTTGCAGTTATAATAATTTAACAAATATGGACGGTAATAAGCAGAGTTAAACTCTGTTTATTGCCGTCTTTTTTATTTTATGACGAGAAAAAGACAAAATTTGTTGTTTGATATAGACGAATATAAAAGCAAAGCTCCAAAGATAAAATTGATTCCGGATGAAAAGTTTTACAAGTTTGTTAGACGAAAATATGTAGAACGGAAAATATCCGTTAATTATAAAAGCAAATTAAGATCAACAGAATATAACAGCTATTTGAAATTTGAAAAAAAAGCAAAGATAACCGCTTTAGGACGATATACCAAAATTGAAAGATTTGTTATTTTTTTACATTTTCAACTTGGTTACGGTCGTCGAAAAATACATAAGTTGATAGGTGTAAGCGAACGGCGGATATATGCTTTACTTTGCGAAATTAAATAATACCGTATTTGATACCGGTATAATGATTTTATCGTCTATAAAATTAAGATTTTAGAAGTTAAAAATATTAGGTTGTCGTGCATAAAAAATAATATGGAAAATACTGAAAATTTAGAAAAAATTAATCTCCCTGAAACAACAGTCAATGCAATAGTTTCTGACCTTTGCATAGGGCTTGTTTCGCACGACAAAATTGCAAAAAAACACAAAGTGTCGCCTGATACAATAACTAAGATAAACAGGCTCTTTGGGGAGAGAATAGGACAGGTAAAAAAGGAAATTCGAGATACCGTCCTTGCTACAACAAAGAATTGGGCTACAAAGACCGTCGAAAATCTGCAAGAAATAACGCAAGAGATATTGACGGAAATGGGGCTTAAAAAGAAGAGAGAAAAAGCGTCATTAAGTCAATTAGCTATGGCGATGGCTATAGCAGTAGATAAGATACAATTGCTTTCCGGTGGAGTTACTTCAAGAACCGAGACCGTAAAAATGACTTCAAGAACTGAAATTTTGGATCTTTTAACTGACGGAAAATCAAAAAATGCAAAAAGTATTGAAAATTCAAGCAGTTTTGAGAGTGCTAATTTTGAAAAAAATAACGAAAAAACTGAAGATAATTCAAAAGTTACAAAAGTTTTAATTAAAAATATATTGAAAAATCAATCAAATTTAATGAATTAGGTGGTCTTTGGCAACTTAACATAACGTGAGTTATCGGAATATGAGCCGTTTTTATCGTGTTGAAATTAAAGGGAAAAATTTGACCTTTTTAGACTTGTTTTAAACTGCGTAGGTAAGTGATAAATAATATATTTATCGTGCATATATGTATTTTACATGATAAGTATTAAAATGTCAATAGGCGTTTGGATCAGATAACCAAACAAACAAGCAACCGGGCAAGCCAAAGCAGACAAACAAACAAGTAAAACAAAGCAAATTTATCGACGAGAAAATAAGGAAAAAGGCGGTCGAACTTAACATAATATAAGATTCGATGTCCGGACACGGTTGGGGGTAGGTCCTGACAGCCGCTCTCCTTTTAAAAATGTCAGCCATACAGAGAGTTTTTTACAAAACGATTTTAGACAGACAGAATTATTGTTTAAAATTGAATTTGGCTGACGGAAACACGGAAAATTTAAAAGATTTATCATTGATGATATAAATTTACTGCTGTCTTAGTTTAAATGGTTAAAATTCCAACGACTTTAAGTCTATTAAATAATAGATTTAGACAGATGGCGATGTTTGTTCGAATCAAACAGATGGCGAAGAATTATCAAAAATGATAAGCAAAGTTTTTTAAGAAATTAAAAGCTTTTTATTAGTTGTAGATTTTGAAAATTTTTTTTCAAGCCGGGCGGATTATCAATATTGATAATTTGCAAAAATTTTAAAAAATAAGGAGACAGAAAAAAGTGGTAGATTTAAACAGTGTAACGCTTTCAGGCAGAGTTACTGCCGACAGTGTGCAAAGAATGACTAATTCAGGAAAAGAGCTGACAACTTTTGCAATCGCTTGTAATGATGATTATAAAAACAAAAATACAGGCGAATGGGTAAACAGAGCGTATTTTTTTAATTGTGTTCTTTGGAAACCAATGTTATTAAAAAAAGGTGAACCGGTTATAGTTTACGGAAAACTTGAAACAAATACCGAAGAGTATAACGGAGAAAAAAGAACTTACATTAAAATTTCAGCAAGTAGAGTTATAAGAATTGTTGTTGAAAAAAAGAGTTCTGATACACAACCGGAACAACAACAAGATAATAAAGCCATAGAAGATGACGATACACCGCCGTTTTAAATGCTGTCTCCTTAAAATACAGCATGGCTCCGGGGTTTTAACTTTTTCTGCCGGAGCCGAAACGGCAGAGATAGCAGAAAAAGGAATAATTAAGGAGACGCAAAAAGTATGAATTTTAAGACGTTTGTAAAAATTGCAGAAGTTGCCAAAGATAACGGATATAGAGAATGTTATATTAAAAAAATAAACGCTCAGTTTTTGTTTAAGAAAAATATTTATTTTAACATGAGCGGAATTTACAGATATGAAAAAGGTAGGTTTGTTGTAGTTTGTGATTTTGAAAAAGTAAAAAAAGAAACAGCAGAAAATATTTGTAAATTATTAGGATTTGAATTTAAGGAGACAAAAGCATGACAAATGAAGATTTTGAAAAAGTATTAAAAAGCCGTATAGAAAAAATAAATAAAGTTTTAGGCAACAAAGCTAAAGAATACGCAAGTAAAAACGACAGGTTGCATAATTTTAACGAAGCAAAAAGTTTTTTTAGATGTAATACAAAAGAATACGCTTTACTTGGTATGTTAAACAAACACTTAGTAAGTGTTGTTGATATGGTTGAAAAATACGAAAAACATGGTATTTTGCCAAGTCAAAATATACTTGATGAAAAAATAGGCGATACTGTTAATTATTTAATTTTACTTGAAGCTTGTTTTTCTCAAGATATTACAGATAATGCGACAGAAAAAGGCAAAGAAGGATTATGTTGTTGCGGAAAACACGAAGATAAACTGAATGACGATGTAACAACAAAAGAAGTTTTTGTAAAAGAAAAATGCACTATTGTAAAGTTTGATGAAAAAACAAATGTAAACGATCGTTTTTTTAGATGTGATGATTGTCATAAAGAAATTTATATCGATAGAATAATTGACGGATATACTTTTAAATGCCGAAACTGTAACAAGTATTATGTTTTACAAGAGGTGAAACATGGCTAAAGAGAAAAGATACGCAATTATTGAAGTAAAAGAAAACGATTGTATTTTTAGACAGTTTGACACTTTTGAAGGTGATTATTTTTGTAACCATGACAAAATTTGGCTTGACAGTAAAGCCGATTGTAAAGGTTGTAAGTATAGAGATAACGGAGAGACTAAAAAACAATATATAGCTAAAGCAAAAACAGCTTTACAAAGAAAAATTCTTACAAGACCTTTAAGTATAGATGATGAAGCAAAAGCGGTTATAGATTATTTAGGAATGAAATAGAGGTATTAAAATGCCAAAGTTTGGAGAAAAAAGTTTTTCGTTGCTCAGACAATGCCATAGAGATATACAAGTTGTTGCTATGGCTGTTATAGAAAAAATAGATTTTACTGTTTTAGAATCTACAATAAGAACAAAAGAGCAGCAGGCACAATATGTTAAAGAAGGTAAAAGCAAAACGATGAACTCCAAACATTTACTTGTTCCTTCGCAAGCTATTGATATTGCTCCTTATCCTATAGATTGGAAGAATAGAGAAAGGTTTGCATATTTAGCCGGATATTGGTTAGGAGTAGCTGAAAGATTTAAAAGTTTAGGACTTATAACATCTGATTTCAGATGGGGCGGAGATTGGAATAGAAACGGCGAAACAAAAGACGAAAATTTTTCAGATATTCCACATATTGAAATAATTTAATTTTTTTTAAAAGGAGAACAAAACTATGACTAAAAAAGAAAAAGATTTAAAACAAGAAAAACCGACAGAAGAAGCGACAAAAGATACAGAAAACACAGAAAAAACAACAGAAACAACAGAAAAACCGACAGAAGAAGCGACAAAAGATACAGAAAACACAGAAAAAACAACAGAAACAACAGAAAAACCGACAAAAGAAACAAAAAAATGTGCAAGGTGCGGAGCGGAACTTGTTGAAAATAAAAAAGAATGCACCGTATGTTTTGCTCCTACGAATTGGGAAAATTAATTTTTATATTAAGGAGTAAAAAACATGATAAAAGATTTAAGTAACGCCAAATGTAGTTTTGGATATCTTGCAGCAAGCTCTACGGTAAGAAGTATAAAAATACCAAATGACGCAAAAGGTGTGAAAGTTTTTAGTCTAACGGAAAATGTTTTTTTTAATGTAAATGCTGATCCGGGAACGCCGGGCGATAATAATTTGGTTGCCGGTGGATTTGCGGCAGCAGGCGTTTTGGAAACAAGGATTTTGCAAGACGGAACCGATAGAACATTTAGAATAAAAGCCGAAGCAGAATGTTCGGTGTTAATTGAGTTTTGGGGTTAAATAAAAATGGATTTTACAACATTATTAAAAGATTTTGGTGTTGTTGGTATTTTTGCAATGCTTGTTGTAATAGTTGCAAAATGGGGTATGAATTATATTGATTCCATTAGACAAGACGCAAAAAACGAAAAAACCGAGCTTATGAATTTTATTACAAAACAACAGGAATTAGTTAATAACAGTTGGAAAAATATCGAAGAATTGACAGTTGCGATTAAACAGTTGTCTGCTGATATAAAACAACAGGAGCATAGACATGACTGACGAACAAAGAGTTTTGTTATGCGAGATGTTAAATAAACCGGAAGGTGATATTTTATTTTCTTTTTTAGAAGAAAAAAAAGAACAATCTTTAAACGAAATGTTAAACACTGATAAACCGGAACAAATTTTTGCCGAACACAGTAAAGCAAAAACAATAAAAAAGTTGATAGTAGAGCTGTCTACTATTAAAGAGTATAAAAATATAACAGAAAAGGAGACAGAACAAAATGGCTGATTTGGAAAATAAAATTAACAGTGTAAAAAGTATTGAAGAATTAGAACAAATGGAAACACAAATAAAAGATGAAAAAGTTGATGATAAAAACAACGATAACAACAATAATAATGACAACAACAACGATGATAACCAAAATAATAACACAGAAAACAACGATGAAAACAATGATACAGATAACAATAACGATGATGGCGATGATAACAGTGATGAACATAATAAAGATAACAACGCAGATAATAATGATAATGATGATAATGATACCGGAAATGATAAAGTAAATAAAAAACAAAAAACGCCTGTAACTGATGAGTTAAGGAAAAAATACAATATTCCGGATAAGTTTAAATATGTTGAAGATGTTGTTGAATGGGGCAGACAAGCCGAGAAAAGTAAATCGTCTGCACTTGCCGAACGCAACAATATTAAAACCGAAAACGATAAGTTAAAACAAAGACTTGAACAGTTGGAGCAGGATGTTAAAAATGTAAAAGAAAAACAGAATGAGCCGACCAAAGAAGAAAAACAAGAGATGATTGATAAATTTAACGAAGAATTTATGAATGATCCTATTAAAGCTATAGAAAATGTTATAGAAAAATTTACAGGCAAAACAGAACCTAAAAATAATGATAAAAGCAAGCAAGAAAAAATAGAAGAACAAAGAAAAGAACTTGAAAAGCAAGCTCAAGCCGAATGGGATGATATAACCGAAGGTATGAGCAAAGAAGAAAAAGAAAGTCTTGCTAAAGAATTTAAAAAGATAACAGTCGAACATCCGGAAATAACGTCGTTATATGTTATAAGAGATATTGCCGAAGCACGCAGAGCAAGAGAAGAAAGAATACTTGCAGCAGAGCAGGAAAAAAAGAATAAACAAAAACAAGCTGCTGCTTCAGCCGCACCTACTAAAACGACTACGAACGATGACGATATGATTAAAAAAATTAACAATGTTAAAAATTTAAAAGAATTGAAGGAACTTGAAAACAAGATGAAATAAAACAGATATTTTTTCTTTTTTATTTAACACAAAGACCTTGCGAAAGCAGATAATCTTTAAGGTTAAATAAAAAAATAAAAATAAAAACTCAAAAATAAAAGACCTCTGATTTTTTCAGAACAATCTTAAATTGAGCAAAGAAGTAAGGAAGTAAAGAAGCAAAAGTTTAAGATTTGCAAAAAATTTGAAAAAACGGAGGTTTTTATCATGTCAGTTACAACTACATCCAACTTAAGCCCTTTTGTGCAGGCTTATTATGACAAAAGATTGTTGCTTATGGCAAAACCTTTAATGGTAGCCGAGCAATTTGCACAAAAAAGAACATTGGAACAAGGAAAAGGTAAAACGATTTATTTTACTCGTTACCAACCTTTACCTAAAAACAAAACTCCTTTAACAGAATCTGCAACCGGCGGAGTAACAAATAAAGCATTACAACAACAGGAAATTTCAGCAACCATCGATTGGTATGGTGATGTTGTAGAAATATCCGAAATAGCTTCTCTTACCGCACTTGATAAAGGTGTAAAAGAGAAAGTTGATATTGTTGCAAATGCTTGCGGTGAAACAGTCAATTCGTTAATTAACGATTGTATCGGAACAGGTTTTATCAGAAGAAGAGCAGACGCCGATTCTACATATCAGTATGACGGTGTAACAAGTGCAGCAGGAACAAAAACAGCTGTAACATGTTCCGGATTAACACAAAACAACGATCATTGGAACGGCGGATATATAACGTTTACTGATCCTACAAAACCAAATTACGGTATTACTACAAAAGTTACCGATTTTGACGCTGCAACAGATACTTTAACTGTTGACGCTTTGCCTGTAGCTGTGCCTTCGGGAGCAGCTTTCAGAGTTGTTGTAGGAACCGGTATTGCTGCGACCGACGTTCTTTCTTCTGCTGCAATTAAACTTGCAAGAAGAGATCTTAAGAGAGCAAAAGCTATGCCGTTTGAAGATGGAAAATATGTATGTATCGTTGATCCTGATACAGAATACGACTTTATGAATGATTCCGAATGGAAAGACGTAAAGAAGTATCAAGATAAAAAAGATATATACGAAGGCGAAATCGGCGAATGGTATGGAATAAGATTTGTTTCGGCAACCGAAGTGTATAGAGAAAGCGTTGCAGGCGTAGCAAGCGAAACAGGTGCTGTGCATGTAATAACTCTTTTGGGAAGAGAAGCGTTCGGCGTTGTTGATCTTGACGGAGTTAAAAAGAAAATCATTGTTAAAAATCCGCAAGATTTAGCACAACCTTTGGAAATGACAGGAACCGTAGGGTATAAAGTGCCTTTTGTGGCAAAGACATTGAACGGCGTGTTCGGTGTTAATATCCTTTGCGGTGCAACTGCCTAAGTATATAAAGAGCAAGGGATTTTTTCCCTTGCTCTTTTTCAAATTTAAAGAGGATAAAAATGGCTAAAAACAAAGTAGAAGATATACAAAAACCAAAACAGTCAATTTATTTAGACAGTAACGATGTAAATAACATACCTGAATTTAAAGTTAACGAAAAGGTGGTAGTAAAAGGGTATGGCAGAGTTAAAAGCGTATCGCATTATCAGGAAACAAACGGAGACAGATACACGATGACGGTAGAGTTTGACAGTATAAAAGTTTTAAAAAGCGATTTAAGTAAAATCGAGCAGGTAAAAAGTTTGAAAGAGTTAAAAGATTTGGAAAACGAGTTGTAATAAAAAATAAAAAAAAACGGAGACAAAAAAGTATGGAATTTTTAAAAAGTTTATTTGTAAACGGTGGATGGATAATTTTAGTTTACATTTTGTTTAGAGTTGTGCTTTGGATCATAAGACAGACGGAAACAAAAAAAGATGATGAAATAGTGGATAACTATGTAATTAAAGCCGTAAAGTTGGCGTTACAGGTTATTCCTAAACCTGAAGAAACACAAATAAATTGGTTGAAATTTACAGCTAATGTTTTGGCTGAATTTAATAGAGCTTATACGAAAGAACAGGGAGAGACGCCCGATAGTTCTACATTCGAAAAAGCAAAAACTTTAATTAAAGAAATTGCCGATAACGCTCAGTTTGCAAACGCAAAAGAAATGATTGAAGAGTATATCGGTAAAGATGAAAACAAGTGAATTAAAAAGTTATGGAAAATAGGTAAGGTAGGAATTGCTTATTATAAAGTTAAAAATTCGCCTTACATACCGAAAATAGAATTTACAAGCAGGTTATATATGCCGATAAGCAATGAATTTATAGACGGAAAATTCATAAAACTTACTTGGCGATTTTGAGCCTGAAGCTCATCATGAGCTTAAAGCTTTTTAGAGAGGTGATACAATGGGTTATTCAGATGGAGTATTTAATACAGGAAGGGCAGCCGTAGGAGCAAGCGGCGGTGGTGGACGTGCAGGAGTTGTAACTTTAATTGCTATAGGAAGCCAGCCGTCAACGCCCTATGTAAGAGGTAGCAAATGGTTTTATGACGGAAAAATTTATACCGCACTTACAACAACAACAAAAGACAGCGGAGTAGATCCGAGCTACAATACAGCTTATTTGTATGACGGAGTATATTACTATTGGGATGGTTCGTCGTTACAAACAAAACCTGAAGATAATATTGTGCATATAACAGGAACCGAGGTAATAACGGGCAATAAGCGATTTGAAGGTATAACAGAGGCAATTACACAACATAACGACGATATATCCGACAAAGTAGCAACAACGGCGTTCGTGTATAACCATTCGGTTAAAAGTCATGAAGAACTTGGAGTAAGTTTTAATCTTTCAAGCTCTGCAGGAACAAGAATTTTGGGAGCGGCGAGCTTAAATTTTTCCAAAAGCACAGATGTTGCAGCAGGCACCGACGATTTTAAAGGTCATGAAATTTTTGAAGGATATGATATTTTGGTTACCTATAACGCCGAAACAGGTAAAGCCGAACAGTTTGCTGTTGAAGGAACCTATGAATACGAGACACATTTCGGGTTGCCCGGTTTTTACAGTTTTAGAATGTTTCATATCTTTTGGTATAAGCTTGAAATCGATGATGACGGTAATACAATGGTAATATTGTCGGCAGAAGCTAAAGACGGTTACAAAGTATCACCTATGCACGACAGAAACGGCGTGTTACATGAATGGATTGGAGTATCAAAATATTCTATAGGTGAGCCGTTTAGAATTAAATTAGTGGCTTTTGAAGAGCAACCTGCAACTTATACCGAAGGTGATAAGTGGTATTATAACGGTTTAATTTATACGGCTACAAGTGATAATACTACGGATGAAGGTGTAGAACCTGATTTTGATAGTGTGTATAACTTTAACGGAACCAATTATTATTGGAACGGTGAAGATATGCAGACCACAAACAATACTCCGTTTACAATCACAACAGGCAGACCACCTATATGCAGCAGAACTATTGCACAATTTGAAGCGTTACCGAGAAAAAAAGGATTACGTTTATTCGGTATAAAAGAACAAACAAGTATTCAGTATTTAGGGCTTGTTAAATACGCCAATTTAGATTGGCAAGCTACTTTAGGTAACGGCAACACTACCGGATATAAAGGCGACGCAAAAGCAGTAACGGACGAAACAAACGTCGATTATGTAATACTTACGGCTACACATTGGAACGCAAGTAGTCAAATAAATACAGTGCCTGTAAATAAACAGTGCATAGGCGTAGGAACAGCAAGTGCGACAACTTGGTATAGGATTATATCGGTTGAAGATGTTACTGTAAGTATAAGCGGAACAGATACAGCTTGTAAAAAGGTTTATATCGAGGGAACCGTAAGCACAACAGCAAATACTACTGTATTGTGTTTAGGTATGGAACTTACCGGCGGTAGTGATAACGTGCTTGGACTTGACGGAGAAAATACCGGTAACGGTGATTATAACGCAAGTAAAATGCCTAACAAAACTTTTGGGCTTGATAATTTTATCGGTAATGCCGGACAGATGGTCGGCAGCTTAGCAGGAATAGGAGACGGAACAACCGAACATATTTATTTTAATCCTGATCCTGACGGAACCGTAAGCTATACAAAATCGTCTATAGAAGCCAATTGGATAGAGGTAACGACAAATGCAGGCGGAACGATAACAAACGGAAGATTCGAAGCTACAAGACTTTTAGGTAAAGATATGTTCTTGTTTAAGAACGGTAGCAGCAACGGAAAAACGAACGATAATCAATATTATGCTCACGCCAACAATACCGTATATCGAGCGTTTTCAGGCGGCACCTGCAACCTCGGGGCGTATGCGGGCGGGTTCTGCTTGGCTTTGAACGGCACCGTTTCTACTGCTAACCAGTCTTATGGCGGGCGTTGCGTTTTTATCCCTTAGGGCTTGAAGCGTAGCGGAAAGACCGTAGAAAAGGGTTGTTAAGGGAAAAAACCTTTTCCCTTAAAGATAAAAAAATAAAAGCAGTTTGTTCTTTAAATAGAAGTAAAAAAAGAAGGGTTACATAAAATAGGCGGCACCTGCAACAACGGGGCGAATGCGGGCGGGTTCTACTTGAATTTGAACAACACCGTTTCTAATACTAACCAGAATAATGGCGGGCGTTGCGTTTAATATCTTAAATTTAAAAAGCAGTTTTGATTGTTTATGTAATCCGTGGCACTTGCCAAAAATAGTGCAACAAGGGATAGGGTTAGTAGGTTGCTTGTAGTTTTTAAAAATGCAAATAATTCGAACACTCTAATAAGATAAAAAACACTATGAAAAGAATAGGATTTTTAATTACTGAAGAAAAAATTACAAACGAATATTGTAAAGCAATCATTCTTAAAGCGGCTAAACACAAGAAAAAAAGAAAGCCGGTAATAGAAGTGCTTAGCAATATAGAAAAGTATGCTCAAAAACTAAAAGAAACGGTTTTAAATGAAAGTTATAAACCGTCTCCTTATACTATTTGTAACACAGTAGATCAGCCGTCAAAAAAGAAAAGATTGTTGCATAAACCTGTATTTTATCCGGACCAATGTATTCATCATCTGTTAATTGATTTGATTTATGACAGATTATTGAAAAGGTTGGATCCTTACGCTATTGCTTCTATTCCCGGACGTGGTATTCATTACGGCTATAAGGCAATAACAAAATGGCTTAATACGGATAAAAAAGGAACGAAATGGTGCTTAAAATGCGACATAAAAAAGTGTTACGAAAATATAAGACCGCAGTATGTTATTAAGAGTTTTAAACAATTTATAAAAGATAAAAAATATTTAAGACTACTTACAACAGTAGCTTACAGTTTAGGACCTATGGGCGGGTTACCGCTTGGAAATTATACAAGTGCATGGTTTGAAAATCTTTTGTTGCTTGATATGGACACTGCAATAAGACAAGCCGATGGAATAAATTATTATTTAAGATACGTTGACGATTTTATCAGTTTAAGCGGAAATAAAAGAAAATTACGCAGATTGGTAGATTTAATTATTACCATACTTGCAAAAATTGGATTGACGCTTAAAGGAAATTGGCAAATATTTCGGGTTGCCGTGCGTGGTATTGATATGCTTGGTTATAGATTTTTCTATGGTTATGTATTACTTAGAAAAAGAAACTTATACGGATTATACAGAACCTTGAAAAACTATATTAAAAAACCATGTAAATATTGGGCTGTAAGGCTTAGTTGTAGACTTGGTAATTTAAAATGGTTTGACAGTTTTAATTTAGGTTGCAAAATTTACAATTTAATAAACATAGAACAATTAAGGGGGTTGTGTAGATGAAAACAAAAATAACAGATTTACCACAAGGTAATGTAAGCGTTGTTAAAACAGGTGGCTGGGATTATGTAACAATGTATAACAACGTAAAAGAAACCAAAGATGAAAGCGGGCAAAAAATATATGAAGCCGATGTTATAAGTTTTGCTATTAAAGAGGTTACAAAAGAACAAATTGTATCTCAGTTTGATTGGTATTGGAACAAATATATTGCCGCAGAAGTAAACCAAAAGAAAGCGGAAAAAATTGTTATGTTACAACAGCTGCTTGCCAAAACAGATTATGAAGCAATTAAGTATGGAGAAGGTGTAATAAGTCAACAGCAGTATGCAACGCTTGCACAGGCAAGAGAAAATTGGAGAGTAGCAATAAACAGTTTAGAAGCAGCTAAAACACTTGAAGAAGTTGAAGCAGTAACTTTTTCAACAAGTATACCAAAAATAGGGGCTTAATGTTCGAAAATATCGAAGCTATCAGATTTGACGAGTTTATAAAAGCAAACAATATCGATTTGAATTGTTTGAGTATGGATAAATTAAATGCGTTACTTAATTATAAATACGAGTTGGAAGACAGAGAAAAGAATTACGGAATATGTTATTACCGTCCGCAACCGTATCAGCAGAAATTTCATAACAGTTTTAAAAAGATAAGACTTGCTTTAGGTGGTAACCAAACAGGTAAAACCGAGTGCGGTTGTGCTGAAGATATAAGAATTGCATTAGGACTTGATAATACAATTGAAAAAATGAAGTGCAGACCGCCATACAAATTAAGAGTATGTGCGAACGATTTGGATAAAGGTATACAGGAAGTTATTGTAAGTAAATATCAAAAGTTAATACCGCCTGAAACTTTAAAGGGCAGACCTGCAAAGTATTCAGGCGGACAATGGAAGAAAATATATTTTAAAAACGGCTCTACAATCGAGTTAATGAGTTATGAGCAGGAAACCGATTTATACGAAGGATGGACAGGACACGGATGTCATTTTGATGAGCCGCCGCCACAAGACAAATATACTGCTACTATCAGGGGATTGATGAGATTTAACGGAAAAGTATGGATTACTGCAACTCCTTTAAATGAACCTTGGATATATGACGAGATTTATTTAAAAGGGTTACACGGTGATAAAGATACCGACGTGTTTGAATTTTCACTTTTTGACAATATTTATTTAACAGACGAAGCAAGAGAATTTTTTATTTCACAAATTCCCGAAGAAGAAAGAGAAGCAAGGGTTTATGGAAAATTTAAACATTTGTCCGGACTCGTATATAAAGAGTTTTGCTCCAAACATATTATGAAGAGTTTTGATATACCGGAAAATTGGGTAAGAATATGCGCGATGGATTATCATAGCCAAAAAGATTGTGTAGTTGTGTGGGTTGCAATTGATGAAAAAGATAGAGCGTTTGTTTACGATGAGCTTGTTACAGGCGGAACAGTAAAAGAAATTGCAGAAAAAATTGTAGCAAAAGAGCAGGAGACAGGCGGACCTGCCGAATATAGATTTATTGATTCGATTTCGGCAACTCCGGACAGAATATCAGGAAGAAACGCACAGAGAGAGTTTGGAGCCGAAGGGTTACGCCTTAAATGGAACCTTGTGTTTAGATCTTCCACAAAGAATTTTGTTGTAGGTAAAAATGCGGTAAGCGAATATTTACATATAAATGCCAACGGTGAACCGAATATGTATTTTTTCGGAGATAAATGTAAGCAGCTTATAAGCTGTATGGGTAAATATGTATGGAGTGAACCGAACAGACAAACAGCAATTAAAGAAAGACCGAAAAAAGTTTATGACGATTTACCTGACGCTTTAAGGTATGCCTTAGTATTAAAAATTAAATATAAAAACGGTAAAGCGTTTAGATCTATCGAGCAGGATAATTATATTTATAATTCGGGTAGTGTTACCGGTTACGGCTTAGGACAGTAAGGAGAAAAAAACATGAATAAACAAAAATTGCATGAAAAAGCTTTAAAGTTCGTTTTAACTACATTTGCAAAATATTCCGAAAGAGCAGAAACAGAACAAAAATGGATCGATTACGATAAGCTATACAACAACAAAGCAAGCAAAAAAACTTATACAGCAGGTGTAGCAAACTTGTTTGTGCCGGAAACACGTAAGGCGGTAAGAACGTTGCTTAATTTTTGTGATGAATGTTTGTTTGCTAAAAAGCCGAATTTCAAGTTGCAAGGTGTAGGCGGACCTAATGACGAAAGAAAAGCCGAAATAAATACAAAAATATTGAATTTACAGCAACAGAAAATAAATTTCAGAACAAAAGTAAGACGCTTTTTAGAAGGTGCAATTATTAAAGGAACTGCCATAGCTAAAGTGAGCTGGGTGCAGAAAAATAAATACGTATTAAAAAAATTGCAAAAAAGAAAAAGTATTATGGATGTGTTAAAACGTGTAGGAACAGGTGAATTTTTTATGCCGAACGTGCAGAAAGAGAGCGTTCCTATTTATGATAATATCGATTTTAATACGCTTAAACTTGAAAATGTGTTTTGGGATTTTTATAAAAAATGGGAAGAACAGGAAGCTATTATTGAAAAGATACCGAACGTAAACGAAAGCGATTTAAGAATTATGGCTAAAAGTAACGACAGCTATTTTGGTATAGAACAATATTTACAAACTCATCAGACAGGCGTTGTTGAACCGGATGTTACCGAAAATTATGCTCATACTGCCGAAATTGTGGGAACAGGCGATACAATGAGAGTAGAAAAAGACAGACACGAACTGCTTGAATGTTGGTGTAATTTTGATATTGACGATGACGGTATTGAAGAAGAATGTATTATTACCGTGATAGATAGAAAAGAAGTTATAAGGTGCGAACTTAATCCGTATGATATTCAGGAAAAACCTTATGTATTATTCAAATGGGAAGATATTGAGCAAGCCGAAAGTATTGGTATAGGTGTGCCGGAACTTGCAAAAGAAAGTCAACTTGCATTAAACGATTTTATGAATCAGTTTATGGATGATTTAACATTGATCCTTGATTGTATGATGGTGGTTGACGCTCAAGCAGGAATACCAAACTCACAATTAAAGTCAAGACCAAGAGGTATTATTACAAGCCAAAACGGCGTAAACGGTATAACCTTTGTGAGACCGCCTAATGTTAGCGAAAGTGCTTTACGAGGAATACAGCTTACCAAAAACGATATTATGACAGTTACCGGAGCTTCTGCAAATTTGCAAGGGTTGCCTGCAAGATATGATACAACAGCAACAGAAGCAAGTGCAATAAATAACTCTTCACAAAGAGAGATATTTACAAAATTAAGAACGTTTGAAGATGAAGTTATAAAAGCATATTTAAGAAAAGCTTACGGCTACAATTTACAGTTTATGAGCTCAAACGATGTAAAAAAGATTATAGGCGAAGAAGCGTTTACCGCTTATGTTGCCGATATGAATATTAAGATTGACAAAAATTATGATTTAAGTGATGTATTGCTTGCTGATTTTGATTTTATACCGTTGTCGGTAAGCGAGACAGAAAATAAAGTTGTTAAAGGACAACAGTTATTAAACCTTTACAATATTGCAATTAAAAGTCCGGGCGGAATATGGAATATTGCAGAGCTTGCCAAAAAAATTGCAGAAGTATTGAATGACGGAGATCTTTCGATTATTTCAAAAGAAGTTGACAGTCAACTTATAAGTCCGCAAGACGAAAACATTTTGATGGAGCAAGGAGAAACTCCGTTTGCTAAACAACAAGAAAACCATTTAATGCACATTCAGGTCCATGAAGCAGCTGAGCTTAATCCTGCTTATGAGCCGATACGTAAAAAACATATTGAAGAGCATGTAAGATATTTGCAGTTACAACAACAGCAACAACAGCAGATGTTGCAACATGAATTATTAAAACAGTTGATGGGTAACGCTGCAAAACAAGAAGCAGGGTTACCAGCACAGGAACAACCGACATTTGCTCCTAAAGGTATGACAGAACAACAAGCCGCACAGGTGCCGGGTGTAGTTGAAGCTCCGGTAAGTTTACAGTAAGGAGATAAAATATGCAATTGAGCGAAATTTTAGCAGAAATTAAAAGGAGTTTAAAAGAACCTGATACAGGCGGACATTGGACAGATAGCGAACTTATAAGAAGAGTTAATTTAATACAAGCCGATATTTGCAGAAAAACTGAAGTGTTGCTTAAAACGGCTACGGTAAATTTTAATGCAGTAGCAGAAAATTATCCTATTCCGGCAGACTGTTTAAAAGTGGTTGCGGTTGTTTATGAAAACAAAAGAATTATAGGAACTACAGCACAACAACTTGATGATAAATGTTTGTTTAATTCAAGAATATGGAGAGAAGCAACAGGAGAACCGGAAACATATTATCAGGAATTTAATGTTATAAATTTGGTGCCAAAACCGACAAACGCAAGTGATATAACTTTACATTATATAGGCGTTGCCGATGATATGGTTAATTCTACAGATAAACCGTTTAACAATACGGAACAGTTACAAAGTGCTTCTCAAACTATTATCGACGGAGTAATTTACAGATGTATGCTTGAAGACGGTAATATACAACTTAGCGACAGATATAATAATTTGTATATTCAAGGATTAAAAGATATTAAAGATTTAAAGTTTAAGATTGATGAAGTAACCGAATTTACTATTGCAAGACCGAGAGGTTAAAAAATGGAAATAAAAGCAATTGATAATTTTTCAAAAGGGTTAATATCAAGATTGCCTGCCGACAAAATAAGCGATAATGCTTTTAGTGATTGTTGCAATATAGATTTAAGCGACAATTATTTACCTAAAAGTATTAAAGGAAAAATAAAAGTAAATAACGTTTTACTTGATAATGCAAGTTGTATGGGTTGTGCAATATATAACAGTAAAATAGACGGCAGTTTATTGATTGTAGCTTGCGGCGGATATTTGTGGTATAGTCCGCTAAACAGAGATGATTTTAATAAAATCAAAATAAGCAATAACGGCGTTGATGAAGATGTTTTAATAGATGAAAACGTAAGAGTAAGATTTGCTCAGTATAATGACCGTCTATTTGTGTTTACAGGAAAATATCCGGTAATTGAAAATGAAGATTTTAATGACGCTTGTATACTTGTAATTTATAGAAATAAAGCAACGTATATAAACAGAGACAGTTTTTACGCATGGATAAGCAATAATGACGGAAATGTTTATTATACATTAAGCAGCACGCCGACAAACGGAGACGCTATTTTTAGCGATCTTTACAGAACAAAAATAACATATACCGTATCAAGTGTAAGCGGAGACACTTTAACAGATAGCAACAATGTAACTTATACAAGAACAGCAAATTCAGATTGTGTTGACAACAATGTTCCACAAGGATTAAAAATAGGATTTATACATCAAGAAAGATTGTTCGGGCTTGGAAGTATTGAAGATGATAACGGAGTATATTGGAGCCAGCCGTATGATCCTGTAAGGTGGACACCTGTTTATGGTTTAAATTATGATACAGTAGGAAAAGATGACGGCGAAAAAATTACAGGCGGTGCTTCCTTTGGCGGAGCTTATATATACATATTTAAACAACATCATGTATATAGATATTTAACAAACGGCGATATAGATCAGTGGTCGAGCAATAAAGTAGACACGACTTACGGAGCTGTAGCTCATGAGACAATAAGACTGTTTAACGGAAATTTAACTTATTTAAGTCTTGACGGAGTGGCACAGCTTAACGGAAATACTGCCGTATTGATAGACGAACAAATACAAGATAAAACAAAAAATATATCTGTAGCAACCGGAACACAAATTGAAAGAAGTTATAAAAAAAATAGTAATTGGGATAATACCGGAGCAACAACAAATGGTATTGTTACATTATTGCCACAGGGAATAAGAAGAATAACAAATTCTGTTTATTTTAACGAATTTGGAGTATGGACACAAAAAGAAAGCATAGGAAAATTTTTAGATGTAACCGATACAGTTTTAAATTGCGGTATAAGAACGGATTTTGAATCGACCGCAAGCAGAGACGGTGAAAGAAATATTTTAAGTTTTACAAACACAGGCAGCGAAACCATTAAAAGAGGATTTTGTTTTAAAATTGAACCAAAAATAAAAAATTGGAATCTACAAGATGTATTAATATATATAACATCTAAATCTTATAACAATAACACAAAAGACGGTTATGTGTATTTAGAGCTTAGAAAAGGAAGTTATAACGGTCAACTTGTTACTTCAACAGCACACAAAGGATATGATAACATTTCCGTTAATGCCTATAACAGCTTTAGTTTTAATAATATTGCCATGGAAGCAAATACAACTTATTGGGTATGTGGCAACGGTGGAGCAAGTCAAAAAGTAAGCGGTTATGGATGTCAATTTATATGCAAATTAGGAACTTATGCCCATGCCGGAGACGGTTATTATGCCAATGAATTACAAAATGTAAGTCCTTTATTAAAATATAACACTAATATAAATTTAGCCGATTATACTTACAAAAGTTCTGAAATAGATTATGGATCAAGCGGATTTACAATAAACAGATTGCAGTTGGCAGCAAGCGACACTTACAGTAATTATACGATTAAAATTGCGGTTGCTAATTATCCAACAAGCGTAGAGCATTGGGATGATATAGATAATGCTTATATTACAGAATATACAATAACAAATTTAGCCGATATAACCTTAAATATAAACAATGCTCACAGATACGTTCGTTACAAAATAGAATTTACAAAAGGATTTTTCGGTTTAAGATGGTTTATTTTTTGGACACTCGGAGCTTACAGTTATATAAGCGAACCTATTAAGATAAATACTGTAACGCCGATTGCGTGGGGTATAAGTGAATTTACAAGAATAGAAAGAGGTTTTTATTCAGGCGTAGCAACGGTATATTTAAGAAGCGGAGCAGATTTAACCGATTTAAATAATGCAAGTTGGTATGAAATAGCTAACGGCGAACAGATACCGAGCGATATAGCACTTAATGTATATGTGCAATACAAAGTAACATTTCCGGAGCTTTGTGATAATTTTGTTAATGATTTAAAAATAACTTACTACACAAGCGAAAATATAACAAAAGTATGTGCTATTGTTTATAAAGATAAATACAGATTAAATATCCCGAAAGACAAAGAATCAAACAATAATGCTATTGAGTGTATATACGATAAAGCCGGATATTGGACAACCAAAGACAGTGAAAACAATTTTGATTATTGCAAAAGCAACGATGATTTATTTTCTGTAAGTGCTGATGAAGGACAAGTTTATAAAAAAGAGACAGGATATAAAAACGATGAAACAAACTATACAAGTTATTTTGTAACAAAAAAGTTTGCGTTAAGTGATTTTGAAAATTTGTTTAGAAAAATTAAAACAAGATATATCGCAAGCCAAAATATAACCGTAGGTGTAAGTGTAAACGACGGAGAATACGTTAATTATGTTTTAACTTATAAAGATAATTTAACAGAAATTATTAAAACGTTGACAGGAATTGTAAGAGGACAAACAATAAAACTTAAATTCAGTTGGCAGGCAGAAAACCAAACAGAAATACATGATATTGTTTTATATTGGCAGATTTTAAGAGAGTTGCATAGAGGATAAAAATGAAAAAACCTTATAATGTGTCTAATGATAGAATTAATACTTTGTTTAACATTTTATTTCAACAGGCACAAGATAAAAACTTTAAAGTGTTCGATAATAAGACCGATAAAGAAATTTTATCTGTTTTGGAAAACGGAAATGTAGGATTTAATAATGCTAACGGAAATATTTTTTTATGTATAAATATCAACGGCGTTTTGTATAAAAGAAGTATAAGCGAAAATGAACCTGCGGTGCCACAATCTTATATAACTCAAACTTATAAAAACGGAACAACTTGGTATAGGATATATTCAAACGGTTGGGTTGAACAGGGTGGAAGATACGCATATCAAAATTCTTATGGTTTTAAAGAAGTTACTTTGGCAATACCTATGAATGATACTGATTATTGTTTATTAAACTGTAACAACAGAAGTAGTTCTGCCGGAGATCAAAGAGACGCTTATATTATAAGTTCTACAAAAATAGCAATAGGACATGATTATAGTGCTCCTATGTGGTATGTTTGCGGTTATAAAGCTTAAGAGGTTTTTATATGTTAGGTAAAAAAATTTATAAACCAATAAAAAATTATGAAGATTATGCAAATACAGCTGTTTGGTGTAATACAAATAATGCAAATATCGAAGATAAGGGCGAATATTACGAAGTTGTGCAAAATAGCGGTCCTACTATAGATGAACAAGTTGTTGTATTGGAAAAACAAATAGAAAAAATAAATATAGATATGCTTAGAGATATATTAATTATTGATGATGACGAGCAGACAACAGAAAAGAAACAAGAAGCAAAACAATATTTAGCACAAAAAAAATCACAAAAAAATGAATTGATAGAACAAATAAATAAATTAAGAGAGGTGGAATAAAATGGCAATTCCGGCAATGGTAGCTTTAGGCGGTGCAAGTGTTTTAAGTAGTTTTTTAGGTAACATGTTCGGAGCAAATGAGGCAGCCGCAGAAAGAAAAAGAGAAGATAGAAGTAAAGCATTGGCAAGAAGTTATCTAAGTGATTACGGATATGAAAATTATCAAAGTCCATACGAAGATTTTTTTAATAATTTAATTTCAACTTACGGTAGCGGAACATTGACAAAAGGTCAAGAAGATCAATTAAATCAAGCCGCAAACGAAGGAG